>Ga0182013_10000868_pt1 | contig 41868 bp, 37 predicted proteins | sample 612S2MmetaG_FD_120487 | JGI IMG/M metagenome (GOLD analysis project Ga0182013, IMG submission 120487) | Permafrost microbial communities from Stordalen Mire, Sweden - 612S2M metaG | ecosystem: Environmental > Terrestrial > Soil > Wetlands > Permafrost | place: Sweden: Stordalen | collected... | reverse complement strand
TCTTTCATCAGCGCCTCGATTTCTTTCCCGCGTCCGACCTAGATCAGGTGTTGTCCGGCACGGGGTACCACGCCGGAGCGTAAGGACAGCAGGAGTGCGTCACGGTCCTTTTGGCGCACAAGAGTCATGGGGTCTCCTTGATGAGCAGATCTGTGCGGTAGTCTAGATGGTGATGCCACAAGAACGGCCTATGGCCGAGGCACAGGCAATTGCAGTTTGAAACTCTGCGGGGTTATGTGGGGTCGGATGGTCCATCACAAACATGTGAGCTGTTGACATTAATGATGGACGGGGTAGGAATCGAACCTACAACCTGTCGGTTAAGAGCCACCGAATTCGCCAGCCCTCCTGCAGTTATCAGTTGCTACAAGCCACTATACAGGAAACATTTACTCGCTTACTAAGATATAGTGGACTGCAATCTGCACATCCTGCATTGTTCCCGGTTTTGAAGGAGCGTGGGCACAACAATGGGCACACAGTTATTTGGTAATGAAATGGAGCTACGCATGGAGTGATGCGCGGTGCCATGGCCATTCGCCGAAAGAGCAGAACCCCTTGCGGATTGTCTTGGCGCGAATCACAGCAGATCTTGTCGGCGTATTGGCAACGGGCGACCGATATGGAAGATCAGACATCCCGCCACAACGATGATTAACAACAAAACCCATACCTGAATCTGCCTGTGTGTCCAGGAGCCTATGAATGTGCAAATAGCTATGGGAATGCAGAACAGAAGCGGAGCCAACACCCCATCGATAACGAACTCTTTGCGAGATAAAGGAACTGCCTGGGCGCGCGGCATTGTGCGCATCAGGATCCACAGGAGGCCGCACGTTGTGCCCGCGAGCGTACCGGCGGCAACGCCCACCGGGCCAAAAAAGACAGCGCCCACAAGACTCGCGCACAGGCTCACAATGCCTTCAACCACGGCTCCTTCAATGCCATGGTGCTGCTGCCCGGTGGCAATCAGCATCACGCAAAAGACGGCGCCAATGCAGCGGATCGCCTGTGCCACAACCAGTATCCTGAGAATGTAAAACGCTGGTTGTGCATAGGCGCTGCCCACCCAGAGCGTCAGCGCCTGCTGCCCAAAGACGAATATAAGAACGACGAGGGCGGCGTTCGCCACCACAGTCCAGCGGGTAGCCAGCAAAACGAGGGCGCGAATGCGGCCAAGCTCGCCTCGCGCGTGAAGTGCGGCAATCGGAGTCATGAACGCATTGACAATCGCATAGCTGAAACCCACGAAGCATGCGATCAATGCAGTTGCAACCGAGTAGTAGCCCACCGCCGGGAATTGGAAGTGGCCAACCACGACCAGGTCCATCCCACTAACAAGGAAGACGCCAAACGACCAAACCGTCAGGCCGATGCAGTACCGGGCAAGCTCATTTGCCATCTTCCAATCGATTGCGAATCGGTCCAGGCGCAGCGTACGCAATAACCGGCTGACGACCGCCATCTGCAGCAGGCCCCCGAGCAGATTCGCCGCGGCAACGCAGGCCGCAATCGCGATAAGCGAATGGCTCAAGCAGCCGGCTGCAATCGCCGCTGCGCCGCCCAACAGGCGGCTTCCTCCAATAGCCAGCGCCGGATACTCATTGCGATGCATTCCAATCAGGACGCCCGAGTAAGCTGAAAGCGGCAACTGCGCGCAGGCGCTCACCGCCAGCAGCAAAGCTGCTACGCGAAACTCGTGGGAAAGTGCGGCCGGAATGCCATGAAAGAAAGCCGGCATCTGCCACAGCAACATGCCGATCACCGTGAGACCCAGAACCCCAGCCGCAGTGAGCATAGCTAGCGCGGTGTTCACCAACTGGTTCATGCGAATGCCTGCGCCGCCTTCCATCGACTGCGCAACGTGGCGAGCAACGGCTGTTTGCAAACCAAAGTCCAGGTAACTTGCGCAGGCCGCAATCTGTAACATCAAAGACCATGCGCCAAACCGGTCTGGGCTAAGAGCGCGTGTAAGGAAGTGAGGCAGAGCGAGGGCCACGGCTGCCGTGACAGCTCCGCGCATCACATTCGCGGCGGCGTTCTTAAAGACAGTGAACCAAAATCTCTTCATCGCGACTCAATGCCTCCACGAATAAAAACAGCAGTGCTCACTCGCCACTCAGTCCGCATAAGACGCAGAGTACAGTTCGTAGAACAATCTTCAGGTCGAAGATCAATCCCCAGTTTTGCAGATAATAGAGGTCGTACATCAGTCGCGTGCGAATGCAGGTGTCGCCGCGCAGTCCGTTTACCTGCGCCCATCCCGTGATGCCGACCTTAATATGGTGCCTGCGGTGATACTCCTCGATCACGCCCCGAAAGCTGTTGACGAAAAAGGGGCGCTCGGGCCGTGGCCCTACCACGCTCATGTCGCCTTTCAGCACATTGAAGAATTGGGGCAACTCGTCCAGGGAATACTTACGCAGGATTCTTCCCAGAGCGGTTCGGCGGGCATCGTTAGGCTGGGACCAGCGTGTATCGCTTTCGCTCGGCGGAACTTTGTACATGGTGCGAAATTTATACATTCGGAAAATTTGTCCGTTCCATCCGACGCGATCCTGAGCGAAGAAGATGCCGCCCTTTGAACTTATCTTTACCGCAAGGGCGATCGGCAACATCAGGGGCAATCCACATAGGATCGCCACGAGAGAAAACGCAAGGTCGAACCCCCTCTTGAAAAGCAAATAGTGCATTGTTTTCGAGGGCACTGCGCCGATATTCAGCAGATACAGGCAATTGGCATTTGCAACTTTCCAGCGCAGCGATGCGCCGTCATTGGAGTCGACAACGAAGCGCACCGGGGCGTCCACGCTGTTGCAGGCTCCTATGCGATCGGAGAGAACTGCAATCTCCGCCGCGGATGCGGAGATAAGAACTCCTTCAACCGGTTCCTGCTGTATTTCCCGCACCAACTCTTCCATGCTGTGCGCAGTGCTCGACAGGTGCGCGTGTTGCGGATCTTCCAATCGAATTGCACCGGATATCTCATGGCGGGAGACTACTTTGCGAGTAAGTATCCAAGATATTCCGCCGGAATGTGCATGGGCATCGACAACCACAATGCGCGTGGGAGCGCTTTGGGATTCAATGATTCCGCGGTACGATAGATTGATCATTACAGATGCAACGAATAGGAAGGCGGCATTGGCCGCGCACTGCGGAATGCTTGGCAGAGGGATAGCCAAAAGCGCTAGCAGGGCCGCGGATGCGCCTGATGCAACGCAGACAGACGCGAGAACTGCCATAGAACCTGTGTGTTCACGATTGGTTCTTTTGCGCCTGATCACGTGAAAGCATTCGAGGGCCGCGATCCATGCGAATGAGAGAGCCACAACAAACTGCAGATTCGCTGGAGCACCGGAGTGATGCGAACCACTTGCGCGCAATACCGCATTCAGCAACAAAACCCAAATCGCGGGCAGCGGGTAGAGACCCAGCCGCAGTAAGGCGCGCTGCCAATGTGCGGATTTGGAGGCGGGCGGCGCATCGAGACGACGCACCAAAGCGATGCCCGGCGGGGAGGATACTGTTGCGGGAACGGGTACAGAACGTTGGGTTGACATGGAGCACCTTGTACTCGGCTTCCGGGCTATGGGATGAATGTCCCGACTGCGAGCGCGCTTATCGCGAGCGAAGTCAGTATCTGGGGCCAATCGTGGAGCGCGCGCCCCACGCCACTGTCGACTTTTTCAGGAACAACGATCTGATCGCCGGGGTTCACCGTCAACTGCTCGAAGCTGTCGTGGAATAGACCGCCAACCTCTTGGCGGCTGATCACCGTGCCGTCCGCTCGGAGCACGAATGAATGACTGCGATTTGAGTTAATCCTGCCTCTGCCGGCCAACTCCAGATAGTCGCCGACACTGCGTCGGGCGTCATAGACAAAGGATGCCGGGTTATAGACCGCGCCGGAGACTGTAACTGTATTGGGACGCGCCGGAATCACAATCCGGTCGGAGTCCTCCAGGACAATTGGCGGAAACTCCGCGACACTGCTCGCATCTGGATGCATGGCGAGTACGACCCGGCCCGAGGCTTGCACTGACCGAAGACTGGAAAGCAACGCCTGCTGGGCTGCTTGACTGGCAGCAACTCCGCCTGCTTCCTGTGCGCTGGCTGCGGCGACTGACACCGTGGACGCGCGCATCTCCGCTTCCGCAGTGCGCACCATCTCATCCAGGCCCTTCTGCTGTTCAAGGCGAGCGGATTCCCGTGTCAAGCGCGCGCCATACGGGTACGCTCTTGAGGTCAATCCACCGGCGGACTCCAGAACATCCTTGAGCGTCTTACCCTCTTCCAACTGATAGATGCCTGGATGCTCCACCTCGCCCTCAACCTTGACATATCGAGTTTGCGCCTGCTCTGGAGCGACGATCTGCTGCTGTGAAAAGACGGTTACGATATCGCCAGGTTTGAGCGGAAGGTTGCTGACCGGATCGTTCTCCTCGATTGCCTTGCCAAGATCGAAAGAAATCAATTGCGCTTTTAACGAGGTTGCATCCACCCGCTGGATCAGTGCATAACGCCAGTTGACCGACGGCACCAGCTTTTGGAGATCGCGCGTTAGTGTGTCTTGTCCGCTCGTCATTCCATTGCCTGGCGCGCTTCCGAAAGGGCTGGCCGTGTCCGGGCCTGGATCGCGAACGGTTTCTGAGCGAGCGATATCCTTGTAATATTCTGGAATTGTTTGTTGACGCGTTGGCGAGTTATCTCGCGGCTGGTTTTGCTGCTCCATGAGAATGGCGCTGCTTCCAGCGTCCCGGAGTTGATCCTCTGTGACTGTCTTGCGCGAAGTGTCCGGAACCTCCTTGCGCACCGGATATTCTGTCTGGCGGCCATCGGTAATGTTGGCGCGATTGAGCCAATACTCTCGCGGCAACAGCGCTTCAGGGTTGGGGATAAGGTCGCGAATGTGCATTCCCGGCCGGAATGGATAGCGGCCCGGATTTGTGACATAGCCGCGCAGAGTCACTGTATCGTCGAAACGCGGAACGATGCTGGAGATATGGACGATGTCGCCGCCTCTCAACACAAATCCCAGGCCATTGGCGTCGAGCGGGAACTGAAGCACATTCCGGGATCGATTTTCGCTGATGCGCTCGACCACTGCGGTGCTTCCGTCGGCGACGGTATTCAGCCCCCCCGCAAGTTCGATCAGAGATCCAATTGTGGTTTCGCCTTTCAGTTCATAAATGGCTGGAGTGTTGACCGATCCAGCAATGGCGGCCAGGGGGCCCACTGGCGGAATGAATACCACGTCGCCGGATTGAAGCGAATGGTCGTGCGACTTATCTCCCTTCAGCAGTAAGTCGTACAGATCGAACTCCTGCACCGTGGAATCGCCGCGCCGCAACTGGATATGCCGCAACGACCCTTGAGACGAAGGCCCACCAGAGGCAAACACGGCGTTGACCAGTGTGCTCAGGGAGCTGATTGTGTAAACTCCGGGAGTCTTTACCTGTCCGACAACAAAGACTTGAATTGAATGAAGGCGCTCGATAGCCGCCTCAAGGTTGAAGTTCTTGTACACGCGCTCGACAGCCTGTTTGAGATAGCCGTCCAGATTACGATATTGGATGCCCGCAACCGGCACTTCACCAACATGTGGAATATAGATCTGCCCTGAGCGGTCAACCTCGATGCGCAGATCGGCGTCGATCTGGCCCCATATTCGAATGTGCAATTCATCGCCGGGCCCCAGAACGTAATCGCTCGGAACCTGGGCATCGCCGGCCGGTGCAAAGGTGGCCGGAGGCTCTGCAAACAAAGAGTGGCCGAAGACGGCCAGCGGCCGGCCTGCCGAATCCGCAGCCATTTGCTCAAACTCCGTGTGAGGCTCAGGCGTTTGCGCAGGCTCTGTGCGCCGGTGCTGGCCTTGCGCAGATTCGGCGCTTGCGCCTTCCGCATTGCGGTGAGCATCCCTTACGGATTGCTCCACATTCGTCCAAATCTTAGAACCATCTTCCTGATTCTGCGGGATCGATGGAACTGCGGAAGCGCTCTGCTGAGGGTCGAAGCAAGGAGTTCCCTGAGAGCCCTCTGCACTGGTCGAACAAGAAGCGGACTGCCCCGGATTCTCTGGCGTCTGCGCGGCCATGAATTGGGTCATGGCAAGCAGCGCGAGAAGCAGCGCGGTGACATTGCTTGCGGCTCGCGTTATGGGAAGATTTGTATCTCTCGATGCATAAAGGACCCAGAAGCTCGCTGAACAAAATGCGAGAAAGATAGACGCAAACAGAATCGCCAATCGCTTGGGGGATGACCTCTTGTCCGGCGTGATGGCCAAGTCGACAACCTGAATCACAGCGCCTTGTCTGGCCTCGTCTAGGCGCGCGATTTCCAACTGCCGGGCCAACAATGCAACGACCGACTCGTTGTACTTGACGTCGCGCAAACGGCGCAGATATTCGGCTCCGGCCTCGGGCATATCGCCCTTGGGCACAAGCGGATCGTCTACCGACTCCGGGCTTGTTCCAGTAAGTTCCGCAAGCTGCGACTCAAGCGCGGCGGTCTCCTGTTTTACCTGAATCAGACGGGGGTTTTCTTCCGTCGCATAGGTACGCATGGAACGAAGCTGAACCTGCTTGGCGGCAACCTGCGCCCGAATGGCGACTGCGCTTTCGAGCAATGCCTTCGAGGCGCCGGCCGGCTCCAACATTCTCGTGGTCTGCTGCGTATTCTTCAGCGCTTCTTCAGCCTGCGTCAAAGTGCCTCTGGCTTCGAGAAGCTGCTGCTCAAAGAAGAGTCGGCGTTGGCTCGCCTCGGTGATGGCGAGCGACGCTGAGAACTTCTTGAACTCGTCCACATAGCCGTTGGCAAGCTCCGCCGCGCGCGCCGCATTGCCGTCTGTAGCGGAGATGGCGATCATGCCGCTCTTCATATTGAGAGTCACCGAGGTTCTGCGCTCCAATGCGGTACGCGCGTCTGAAACCCTCTTCTTGCCATACTCCCGCATCAATTCAAAACGCTGAATTGTGGCGTCTTCGACGGTGCGGCTCCTCAACATAATGAGGCAAATCTCGGCTGGACTCCTGAATCCAAAATTGCCTCCGGTAAATCCGGCAACGGCTCCCAGCTCGCCCGACTGCGCGGCGAACAGAGACGCCAGAGAGGATGAAGACGACGGAGGCAGAATCGTGGTGACAGCCGTGTACCGCGTGGGTAGCAGAAACGCGAGAGCCAGGCCGGCAACTGCGCCAACCAACGCAGCCTTGGCGAGAAGACGCCATCGACCGGCCAGCAGCGTTAACAAGTCCAGAACCGTAAGCGCAGGACGCGCGCCTACGGTGGGCTTGGCCAGGTCCTGGCTAGCTGGGCTTTCAAGGATTGAGCCGATGGCGGTGCTCATTGTTGTGCCTCTCCTAGCGGGCGGTCCGTCGGAATCGCAAATTGCGGCGAATTGTCAGGGTTGGCGGAAACGATGTCGAGAGGTCTGATAGCTACGGTGCCCAGACCCATGCCTCGCCCGCAATCGCTGATGTAAAGCAGAGCCGAAGCGCCGCTCCAGGCGGGGTCGTATGCGTTGCAATCGCCGAATGTTAGTTGCATGGCCCCATTGCGCGAATGGCTGTAAGCAAATATGCGCGAGTAGCCGCCGCGTAGTTGTCGATAGATGAGCAGACCGTTTTCAATGTTCACAGTGGGTGAATCCATTGCATCACTCGCGGCATGGATTCTTCGGGGCGTCTCCCCGGAATGAACAGCAAAGAGGTGTGAGACACCGTTCTCCACGGCAGAGAATAGAATCGCGTCCGGCCCGGCATACGAAGCGTTCGAGACATTCAATCCCACGGGAGTGACGGGGAATGGCGCTTCCAGCACTCGACCGCCTTCGTCGAGATGAACCATCCACGCACTGCCGACGCCATTGGCCTCGCGCAGGAAGACCAGGCTGCGTCCATCCGGCGAGAGAGCCGGCGATTCCGCATTGGGGATGGTCGCAATAACAACAATTGCCGCGGCGCCGGATATCACCGGTAACTCCACCAGGCGGGAGTTCCCTTCGCTCACGGCTTCAATCCACACTCGGCTTGCACTGGGACTTGATGCGATGGCGAGTTGCTCTTCTTCTCTCCCGTCTATGCCCGTCCGATACAGCCGGCCGCCTTCGTCTTCCACGCGATAACCTGCGGGAACCATTGCTACAGTGAGCAGATGATCGCCCGCCAGATGCGGAGCAAATCGCGCATAGGCGCCGCCTGTACGGTCCACCAGATACTCGGAGCCATTGAGCGACCGTGCATGAACAAAGGTGGTTGCCGATGCCGCACACCAAACAATCGTGAAGCCGGCAAGAGACCAGGCGATGCGCATGCGCGGCCATGCGGGCCATAAGGCTAATGGGCCAAATGGGCGAGCGCGCAACGCGGCGAGCAAGCATGCCAGCATGGCCAGGAGTCCCCAATAGGGGAGAAAGTCGAGCAATATGGCCATGACCGGATGCAGCGGTGAGATGGAAGGGTGAATATTGCAGGCCGCGAAGTAGCATCCCAGCAGAAGCGCTCTGCGCCAGACATTGGTCATTGCATAAGTCGCCAGGACGGCAACAAAGATGAGTACTACGCGGTGATAAGAAGCCGGCTCGGTAGACAGAGTGAGCAGGAGGCAGGTAAAGGCCGCCCACTCCAGGCCTCTGCGTCGTGCATCGCCCTCCTCGGAGGAGATCGTCAGCAATGTGGCGCTGAGCAAACTGAGCTGCCAGAGCGGATAGAGCAGCGCATAAAGCAACGGCGAAGGAATGGGCGGGCGGGGATTGAGTTGCGGCTGCGTCAGGAAAACGCGATGGAAGAAACTGGATGCAGAGGGAGATGTGAGACTGAACGGGTCAATGGCTTCGCCGCGCGCCATGCGAGGAAACTGCTCGAACAGAAACATGCGCATGACGGGCGCGCCGAAGATCAGAAAACATGCCGCGAGGATGGCCAGCGTCGAGCAGACCAATATAGTCGCAGGCTTCCACTGGCGCTTGCGAAGGAAGTACAAGACAAAGAGCATTGGATAGACCTTGAGAGAAGCCGCGACCCCCAGCGCAAGTCCACACCCGAACCACATCTTGCGCGTATCGAACCAATAGGCAAGCACGAGCAGACCGAGCACGACCAAGTGCATCTGTCCCAACACAAAGTTATTCCGCAAAGGAATGATGGCAAGCAATGCGATGAGCACGACATGCCGGGTTCCCAGAGATGTGAGCCGTTGCAACTCGAAGAGAGATGTTGCAAGGACGGCGAGATTGACCACAAGCCAAATCCTCTTCGCCTCCAGAACATCGAGCCATGCCAGAGGGATGATCGGCAATGCGGAGAAAGGCGTGAGGCCGACAAAGCCAACCAGCGGCTGCTGGATGGACCAGTGATCTTTCACGCGCTGAAGCCAAATCCAGTCGTAGATTTTGTCCATCGCATAATGTTCGTGCAGTAGGCGAGCCACAATGTAGTAGTTCGGAAAGTCGCTGTGCAGAGTCTTCCATGCGGGAATGAATGCTTTGACGACGAAGAGAGCAAGCAACAGGACCAACACGGGCCATTCGGCCGATGGAAGCAGTCGTCGCATTGGGGCAGTCATGTCAGCATTGGCTCTCATGATTCACCCCGGCGCAGATTGTCCGCAGAGACAGGATTCCGGTTCGCGCGCATGTTCAGCTTCCACGCAATGCTGGCGACCGCAAATCCCGCGCCAGTCTTGAGATGATGCCAGATGCGAGAAGCCTGAAAGCGAAGATTGGCAGCCCGGTAGGCGAAGGATCTCGCGACATTCCTTTCAATGCCCTCACAGAGCATCGGACTCTTTCCGCGCGGCGCCAGGCGGCTGGCCAGATAACGCCGCCAAGCGTGGCTATCGGAAAAGAAATGCCGCTGCAACAGGAGGTTGAGCTTGTTGCCCGGCATGTCTGTTAACAGCCACCGTTGCGCGTATTGACTTATCCAGAGGCGCACGGGCGAACCGGCAGGCAGAGTGCAGACGTTCTTGAGCGCCCGTGGAATTGGGCAGCCAAACAGATCCTGCGCGCTCAGCAACACGAGCGCGGCAGCCTCTGCCATGCGCTCATCCGCGCAGAGCAGCGCATGCACCTTCCGCCAATGCGCATCGTCGTCCCGATGCCGGTGCATGTAAGCGGCAATCTCATAGAGCCACAGCAGGCGCGCCCACGATCCTAAGAAATGCCGAAAGACGTGAAGGACCTGATAGAGAAATGCATGGTGCCGCGCCAGGCGCGAAAACGAGACGGAGCCGACGGTATGCATCTCCGCCTGCTCCAAGGCGTCGCCGGGACAGTGCAAGGGGAGAGCCTCGGCTCCTGCCTCCCAAAAACCGGAATGTAATTCGATTGCTCCGCCCTCTTGCGGGTTGTAAAGATAGGCGTCAAGCGCGAGAGGACGAGACACAGGAATGCGCAACCTGCGCTCAGCCCCGTCAATAGCGGTCAATCTGTAACCAAGCGTTTCAAGAGCCTGCTGCGCGCGCAGTGCATCATCGGGCGCAACGAGGAGATCGAAGTCGATCTGATGACGCTGCCATAACTCTGTCAGATACTCCGGAATGAGGCTGAACCCCTTGACGCAAACAAAGCGAACGCCAGCCTGCCGCAACGCCTCGACCGCTTGTCCGAAGGTCAACAGCATGCTGCTCATTCTCTGCTTGTTGTCGCACCGGCGTTGTTCGAGCGCCGCAAGAGCCTGCAACGGCAGACCCGAGCAGTTCCCGTCTTCCAGCAGCCGGGCATAGAGAGGCAGGGCGAGCCCGACTCGATCGAGCACGCCGATATGCCGCGACCATTCACTTGCCGAGAAGCCGGATAGATCGCGCCTTTCGCGCCTTGCAGCCGCACCGTCTCCGCTCTCAAAGGCAGAGAAGCGAAGAGCATGTACAACGCTCGATAGGAATTCTCTGCTCATGCGGAAGCCTCGAGCGTCAGAGCTGCAATTGATCGCGCGCCCGCATCGTGAAGAAACTGCGCAATCGCGCGAAGATAGACGGAAAGTTGATGAATGCGATCGCGCTCAGTTCCATTCACCATTGCAAACCCTGCCCCGCTCAGCGATGGTGGAGTGTGCGCGAACCAGGAACCGCTGCCCAAGCGAAGGGCGAAACTGGGCCCGAAGCGATGAACTTCGCAGGAGCTTATCTCGGGCTCGGCGAGGACTGCCGCTTCAATTTCTCCCTGAGTTTCAACCGCAATCTCCCATTCGACATTCGCCACTCCGCCGGCAAGGGCGGGTGGCGCTTCCAGGCTTTGACAGGCCTTACTCATGAGCGGTGAATCTGTTCTGATGCGCACCAGGGATTCTTTCAAAGAAAACTGAGACGAGTAGGGCAACACGACGCGCCTGTGCAGCAGATCGGTGGCGGCGGCCGCCGGCTTCTTCGCGATATTGGAATCCCTTTCAGGCACAGATAAGCTCCGTAAAGATCTCATCCAAATCGGCGGCAATGACCGCCGGCTCTCCACTGAAGCGCACCTCGAAGGAGGGAAGACGGCAAAGCCGTTGCATCATCGAGGCTCGATCGCAAGCCTCTTCGTTGATAGCTTCCGGTTGTTCCTCGATCTCTTCAAGGAGGGCTTTCATAGTCTCCTCTTCGCAGGAATGAGACAGATAGCAGCCGTGTGCAACGGATTCCGCAGAGCCTCGTTTCAGAAAAACGATTGATGTTGGCGCCGCGTCTATCGAGCGCCCCACTCCAAAGAAACTCCAGGGGTCAATTTCAAAGGACAGCTCACCGTTCAAAGAGAGGCCGGGTGACAGTGCGGACAGCTCAGGAAAGTAAACTCTTGCATCGGGTAAGAGCTTGATCGAGGTTTGCATACCCCAAACGCTCAATCCATTTGCCGCATCGGCGACAAAGGTCCAGTCGTCTGAAAGCAGGCTCCAGCCACGCAATGCAAGAGCGAGAGAGATCGTCGATTTTCCTGCGCCGGAGGGCGCCGCAAGCAGAATGGCCCTTCCATCGCGCACAACACATCCGGCGTGAAGTGCAATCACTCCTAGCGACGGCGCAAGAACGCCTGCAATGACCGCCAACACGGCTCGGCGAAAGAACCCTTCATCGGCGATTATCTCGTCCGACAACACACCCACGACTTCGCGCGCTTTCAAATCGAACCAGACGGAGCCGTCGCGTCCGTAATCCGCGTGAACGAATTCGCTTCTGCCGCGAAAGATGGGATAGTTGGAAGTGATTGACGAAGCGCTTCTGCGGCCGCGGACAAGCAGCATTATTGCCGCGCGCGGCCTCAGCGCTTTCTCAGCTAGGCATGGCGAAAAGAACACGCTTGCGAGTTCCATAAGGCGCGATGAGTCCGTGCAAAACGAACACGCGCGGCCAGCCAGGCCGAGCGTCTGTGAGTACCGCGCCGCATTGTGACCGCCTTCAACCATGTCTGTTTCCATCGCCTTCCTGGGTTCAGAATACTTTGGAAAAGCTTTCGAAAAGAGCATCGAAAGCAGAAATGACAAAGCGATGACAAGGCCGTGACAAGCATGTGTGAAAGCAAAAGGATAATCAAGGCGGGATGAAGAAGTTCAGCGTGCATTGGGCATTTAGAACCCGTCATCGTCGGCCGCGACGACCGGTCCGCTTTGCTTACTTTCCTGCTATTGAGCGGCCTGCGTTCACAAGTGAGCCGCATAGTGTGCGCCAACAGGAGGTCCATGACGCCGATGAATAAGGCATATGAAGATGCGGGGACGGCCGATGTCCTGTTCACGCACGCCTATCACCTTGCCCACGATCCCAAGCAGCAGGAGCGTGGGCAGCCATATCCGCCTCTCGGCACGCTCTACGCCGCGGCTGCGGCGCGCGAGAAAGGCTTCCGCGCGGCAGTCTTCGACAGTATGCTTGAGGATCCAGAGATAGGTTTCGCGCGCTCGCTGGAAGAGAAGAGACCACGCGTAGTCTTCGTATACGAAGACAGTTTTAACTTTCTCAGCAAGATGTGCCTGCTGCGCTCGCGGGAATTAAGTTGGAAAATGTGCGCTGCTGCAAAGGCAACTGGCGCTATTGTCATGGCCCACGGCTCCGATGCCGCCGACCACACCGAGGAGTATCTCAACCATGGGTTCGACGCTGTGCTGCTGGGCGAAGGGGAACAGACTGCTTGCGAACTGCTTAATGTAATCCTCCTTCGAGGCCAAGCGGCAGAGTGGGAGATTCCAGGGCTTGCCTGGCTTGATTGCTCGAGAGGACGAGTTGTAAGAACCGAGGCTCGATTGCCGCAACGCAACCTCTCGCTTCTCCCATTTCCCGCTCGGGATCTTGCCGAACTCTCCGCATATGCAGACGTATGGAGACGGAGCACAGGATATGTTTCGACGAATGTCGTCGCAAGCCGAGGCTGCCCGTTCCGCTGCAACTGGTGCGCGAAGCCAATCTTTGGAAACAGCTATTCGTTGCGACCGGTAGAATCGGTGGCGTTTGAAATCGCGGAATTGAAGAACGGCTACGGCATTGAGCACGTATGGTTCGCGGACGACATTTTTGCGCTCAATGCAACGTGGACTGAGAAGTTTGCGGATGCAATGCAGCATTACGGCGCTGTACTCCCCTTCAAGATACAGAGCCGCGCCGATCTGATGCGCCCCGGAACGGTGGCTGACCTCAAGCGCGCCGGTTGCAGCGAGGTCTGGATGGGCGTCGAATCCGGGGCGCAAAGTGTGCTGAACGCAATGGACAAAGGCTTGCGCGTCGAGTCAGTCGCGGTGGCGCGCGAACTGCTACGCAGCCATGGGATTCGCGCCTGCTATTTTCTACAGTTTGGCTACCCAGGGGAGGGGCTTAAAGAGATTGAGGCAACCATCGATCTCGTGCGGTCCACCCAACCCGACGATATTGGGGTCTCGGTTTCGTACCCGTTGCCCAACACTGCTTTTTACCAGCGAGTCCACGAGCAACTCGGCACCAAGCGAAACTGGGTGGACAGCGCCGAGCTGAGCATGATGTTTCGCTCCGCTTACAGCACTGAGTTTTACCGCTCCTTGCGCAACGCTTTGCATTTTGAAGTGACACAAGGGCATCTCCCGGCGGAGGGCAGAGCCACCGGGCAGCTTCGGATGCATTGGGAAGAAGTCTACGCGCTTGAGGCCGTGAGCAGAACTTCGCAGCCCACGAGCCTTCCCACTTACCCGCAACTACCAACCCTGGTTCAACTGGAATGCAAGGCCGCGCATGCGGACATCGTTGAAGTGCGGCGCTCAGTAGAAATGGAGGTGAACGCATGACCGATCTTCTGCTTACGCACGGGTATTTCCTGCATGAGGATCCCAAGGAAATGCAAATCATGAAACCTTACCCGCCGCTTGGCATTCTTTACATTTGTTCGCACTTACGCTCTCGCGGGTTCAAAGTAGAAGTGCATGACAGCACATTCTCCACACAGGAGGCTCTCCACAAACAACTCAAGGAGCAGACGCCGACCGTACTGGGTGTATACGCCAATCTGATGACGCGCCCCAAGGTGGTGAAGATTCTCGCAGAGGCGAAGCGCCATGGCTGGAGGACTGTTGTGGGCGGCCCCGAACCGGGAGCGTATGTCGAGGAATATCTCCGTGCAGGAGCCGATGTCATCGTGTTGGGAGAAGGCGAGATCACGATGGAAGAGCTGTTGCCATTACTCCGCAGCGGCGACGTCGAGCGCCTGGAAACTGTGCGCGGCATCGCGTTTTCTGACAAGGATGGAAATGTGGTTCGCACTCCGCCACGACCACAGATCCAGGATCTCGACGCACAACCGTGGCCGGAAAGAGAAGCCATCGACACCGGGCGCTATGTCGAAACCTGGCGGACCCATCATGGCATGGGTTCCATTTCGTTGATCACGGCGCGGGGCTGTCCCTATCACTGTGAATGGTGCAGTCACCAGGTCTACGGCCAGACACACCGTCGTCGCAAGCCGCAGTTTGTGGCCGACGAGCTGGAATGGCTGCGCAATCGATACAAGCCCGACATGCTCTGGATCGCGGACGATGTCTTCACCATCCACCATGGATGGTTGCAGGAGTGGCGTGAACAGGTAACTTCCCGCTCGCTTCATATTCCCTTCGAGTGTATCTCCCGAGCCGACCGCCTGACAGAAGATGTCATCCGGACGTTGGCGGAACTGGGATGCTTCCGTCTCTGGATAGGCTCTGAGAGCGGCTCCCAGCGCATTCTTGACCGCATGAAGCGCGGCGTCACAGTCGAACAGGTGCAGCGGGCTACGCAACTTTGTCGAAACTATGGAATTCAAACGGGCATGTTCCTGATGTGGGGTTACGAGGGAGAGGAGATGGAAGATATTGAAGCCACCATCAAACATGTACGCGCCTCCAAGCCTGATGTATTTCTCACTACCGTCGCCTATCCAATTAAAGGAACCCCTTACTTCAAGAGGGAGCAGGAGCAAGGGCACATTCGCGAGACTCGCCCATGGGCTGAAAGTTCCGACCGAGAACTTCAGATTCTGGGGAGACGCAGTGGAGACTTCTATCAGATTGCCAATCAGTTGCTTAAGCACGAAGTGGAACTGGTGCGAATCGACACCAATGGCGATCCGGCCCGGCAAGGCGAAGCCACGTCTCTGAAAGCACAGATTATTGCCGAACGCACGCGCATGCATTTCGCCGCGCAGAATGATGTGAGAACGGTATGACAGCTTCAGTGAACCAATCCATCGTGCAGCCAACGGCTCTTGCAGAGCCGTTTGATTCCGTTGCGCTCGATTACGATCGACTGTTCACCAATTCTTCTATTGGCCAAGCCCAGCGGGCGCAAGTATCGAGAGAGATAGAACGCTGCTTTTTCCCCGGCAGCAATGTGCTCGAACTCAACTGCGGGACCGGCGAAGATGCGCTGGCATTGGCGCGCCGCGGCGTGAGGGTAAGCGCATACGATGCTTCCGCAGAGATGATTGAAACGGCTAATCGAAAACTGACGAACGAACCGTTATCTTCACAAGTGCAATTCTCCGTCCTGCGCAACGAGCATCTCTCCAGGTTGGAAGGCTCATTCGATGGCGTTCTTTCGAACTTCGGGGGACTCAACTGTTCGCTGGACTGGGCGCACATCGCAGACGAGCTTGCACGCCTCGTGAAACCAGGCGGGCATGTCTTGCTTTGTGTATTCAGCCGCAAGTGCTTGTGGGAGATGGTCTATTATCTTCTGCGTGGGCGGTTTCGCAAAGCTTTTCGGCGCGTTCGCCGCGGACCCTCCGTAGTCTGCGTCGATGGAACCTTCTTCAACATCATCTACCCATCCGTAACTGAGGCAAGGCGGCTGTTCTCTCCCAGTTTTCTGCTATGTGAGTGGCGCGGCGTAGGTGTCTTCGTGCCTCCAACCTATTGCGAACCTCTTATGCAGGGGCGGAGGAGGGTGTTTGGTCTGCTTCCGTCTCTCGACTTAACGCTTGCTCACCTGCCAGGCGTGCGATGCTGGGGCGATCACATCCTGCTTGATTTTGTAAGGCGCTCGGCATGAGCGCTTCTGCTGCAGTTTGTCAAGAACGGTCAGGCACAGTCGAGTGCTCTGAACTGGTCCTTCGCTGCCCTGTGTGCTCCGGCGAAATGGAAGCGCTCATAACAACCTCAGAGCGTGAACAGACTGAAGCGGCCTGTACGATTTGCAAAGCGACCATGCTTCCGATCGATGGAATATGGCGTGCGATGCGCCCGGGTCGCGCGCAAGTTCTGGCAGGTCCGTTGTCCAGCTATGAAGCTGTTCGCAAAACAGAGGGACGCTGGTCCGACCATGCGGAGTTCTACCTTTCCCTACCATTCAAGGACACCACGGGAAGGTTTGTTGAACAGTGGCGGATACGCGCGCGGAGCTTTCACTTTCTTACCACGAAGTTACTTTCCATCTGCATGAAAACGCTCGGGAAGCAGCGCTTGCGAATACTCGACATTGGCTCTGGCAACTGCTGGATGAGTTACAGGCTCTCCCTCGCCGGGCATCTGCCAGTCGCCGTTGATCTCAGCGTGAGCGCTCTGGACGGCTTGGGAGCCGCCAGACACTACGGGACCGTTCTCGGATCAGGCTTCCCGCGCTTTCAAGCGGAGATGGACATGCTGCCGTTTACGGCGGGACAGTTCGATGTGGCGATCTTCAATGCTTCCTTCCACTATGCGCAGGATTATGAGGCCACCTTGAGCGAGACCTTGCGCGTGGTTCGTCCGGGCGGGACGATTCTGATTGTCGATTCCCCAACCTATAGCAAAGAAGCTCATGGCGAAGCGATGAAGCGCGAGAAGTCGGATGATTTTCTGCGCATGCATGGAACCGCCGGCGGAAACATGGGAAGCCAGCAGTATCTGACGCCAGAGAGGCTTGCGCGCCTGCAGAAAACCGGAATCGCGTGGCGGCGCTACTCACCGTGGCGCGGGTGGCGATGGGCTCTGCGTCCATTCCTTGCCCGCATTGCCGGCCGTCGCCGGCCGTCGCAGTTCTATATCTATCTTGGGACCGTAACCGCTGAAAGGAAGGAGGAGCGATGATCATTCTCTACTATCCTCGGCTTGCCAAGCCGAAGAACCGCCGCTTCCCGCTCTCGATTCTCGCATTGGCAGCGGTATTGGAAGGACGGGAGGATTATCAAATTGTGGATGGCAATGTCGAAGCGGATCCAGATGCTCTGATTGGCGCTCTTTGTCGCATCCATCATGTGGAATTACTTGCAGTGAGCGTGATGCCAGGGCCGCAGATGGTTTCTGCCATGCATAGTTGCAAGCGTATCCGAGCCATGTTTCCGCACATCCCGGTCGTGTGGGGAGGGTACTTTCCTTCAGTCTACAAAGACGCTGCGCTGAATGCCGACTATGTGGATTACGTTGTACGCGGTCAGGGAGAACATACATTGCTTGAACTGATCGCCGCACTTCGCGGGCGACTGGAGTTTTCCGGTATTTCGGGTCTCTCGTACAAGACGCATACTGGGGAACATCTTCACAATAGCGAACGAGCCATGCTTGGCCCGGACGCCTTTCCCTGGAGCCCCTTTCATCGCCTTCCCGTCGAGAAGTATCTGCGCCCTTCCTATTTTGGAAAGCGGACAGCAGCGCATCAGGCTAGTATCGGCTGCCCGTTTCAATGCCGCTTTTGCGCCATTGGCGTGGCTTTCGGCAACAAGGAGAAAATGGAATCTCCAGCGCGCACGGAGGCGATCATGCGCCATCTTGTGGAACACTACGGCATCGATGGCGTGCAGTTCTACGACATGAATTTCTTCATGCGCGAGGATCACACTGTCGAATTGATGGAGAGGCTTGCGCCCCTCAATCTTCGCTGGTGGTGTGAGGGCAGGATCGACACAATCTCGCGTTACTCTCCTGCCACGCTCAATGCCATTCGCCGAGGCGGATGCGCCATGATTTTCTTCGGCGCTGAATCGGGATCCGATTGGGTGCTCAAGGAGATGAACAAAGGAATCACCACGGACCAAACCATCGAAGTCGCGAAGCGCATGAAGGAGATCGGCATTGTGCCGGAGTATTCGTTTGTGGTTGGAAATCCCAACGATCCCGAGCGCGATACGCGTGAGACCATTACATTCATCCGTAAGATCAAGCAGCTTAACCCGGCAACTGAGATCATCGTTCAACACTACACTCCCGTTCCGCAACTAAAGACCATGTATGGCAACGTCGAAGCTAAAGTGGACTTTCCGGGCACTCCTGAAGAGTGGGCAACAAAACGATGGTACGACTTTACGGTGCGGGTCAACCCTTCGATGCCATGGATGAAAGACTCCACTCGAAGGCTGATCGATAACTTTGAAACTGTGGTGGCGTGCCGTTGGCCGACGGTGCAGGATATTCAGGCTCCCAATTGGAGCAGAAGACTGCTGAAACTGCTCAGTTCCTGGCGTTACGCGCTCCAGCTTTATGCTTTTCCCTTGGAATTGCATCTGGCGCATCAATTCATTCAGTTGCGCAAACCTAAAGTCGAGAGCATATGAGCGATTGTGCGCCGCCAAGGCTGCTTCCTGCAGAAGAGGCCTATCAACAGTGGGCGCCCGAGTACGTCTCTGCGCCGAATCCGTTGTTCTGCCTGGAGGAGCGCCATCTCGCTCCTCTTCTCCAATCAACAATACGGTGCGATGTAGTCGATTTGGGATGCGGTACGGGCCGATGGCTCACGCGGATTTCCGAATTGCAACCGCGCTCCCTGATTGGAGTCGATATTTCCGCCGCGATGCTGGGGCGCGCAGCAACGGCGCTCGGTCCCAGGGCACGGTTGGTGCAAGCCGATTGCTTGAGCACGCGGCTCGTCGCAACTTCCGCCGATTGGATACTGGCTTCGTTTCTCCTCTCTTATGTGGTGGACCTGAATGCACTCGCGCGCGAAATAGCAAGGATCGCGCGCCCAGGCGCTCTTGTGTTCCTCTCCGACGTTCATCCAGCGACGAATGAATATGGTTGGAAAAGAACCTTTCGCTGCGGGCGTGAGGTGATCGAGATCCAAACGTATCCGTATCGAATTCGCGACTTGCATGCAGCTATGCAAGCGGCTGGCTTCGAGATGCAGTCCTTCAGCGAGTATTGCTTTGAAGACGAGGAGAAGGTGGTCTTCCTCCAAGCCGGGCGCCCGGACCTGTGCGAGGCGGTCGAGGGGCTGCCGGTGCTCATGCTCGCCGGCTATCGCAGGAGGCGTATATGAGAGCGGAGGCAGCGACCGCAGTAAAGACGCACTTTTCGGCGGATTGCATTCTTTCCGGTGCCAGAGTTGCATTTGATTCATGTCATGCAGGACCGGCGACGCTTGTAGTACGAAACGGAAGGATCGAAGCGATACTCCCCGGCAAGGAACTGCCTGCCGGACTCTCCAAATCTGTACGCGTGATGGATCTAAAAGATCATTTGATTCTCCCCGGACTCATCAATGCGCACGATCATCTGCACTTTGGCATTTTTCCGAGGCTTGGGCACGGCCCCTATCCGAGTTGGCGCGAGTGGGCCCAGGATATTCATCACCCAGAGGAACCGCCGCTGCGCGACTTGCTCGATATTCCCAAGGAGACGCGGCTTTGGTGGGGGGCCATTCACAACGCACTTGCGGGAGTAACCACCATATGCCACCACGATGCTCCTCATCCCTTGCTGACAAGCGAGGCTCTCCCGGTCAATGTTCATGCGAATTATGGCTGGGCACATTCTCTCGATGACCGGCAATGGGTGAGCCGCTACAAGCAAACGCCGGCTGACCAGCAGTTCATCGTTCACTTTGCGGAGGGAACGGATGCACAATCACACGGGGAGACAAAACGACTCGAGCGCAAAGTCAAGCTGAATGAGCGCCTGGTTCTGGTTCACGCGGTGGGAGTCTCTAAATTGGATTGGGGTAAGCTGCGGGCCGCAGGAGTCTGGATCGTGTGGTGTCCTACCTCCAACCTCCACATTCTCGGCCATACGCTTGCCCGCGATTTGCTCTTGAGTTATCCGTCGATTGTGCTGGGAAGCGACTCGCCGATATCCGCGATTGGCGATCTGCTCGATGAATTGCAGGCTGCGCGCACGCTGCTGGATATTCCTCCCGATCTGCTTTATCGGATGGTGACCACCCGTGCTGCACGGCTCTTGCGTTTGTCCGGTCGTCACGGAGAGATTGCAGCAGGTGGGGTGGCAGACCTTCTCATCACGCGCGACAACGGCCGGCCGCCTTGCGAGTCGCTGAGCGCGCTGTCTCGCAGCGAAATCGCGGCAGTCATGTGCAGAGGAGAGATTACAGTCGCATCGGACGGGTTTCTTTCGCGGCAGGATCAAGCCACGACACCTCGTCTGTTTTCGCTTCAATGCCATGGCCAGAGATGGCATGTTGCCGCCCCAACCGAGGCATTGAACTTGCGCGCCGTGCAACCGCATTGGAGCCATTGTTTCTGCCAGCGATGAATTGACAAACCAATGACAACTTTCGGACAGGACAAAGACAGATAGCAGTCTGCCTTTACCTATACTGGCGCTAGTGCAGTCATGGTCGCGCTGCATTCGACGCCTCTAGCTGTTACTCGATGCAAGTGCGTTGCGAGGGCTAACCGGCAAAGCCCGCACCTATCGAGAGGGATGTGAACAGCCCAATGTAGTTTCAACGTTAAGGCAATGGTGAATTGAATGACGAATACATCGGCCAATTGGTGGAGATGGCTACGAGGGCTGCAACTGACACCCCGAGGCTCATTGCCTGTAATCATTCGACTGCTGCTGCTCTCGCTCTGCATCCTTTTGGGGTACACTGCCGGGGCCGCACAAGACGATCTCAGGGCGCGCACCAGTGCAGGATATGTTCCAGTGATCTCAGGCGCCTTCGCCTATATTCAGAATACGTCCGGCGGTGTTCAGAGTCTCGTACCTCAGATAGTTCCTGTGCTGCTGGCGCCGATGGGCCATTCACTGCTATTGGAGTCGCGCGTCGAATTTACAGGTTTCTTTCAGCGCGAGAGCTTGCCATCTGGAGCATTTTCGGGTCGATTTGCGGGCAAGGTCTACAAGACCGTTGATTATGCGCAGTTGGATTGGCTTGCCGATTCGCACACTACGGTTGTTGCCGGCCGCTTTATCCTTCCTTTCGGTCTCTACAGCGAGCGCCTCGCTCCAGTTTGGATTCGCAATCTGCAAGACATGCCACTCATTTATTCGATCGGGACGCACCCATATGGAGCAGCGGACGGCGTCATGGTGCGCGGAGTCGCGGCCAGTCTGCCATCGGCCAGCATCCAGTACAGCGCCTTTGTCTCAGCGCATTGCTCAACCAACGAGTTGCAGGCCGTTCGCGCCGCCGGCGGAGATGCAAGCGTCTTTGTGCCGTCAAAACGTGTCGAGGCTGGGTTGTCGTATCAGCGCACCCTCGAGGGTTATCAGATCAACAATGAGGCCGCCTATCTCTCCTGGCAGCCGGTACGAGCCTCCGTCGATTTGAAAGCCGAGTATGACCGCAACCATTACGGCGACGGTTACTGGATCGAAGCGGCGCATTTCCCCCAGCAGTTTTTCGTCGCGCCGGATTTCTTCCGGCACGTGCAACTGGTGGGGCGCATGGAACAATTCTTCGTGCGAAACGGCGGCGGAAACGGGCTTGCGCGGGTAAGCGAAAAACGCCCCGAGGCTGGCCTCAACTTTCAGATTCGGGATGACTGGCGACTTGAGTCCAGTTATGGAAGGCTGTTGAGTCAGAGCGGCAACAGCAATACGTGGAACTTTGGTCTTACTTACCGGTTCGTTTGGCCGTTGTGGCCAGGGAGGAAGTCATGACTGATCAAGTGTACAAACACTGGCTGCTTGCTCTGGCTGCTTCAGGATTGTGCTGCGCCTTTTTGATCGCCGCGGCTGGCCAGGCTGTTCCAGCCGCAACCGGACCCGCACAGGCGCAAAGCGCGGCAACTTCCGCGGACCTTGGAGAAGCGGTTTTTGCGGCCAACTGCGCGCGCTGCCACACGCCTCCTATGACATTAAGTCCGCGAATCACCGGAACTATTGTGCTGCACATGCGTACCCGCGCGCGTCTCAGCCGCAAGGATGAAAAGTTGCTATTGCAATACCTGGCGCCATAAATGCAAACACGACACGCTCTTGCCAGACCCGATTCCAGGCTGAGCGCAACGACTTCGATTGCAAGAGCAAAAGGCATGTTTCCTGAAAGGATTGCTTGTGAAGATTGTCGTTCTAGCCATACTTGCAGTTGCAATCATCTACGCCGCAGGGCACGGTCTGCCCGCTCAGGACAACGCGCGCGCCATTGAGATTCATGCCAGGCGATTTGAGTTTGTCCCCGCCGAGATCACCGTGAAGAAGGGGGAAGCTGTGACGTTGTCGCTGATCTCCGACGACGTTTCGCATAGCTTGCTCATTGAAGGACTCGGCGTGAATCAGACCATCGTCAAGGGCCATGTGGTGCAGGTCACCTTCACCCCTGACAAGATCGGAGACTTCCCTGGCCGTTGTGGAAGGTTTTGCGGCAACGGGCACGGCACAATGCGCTTTCTGGTTCACGTTACGGAGCAGAAGCCTTGAAACTCCAAGTAGCAATCCCCACTCTCTTCTCGACGTTTGCGATCTGTCTTCTTCAGGGAACGACAGGATGCAGGGCAGGCCATCCAGGCAAGGTTCAATCCAGCACAATCACCTGGATCAAACATCACATCACTGTTGGCGGTAAGCATGATCGCAATCCTCTCCAGGCAACGCCGAGTGCCATCGAAGCCGGCAAGCAGGCGTTCGGCAGTTACTGCGTTGCTTGTCACGGAAGGGACGGCCAGAACACCGGCGTTCCCTTTGCTGGTTCCATCGATCCTCCCATTCCGCTGCTTTCGTCGCCCGCAGTACAGGACTACACCGACGGACAGCTAAAGCGGGTAATCGAAGCAGGGATTGCGCCCTCTGGCATGCCTGCTTCCAAGAGAATCTTGAGCGATGAGGAGATGTGGCAGACTGTCCTTTATATCCGGCATCTGCCCAAGGCCGGTAGCCTGGGGGATCCAAAGGCCTATGGCGGTGACGAGTTTGGCGATGCGACCGGGAGTTCACCCGAAACGCAGTAGAGCTGAATTGAGAAGAGAATAATGCAGCGGGGCAAAGTAACAAACCGGCTTCTCGATTTCTTCTTGGGAATACCCGTGCTTAATGTACTCGCCAGCTTCCGGCGCAGGAAGACATATCCAGAGCATCCACGCCGGATTGGCCTGCTTTTTAATCCCGCCTTGGGCGATACATTGCTCGCATCCGCGGCGTCGCAGGAGCTCCGCGCTCTCTTTCCTTCGGCAGAACTTATCTTATTCGCGACCAATACGAACATGGCCGCCGCCAAACTGCTACCCGCAATCGACACCATCGAAATGCTTCCAATTGCCCACCCCTACGCGGCTATCAAAACCATCCGTCGATGCGCCCTGGATTTGATGCTGGACTTCACTTCGTGGCAGCGAATCACTGCGCTGTACACGCTCTTGTCGGGCGCGCGCTTTACGGTAGGGTTCGAGCGAACGGGGCAACATCGCCACCGTGGATACGACAGAACAATCATTCATCACAGTGACTGTCACGAGTTGGAAAACCTGCGTCGCCTTACACACTCCCTTGGAGCAGCAATTCATTTTGCTCCGCGATTGGTGATCCCCGGAGGTCCGCTTCCTGAGATTGTATTGCGCGGCAAAGAGGTAATCGTATTCCATGCATGGGCATCGGGAGCGCGCAGTTGGCTGCGGGAGTGGCCGGATGCGCGCTGGGCCGAATTGGCTCTGCGGCTCTTGGCACCCGGACGAACATTCCTGATAACTGGCTCTCCGGCGGACGAGGTACGCTGCAAGGCATTGCGTGATGCGATCCTCTCGCAAGGCGCTTCTGCCGAGGTCATGATTGGACGAATTGGCATTGCTGAGATCGCCCGCGTGCTGACCCACGCGGAGATGCTGGTTAGCGTGAACACGGGCATCATGCACTTAGGCGCGATCCTTGGGGTTCCCACCGTATCTATCAACGGCCCGACTGCCGTGCATCGCTGGGGACCGGTGGGACCGAGAGTAGCGAATGTATGCCCGCCCGATGGGAGCGGCGGCTTTCTCGATCTCGGCTTTGAGTATCATGGCCATTCAGAGAACGTAATGGAAAAGATATCCGTGGACAATGTTATGCAGGAGGTGCAACAGCTTTGCGGCATGGCAATCAACTCCAGTGTTGCGGGCGGCATCAAGACGCGACCGGAGACGAACGATTCTCGCGCGACGACGGCCGATGGGCGGCCTTTGCGCGGCCCGCGGCTTCAACCAGGAAATCAGTGGGTGAAGTCATCATGACGCGCAAAGGCCTGATCGTAAAGTTGGGCGCCATTGGCGACGTGGCGTCTGTGTTGCCGGCGGCGCGGAAGCTTTATCAATCCGGCATGGAAATCGACTGGCTTTGCGGAAAGACTGTTGCTCCGTTGCTCTCATGCTATAGTTGGGTGCGCCCGATCGTGGTGGATGATGCGCTTTTATTCGGCGGATTCGGCATGAGTGGCCTATGGCAAGTGCTGCGCGCCTGGGGCAGACTGATCGGCTCTGACTACGACCTATGCGCGATCCTTCAGTATGACCGCCGCTACAGGATTCTCACACTTCCTGTGCGCGCGCACAAATGGATTGCATTGAGTCAACAATTGCGAGCGTTCAAGCTGGTCTCCGAGAGGCATCATTCCGCGGAATTCGCGCGCATTTTGTGCGAGCTTCCCGATGGGCATTGTGACGAGTACATCTCTCCTGTCATGCCCGACCTGCTGTCGCCTAATCCGATGGAGCGACAGGGGAGAACCCGCATCGCGCTGGCTCCCGGCGGGGCACGCAACTTGCTTCGGCAAGATGCGCTTCGGCGCTGGCCGCTGAATTGCTATTCCATGCTTGCCCAGATACTACTTGACAGAGGCTACGAGGTGGTACTCACTGGGGGGCCGGGAGACACTTGGGTCGAAGAGCAATTTTCCAGCTTAGCTGTCGTAAGCCGCATTGCGCAATGGTCGATCCCGCAGACCTTGGCGTTCTATCAGTCCTGCAATTGTGTCATCACGCATGACACAGGCCCGCTTCATCTTGCCGGACTGGTCCAGTGTGGCCTTGTCGGACTCTTTGGCCCAACCGCGCCCTCCAAGGCGCTTCCCCGCCGCAATGGAGTCATCGGTCTCTGGGGGGGGGAGCGCCTGCCGTGCCGGCCTTGCTATGATGGCCGCTCATTTGCCAAATGCGAGTGGAATGGATGCATGACCTCCATCACTCCCCAACGGGTAGCCGCATCGGTCGAGACGCTGCTGGGAAATCCCGGCGCGGAATGGCAGGTTGCGAACCTATGAATCGCCCCTCTCATCTTCTTCTGACCGTGGCCGCCGCGATCTTCTTCAGCAGTTCGTTCGATACTTTCTTGAACGTCAACCTCGGACCGAACATTCGCATTGCGCAGTTGTTTTCCCTGCTTCTGTTGGCAGCCGCGTTGCTCACTCACCGGCTAAGCATGACCATGGAAATTCCGCTTGGGGGCCTGTACCTTCTTGCCTGGTGCGGCGTGCAACTGGCGTTCGTGCCCGTAGCGGCGTATTGGCAGAAGAGTCTGGCCTATTGCATCTGGCTGCTCCTGGATATTGCATTGTCCTTCGCAATGGTGAATCTCTTTGCCGGTGATGCGCGGCATCTGCAAATCTTGCTCAAGCTATACCTTGCTTCGTATGTGTTTGTCGCGGCCTTTGGCATTGTGCAGTTCATCTCTCCGATCCTCGGCGGCCCGGCGCTGCTGGTTGAGCAGTGGTGGCTTCCCGGCCGAGTGCCAAGGGTGAACGGATTCAGTTATGAACCATCGTATTTTGCCACCTATCTCATCATGGGACTCGTATGCCTGGGATCGCTGCGCCGCTCCGGGATACCGGAGTACCGCGCCAGGGCATGGACATTCGCTTATCTCCTGATCGCCCTCGCCCTGCTTATCTGTTTCAGCCGGATGGGAGTGATATTCGCGCTGATCGAACTTGCAATCGCGCCTTTGACCCGCTTATGGAAAGTCGTGAGACATCCCCGACTTATTCTCTGGTTTCGCATATCCGGATGGAAGATGCTGGCCACAGCGGCCGTTTTATTGGTCGCATATTCGGCAATCAACGAGACCGTACACTGGTTTCAGGATGATCCAGCAACGGTTGAAATCCTGGTTAGCGGAACTGGGTTGCTGGGAACTGCATCGCACTCAGTCGACGAACGGGAAGACCATCTGCAGGGCACTCTGCAAACCATCGCGGCTCACCCCTGGATGGGGCAAAGCCTGGGCGGCATTACAGAATCCATTGCCGCTTACTCCGGGCTAAGGCCACAAAACTTCGAGGAGGCCAAGCTGTATGAAGGGCAAAGCGTCTTTGCGGAAGTTGTCGCCGCCAGTGGGATTCCAGGCTCGTTACCCTTCCTTTGCTTTCTAATTGTCACCATCATCTCGCCTCTGCAACTTGCCAGCCGCTCATCTCCGCTCCACGCCGCGTGGCTGCGGTCTCTCGTGATGGCGTTGGTTTTTGAATGGGCAATTTTGCAGCTCAATCAGAACATTCTGCGTTTGTATTTATGGGTACACATCGCGTTGCTGGCCACGGTCTTCGCGGCGGCCCGGCGTCAATACACCGGGCCGGGGGATGTGGAACCAGGAGCCATCGAATACGGCTCGCCAAACTTGTTGGCATGATGAATGACCGGGCTGGGTGCTGCAACAAGCGAGACGATCCCTAAGTTGGTGGCGGCCGCTTGCACCGTCACCTCGCGGCGCGCCGCGTTGAGACTCTCTGGAGTTGCGCCTTCCGACCACACATTCAAAACGTATTTCCCCGGAGGAACTTGGGGAATCGCGATCATGCCCTCACGCGAGACCGCGTAATACGGAGTTGCAATCGAGAGAATCACGGCACCCATCTCGGGATGAATGTTGCAGAAGATATAGGACACCCCTTCGCGATCGAAGCGCACGCGGCGCTCGCTGCCCGCCTCATACAAACCCAGGTCGAACCGCTTTCCATTGAAGATAGAAAAGACATTGTGAAAAAACGGATCGCGGTTTGGAAAAACCACGACACTGCCAACCGGCACGACCAGCAGATGCGGATCGAACATCTTGTCCTTCTGCACCATCTGATAATTATGTGTCTGGAGCGGGGGTGCGACTGCCGCATTGCCGCCGAGCGGCATCAACCATGCGACACTAGGAGGCTGCGCAGAGAACATTTGGCGAGTGTGAGTATTTGAAAAATCCACACGGAGGGTCACTTCGGCGGATTGCCCGTAGCTCTGCGCGGCAGCCAAGACGAGCAACAGCACCGCGCCTGCAGGGGTGTGTCCTTGCAACCAACCCGCGTTCCGCGTGGAGATAAGACGATCCATTCTAGCCATCCTCAGAACTGGTATCCTGCCGAAACCGTGTACACATCTGCCCAATTGGCGTGTCCGGCAATCGGCCAGCTTGTCAGCCGGCGATACTCCGGTGAAAGGACGATTGAAGACCATGGGCGATAGATGAAGTTAGCCATCAACGATCGGTTGCGCGCGTAATAGTAGAGCGCATTGGAGCCCGGTGGCGTGCTGATGCGCAGTTCGCTAGCATAGCCGGTGTCCTGGCCCGCCGCGACATTCAGCTGCATGGTCTGCGTGAATCTCCATTGACCTTGCGTCCATCCGCCGATGGAATCCAATCCACCGATATCTGTCTTGCCAGTTCCCGTGTCGATGTACGCGTATGCGTCGCGATAGGCTCCGCCTCCCAGCGAGCCAATCCCTCGCCCGCGATAGAACTCGCCACTCCACTGCCCATGGCCCGCAACCGGCAGCCGCCAGTCGGTGGCGCCCGCCCATGCGTCTACAGTCTGCCCGCTTCCATAGTTCTTGCGGTCGTAATATCCGGCGGCGCCCAGTTGCAAGGCTCTCGAATCCTTACCAGCCCGATAGGAGAGGCGCATCTCATACCCCGGCTGTCGCGCGGCTTCTCCTGGACTCACCGCGCCATAAGCTGCGTCTGAGTAATGGAAACCGTAAGACGGATCGTACAGTCCGAATTCGAAACCGGCCTGCCGGTCTTCCGCCAGCGTGATTCGATGTTCCCAGCGCAACTGCGGCGCCCACACCCACAGATTACCCGACCATGCCAAGGAAGGCTGCGCCACGTTCGCCAGGGAATCTGGCGAAAGCGGCGAAATCAGCGGGCCGTCATAGCCGGCTCGCAGCAGATCGTTTGCCCATTCCCAGGAGATGCCAGCCGTTCTCATTCGCACCAAGCCGGCGGGCGCGCTCAGACTGCCCGCAGTGATACCTCCAAAAAAGTCCATCGATGCGTCCGCGAAGAGATGGCCTTTCCAAAGTGTGGGGCCGGTTCCCTCAAAGCTCAACATTGTCTGTCGGAGTCCGGCTCCAGCGCTGCCATGACTCTGGCCGGGAGCGCGCTCCAGTGCCGAGGTGGGCAGATCCGGCTGATCCACCACGCCCTCGTTGACAAAAGCATTGAAGAGCACCAACCCATGGAAGCGCACAGGAAACTTCGAGGCGCTCTCCACTTTGGTTTGCTCATGCTGCCGCACCTCGGCGGAAAGCACATCCTGCTCTTCGCGGATCTGCGTGACCGCCTGCTGCAACTGCCCAGCCGCGCTAGTGTTCGCTTGTTCAGCGGAGTCCGGCCGGTTGCCGGCCAGTGTCTTTTGAAGTTCTTCAAGCTCCCCTTGCATGGCCTTCATTCGCTGGTGGTCTTCGTCCACCTGACGCTTCGCGGCGGTCAAGGCCTCGGTGAGCCGGTCGATGCGCTGCTCAAGCATCTGCAAATGATCGGCGGGGATGGGCTCTGCGGCGGGCGGGCTGGCCGCTTGCGCACCGAGCAACGCAGACGCGATCAACTGCAAGACCACGGTTCCGGCTATCGCCAGTCTCAAGGAAAATACACTCATCGCTCCTCCGCAGCCAGGCATGAGACCTCTTTCAGTATCTTGTCGCCGGGCAAAGTAATTGTGAATGCCGTAGTGCCAAAAGGGGAATCCTCCAGATAAATGCTGCCACCGTGGGCTTCGGCAACATACTTGGCAAGCGCCAGTCCGAGTCCCACGCCACTCTGCTTTCCTTCACTGACGAAAGGATGAAACAGCGTGTCGCGAATTTTGGCCGACACCCCCGGCCCACTGTCGCGAACCGTTATATGCAGGCCGTCAGTCGGGATCGTGGTTTCGATCGACACCCAGGGCGGGCTCTGGCCCCGGCCCGCCGCCTGGCAAGCATTCAGCAGCAAATTGTAGACCGCCCGCCGCAGTTCCTTCGTATCCACGTTCACTTTTACCGGAGGAATCGGAAGAACTCTCAGCTCCACGCCACGCGTGCCGGGATGGGAACGGATTGCACCGATCGTCCGCTCTATCAGAGCCGCTAAAGACTCCTGCTCCAAATGAAGCGCCATGCCTGTCCGGCTAAACACCAGCAGCGAGTCGAGCATATCCGTCATGCCCTGCACCCCGGCGCGGACATCTTCAAGCAACTCCTCGCGTTCTTCGCCGGGGATCTTCGGGTTCGCAAGAAACTCGGCGTTGGCGTAGATAGCGGAAAGATAATGGCGCAAATCGTGAGAGACCGAACTGGCCATTTGGCCGATCGTGGACATGCGTTCGGCCGCCAGCAGATCCTTTTGCGTCTTATGCATCTGGCCCCGCATCCGGTTGAATGCGCGGCTGAGTTCCCGCACCTCTTTCGCGCCATCTTCACGAATCCTGAGCGAGAAATCTCCCCCGCTGAGCGCGCGCGTGGCAGCTACCAGGGATTCCAGCGGGCGTGTAACCGTGCGAGTGATTGAAGCGGCCAGCGCCACGCCGAACAAGGCCGCGAGAACGCCCAGGACAATCACCATCCGGTTCAGCTTGGCAAGAATCTGCTCTTCCTCGCCGAACGACTTGAATACGACGAGTTGAATAGCGCCACTCGCCGGAATCTCCGGTTGCAATTGCACCGATGAAGCCAGATATCTTTCGCCACCGAGCCGCATCTCCGCGCTCTCAATGGGCCGGCGCAGCAACTCGAACTGGCTCGAAGCCAGTTTCTGCCACAGTGCTTGAGGCAGCGTTCCGGCCACAATTTTTCCGTCCGCGACGAAGACGACCCTTGCCGCCGCGGCCTCGCTCACTTCGCGCGCGACTTTTTCGTCCAAGGCATAACCGATGGTCACATAGCCAAGCCCGGTCCTCTGTTCACCGGAGCCGAAGGTAACCGCGCGGGAAGATATTTCAAATAGCCGGCCGTCGGATTCAAACAAGCGTGGCACTTCTGGAGGGTCGATCGACTCGCGGAGCGCGGATTCCACGCTCGGTCGCGTCAGTGGTGAGCCGCTGTTGTAGTAGGCTTCCAGAGATCCCTCGGGGCTTTGCAAGGCAAAGAAATCGTTGCCGCTTAGGGTCCAAAACTCCGCGGCGGCATCCGCAATCGTCCGCGAGTCGTTGGTGGTCATCAGGGCTTTCAGGCTGGGCAACTCCGACAACAGAGAAGACTCGCGCAAGAGCAATTGCTGCCGCTGCTGCCGCAAGTTATGGAAAGTCTGAAGGGAATGTCGCATGTCCAGCTCGAGATTGCTGCGAACCTGGCGTTCGACAGTCATCCGCACCATTACCAGAAAGAGAACGGTCATCGTCAGGACAAGCGCCGCCAGCGATAAGAGCAGCATCGTGCGCATTTGCCATGAACGCATCATCCGAGGGACTCCATCGCCCAGTCTTCACTACCTCGCTGCACCTTCTTCTATCTATGAACCCTATGAATCGGCTCAGGAAGCAGTGCAAGGCCCTCTTGCCCCTCGCGCACAAACTTATATCCCGCGCCATGCACGGTAAGAAAATGGCGCGGCTGGGCCGGGTCGCGCTCCAGCTTCTGGCGCAGCTTCAGTATCTGGTTGTCCACCGTTCGCGTATTTGGATAGGAATCGTAGCCCCAGACATCGTTCAGCAACTCTCCGCGCGTCAAAACCCGCCCTGCATTCTCCACGAAGTAGCGCAATAGCTTGAATTCATGTGCAGTCAGCGTGACAACAACACCATCGCGGCGAACTTCCATTTTGGCCGCATCGATGGCGATCTCCTCAAACTGAATCAGCTTTGCGGAGCTTGACTTCGCGGACCGCCGGATAGCGGCCTCAACGCGCGCCAGCAGCTCTCTCGGGCTGAAGGGCTTGGTGACATAGTCGTCCGCGCCCAATTCAAGCAGCAGAACCTTGTCGGCCACCTCGCTGACCGCGCTCAGAATGATCACCGGCGTCTCCGGCTGGCCTTCTTTCATCAGCCGGCAGAGGTCGCGTCCGTTGATGCCCGGCAACATCAGGTCGAGCACCACCGCGGCTGGCTTGACCGTGCGGCTGGCAGCCAATCCGGCCTGTCCGTCCGCGGCAATCTGGATCTCATACCCTTCGGAGGCGAAGAGCCGCGTCAGCGCTTTTTGGATTCTGGGATCGTCCTCGACTACAAGAATTGTCTTCATAGCGCCTTCCACTTACTGCACGATGCCTCTTGTGCCTGTTATAGCACCTATTTCGTTTGTGTGGGAGGAGCCGGCTGACCTGTCTCTTCGGCCCGGCCCAGTTGGGCTGCAAAGGAGCATGGCATCAATAAGGGCAAATGAAGGTACCCTTCCATCCCATTCAGGATGGGCTTGCGACTCCATTTGACACAGAATACGCACCAGAACCCGATCAGGATGGCCGCTCTCGAACGCTTCAATCCCTCAGGGATGCGGCGGCAAAGCAAAGTTGCATATCCCCCTGCATAGTTGAAGAATATCGTGCCTGACATTCCCGGTCAGTCTAGGCATTCCGAAGTTACAAAGAAATGACAATTGCCAGATATTCCCGTTGCAAGTTATCGATCCGAGGCCGCTAATATCGGAATTCAAGAGAGCAATCTGGTTCAGGGGAAAGCGAGGTGAGTCCAAAGACAACATCAGCAGATTCCGATTCAGGGTCTTTTCTCAGGCAGCAACGCGCTGCCGCATGTTTTGCCCGTGAAACTTCAGATGCCCGATTGTTGATTGAGCAGATGATCCACCGCCTCGGCCAACGATGCAAAGCGCAAATCGGCCAGGCTGCCAGCGGCCTGGGAACCTGGCTTCTGGCGAACGGGGTTGCCGTCAATGAAGACAGTCATCATTCCCAGCCGGCGGCCAAACTCAATGTCCGAGAGCGAATCGCCGATCATGGCGCTGCTCTCGGCGGTAATCTCAGGGAATTCGGCCGTGGCCTGTTCATAAAGGTCCGGCAGAGGTTTACGGCAGTTGCATTGGCCCCGGTCGTGAGGACAGAAGTAGAAGCCGTCCACATGAGCGCCGCGGCTCTTCAAGAGGTTTTGGAATGAGCAATGGATGGCGTCCACATCGGCCGCGGTGCAAAGGCCCAGGGCAACGCATCGCTGGTTTGATGCCACTATAACTCGCAGCCCCGCGCGGTTAAGCCGTGCTATCGACTCGGGTACGCCGGGGAGCATCTTGAATTCGCTCCAGGACGTGACATACCGGCCCTCCGGCATCTTTTCATTCAAGACGCCGTCGCGGTCAAGGAATACGGCTGTCAAGGAACGCGTTCCGGTTCTGAAGGCGGAGTTGGCCACCCAGCCATGATAACAACAACCAAACTCGCTTGGCTTGTCCAACGGCCAGGAGGTAAACATTCGGACTGCGAAAGAGAGGAACTCATGTCCAGCGCTCCCAATTCGGTAAGCATCTTTGGCAATGCCATTGCGGAGCATCTGGAAGTCGTGCGTCATTTGAAAGAGCAGCAGGGCGTGCTGGAAGCCATTGCCCTGGCAATGACCGCAACCTTGAGGGCCAGAGGCAAGATCCTGTGGTGCGGCAACGGTGGCAGCGCGGCCGATTCGCAGCATCTGGCCGCGGAGATTGTGGGGCGGTTCCGCCGTGAGCGCTGCGGCCTGGCCTCGCTGGCCCTTACCGCAGACACTTCGATCTTGACCTCGGTGGCCAACGACTACGGATTCGAAGCTGTCTTCTCGCGCCAGGTGGAGGCGTTGGGCGCGCCCGGCGATCTGCTGGTTGGCATCTCCACATCAGGCAAGAGCCGCAATGTGCTTGCGGCCCTGGAGACGGCACGTTCTCAGGGCATGGTGACGGTGGCCTTCACGGGGGCGCGTGGCGGCGAAATGGCCGCGTGGGCCGATCACCTCTTCGCCGTCGCCTCAACTGACACAGCGCGCATCCAGGAGGCGCAAATGCTCGCCGGGCACATGCTGTGCGATTGGATTGAGCTGGACTGGGTTCACGCGCAATCCGCGGCCAAGGAGTTTTCAGAAGAATTGCAGCGTGGGAGCATCGAATTCAGGCGGGCATGACCCGAGGAAGCCACGACCATGAACGGTTCTCAAGGCTACTCCCCATCTCTTATCAATTCCGTAGGCAAACCGAGGAAGCGCGTTGATCGAACAACTGCATGAAGTATTGAACGAAATCGAGTACGCGTGGGCGGCCAAGCGCCTGCTGGTAGTTGGCGACCTGATGCTCGACAAATATATCTGGGGCGAGGTGGCGCGCATCTCGCCCGAGGCGCCGGTGCCTGTGGTGCGCGCCATTCGGCAAAGCGAGCAGCCCGGTGGCGCAGCCAACGTCGCCATGAACCTTGCCCGCCTGGGCGCGCAGGTCGTAGTCGCTGGCTTTACCGGAGGCGACGAGAACGAGATAATGCTAGACGCTGCTCTGCGCACAAATGGGATATCGCCTGAATTTGTGATCAGCGAAGGCTTCCCCACCATCGCCAAACTGCGAATTCTCGGCGGGAGTCAGCAGATGCTGCGCCTGGACAGCGAGCGGCTCGAAGCACGCGCCCAAGGAGACTACGACTGCCTGATCGAGCGTGTGCTCAAGCTGTTGCCCGGCAGCCATGCGGTGGTGCTTTCCGATTACGCCAAGGGCGCGCTCACGCCCGAGGTCTGTCAGCAAGTCATTCAGGCTGCGCGCAAGTTGGAGATCCCGGTGCTCGTGGACCCCAAAAATGCCGACTTTTCCCGCTACCGGGGCGCGACGACGATCTGCCCCAACCGGGGTGAACTCGCCTTGGCTTTGCAAAAGGACGCGCACGATCTTGAGGCCCTGCTGGCAGCGGCCGAACCCCTGGCGCGCGCTTTGGATATTGAATTCCTTACCGCGACCCTGAGCGAGAAGGGCATCGCGCTGGTGCGCCCAGGCAGCCGGTTCTTCGCGCCGGCAGTGGCGCGCGAGGTCTTCGACGTCTCCGGCGCGGGCGATACCGTCATTGCCGTTCTGGCACTCTGCCTGGCCTCCCGGCTCAAGCCGGAGACCGCCGTGCAACTCGCCAACGTGGCCGCAGGCATTGTGGTTGCAAAGGCGGGAACGGCGCCGATAGAGAAGCATGAACTGCTGGCCGCGCTAGCTCCACGAATCGACCTCTTCGCCGAAGACAAGGTTCTAACCCTGTCGGCGCTGGTTAGCCGCGTGACGCAGTGGAAGGCGCGCGGCCAACGGGTAGTCTTCACCAACGGTTGCTTCGATCTGCTCCATATCGGCCACATCGAGCTGCTCCAGCAGGCGCGTCGCTTCGGCGACCGCCTCATCGTGGCCATCAACAGCGACGCATCTGTGCGTGAATTGAAAGGCCCCAGCCGTCCCATCGTAGGCGAGCGCGAGCGAGCCTTTGTGCTGGCCGCGCTGACCGCCGTCGACGCCGTGGTGGTCTTTGCGGAACCAACACCCCTGGAATCGATTTTGGCAACCCAGCCAGACGTGATCGTCAAGGGCGGCGACTACGATGTCGATACGGTTGTCGGCGCGCGCGAAGTGCGGGCCTGGGGCGGACAGGTCAAGATAGTGCCCCTTGTTGAAGGCTACTCCACCACCCGGCTTATTGAGAGGAGTATGGGCCAGTATGCCTGGGCATAGCAGGGGCGTGTTACCGTGACGCGGCCCTGTTGTTGCAAGAGCGTCAAGCCGATTGCCGTCTCGTTCTTCGACAGGTGTTCGACCACGCGAAGCAACTCCAGGTCTTTCTGGCGCATGATTTGGTCAAGCTGCGAAGTTTGCATCCCGGCCTGCTGCATCTGCTCGAAAGGCTTGCCAGCATCAACGCTCTGATGTTGGCGCGTGTCGCCGTGAATCCGGCCTCTCGCATCCGGCGCAAGGCGGAGAATAATCAGACGGTGCGATTCCTCACCAAAGAGGAAGAGGGAAGAATCCGGGCTGTGTTGGCGCCCCGCTGCCCTTCCTGCCTCCCGGCGTTCATTGTGTCCCTGCACACCGGCCTGAGAGCGTCGGAGCAATGGAACCTGCGAGGGTCGGACATCGATCCGGAGAGAAAGACGCTGACGGTGAGAAAGCAAAAATCAGGGAAGGGTGAGAGGCACATTCGATTGAACGAGTTGGCTGTTGCTGCCTTCGAGAGCATCCGTGAGGGAGCCGACTTAACCGGTGTCCCTTTTCTCAACTCAAGAGGGACACCGATGACCACCCATCGGGATTGGTTCGATCCGGCCGTGGCAGAGGCAAAGGTTCCCGATTACACGTGGCATAAGAATCGTCACACCTTCGCCTCCAGGCTAGCAATGGCGGGTGTTGACATATGAACCATCGCCCAGTTGATGGGGCACGGTACAATTCAGATGTCCATGCGGTATGCACATTTGAGTCCGGACCACAATCAGTCGGCTGTAGACAGGCTGGTTGAATTCGGACCCAAAGGGACACCAAAGCGGACACCTGGAAAACTTAAAATCTAAAGCCTTTATAATCAACGCGAAAGTGGCGGAATTGGCAGACGCACCAGACTTAAGATCTGGCGCCGTCGAGATGCTATTCGCTCTTCGATTTCCTCCTGCGACACTTCCCACTGTTGCCGACTCTTCTCTTTGAGTTTATTCGCCCATTCTATGCCCGGACGCATCGCGCTTGGTGGAAACGTAGTAAAGCTGAAGGGATGTTGTGTGGTTCGCGACGAATAAGTTCAACGACGCAACCATTTTTCGGTACACGACCGATGTATAAATATAGAAGAGCACTTCGGCGTGTTGGGCGAGCGCAGGAGGGGCTTGGAAGTTCTGGAGTTCTGGGAAATCTTTGTACGCGATTTGTACGGAAGATTTGGAAATCGTGGCATTCTCTGCAATGCTGACATTCCCAGAATCAGTAAGTTGAGTGTTTTCAACACTGATGTCGGGTTCGACTCCCGCCGCCTCATTCATTATCAATAACTAAGAGAGGTTCGTCGCGCGCACGACGGGTGTCATCAACCCCGTCGATGGCGTCCGGAAACACCCGATTCTGCCTGGGGCCGCCAAACAGATCCTGTAATCTCCAGGGTTATCTCCGGACTTGCGGTTACACGGGGACAAAGCGAGCGGCTCACTTGCCAGCCTGGCTGCTGAGTCACGTGGCGCTGTCAGCATGCCGTCTGCAAAATGTGCGTTGCGACACCGGATACACTGATGCCATATGAAGTTTCTAAAAGTTCTATCCAGAATTCTTGCCGCGCTCGCCGTCATATGCCTTGTCATCGTTGCTGCAGGCGCGACCTATAATGCTCTGAGCCTTAGACACTACCGCAAGCTCTCTGGTGTACCAGGCAGCCTCTACAACGTAACCCGCTTGAAACTGCTCAAGATCGGCGCGATCGTACGCGTCAGCGTGCGCCGTGTCCTTCTCCAACTCAGTTCCGCCTATCCTTGGAAAGACCACTTCGCGCAAGCCTACAATGCTCTACGCTGTTGACAGCCGCCGCGCAGCACCCAGACAATCGCACTTCCACCCTCACCGAACTCTGTGGCGGGCGGAGGGTCTGCTGACAGCAGCGAGAACGCCCAAGGTCATTCGGAATCGCCTTTAGGTAATGGCTCGCAAGCTGTTGCAGGCGGCGGAAGAACCGGCTCTGTCTCAGACGATCGGAGAGAGTCTGCCCGAAAAGGCGGAGTGCCCCATGTGGTTTACGGAGCGCCGCTGATCACGCCAACCGTAGCTCAGGCGCTGGCTTTGCGAGCAGGACGCCGAGGGCGCAACTTGCCATTCGAGCCAGTTCTCCGTCAGCACGGCTGGTGAGAACTACCGGTACCTTTGCTCCCACCACAACTCCCGCTGCCAGCGCTCCGGCCAGGTATTGAAGCTCCTTGAAGAGGATATTTCCGGCTTCCAGATTGGGGACCATAAGAAGATCCGGGTCTCCCGCAACCGGCGACTTAATCTTTTTGATCCGCGCGGCCTCGCTTGAAATGGCATTGTCGAATGCCAGCGGACCATCGACTATGGCTCCGGTAATCTGTCCGCGATCGACCATCTTGCAAAGAGCGGCCGCATCGAGCGTGGATGGTATGGCGGAGTTCACCGACTCGACCGCCGAGAGGATCGCTACCTTGGGGTTCACGACCTCGAGTGTGAGCATCATGTCGATGGCATTCTGCAAAATGTCGATCTTGGTCTCCAAATCCGGCTGGATGTTGATGGCCGCATCGGTAACATAAAGTGTCTTGTGATAGGAAGGCACATCCAAGGCGAATACGTGGCTGATGCGCCGCCCGGTGCGCATTCCTCCTTCGCGCGAGACGACGGCGCTCATCAGTTCGTCGGTGTGCAACGAGCCCTTCATGAGCATCTGCACGTCGCCCTTGCGAGCCATCTCGACGGCCCGCACGGCGGCCGTGCGACTTTCGGCGACGTCAGCGATCTGGATTGTCCCGAGTTCGAGTTGCATGGTTCCCGCGAGGCTGCGAATCTTTGCCTCAGAACCCACAAGAATCGGGACGATCAACTTATCTTTGAATGCCTGGATGGCGCCCCCGAGAGACACTTCGTCGCACGGCCAGGCAATCGCGGTCCGGACGGCCGGTCTGGAAGTCGCGCGCGCAATCAGCCCCTGATAGCGGCGATAGGGCTCATTCACGATGAGCTTGGGCACGGGTAGCGTAGACCAGCGCAGTTTTACCGCAGGCGCCAGGAGCTGCGCGGTACCGGAAAAGATCGGTGTACCGGCGCCGTTGATTGCCTCGCAATCGAAAGCAACGCTCTTTGTGGAATCATCCTTAGCCGTAACCTGCACCTTGACCAGAATGCGGTCTCCGACACGGATGCGATGATGGAACGAGAGCGATATGTTCGTCAGCGTGCATCCAGGTCCGGGAATATTCATGCTGAAAAGGCCGGAGATCAGCGAGGCGCACCACATGTTTGGTCCCGTCGGAGGTATACCGCCGGCGCGATCGATCAGCTCATCCGAGTTCAGTACGGAGTGGAATCCGGAAATCGAGGCAAAAGCCATCGCATCATCCGCCGTCAGGACGTGCTCTGTCGAGGCTGTGTCGCCAACTGAAATCTCGTCGTATATTTTGCTCTCAATGAAACCCAGATTCATGCTGGTTCCTTTCCTTACAAGCACCGTCAGGTGTGCAACCTGAGTGCCATTGTATTGTCTTGGAGCGCAGTCCAAAGTGACTGCAATCACGAATGCCAGCCCGCCGGGATTTTAGCTACATGCCGGCTGATCCTGAAACTCGTGGGCCTCCGTCTTGGACACAACATTTCTTGAGCAACTTGGAATATGGTCTTCAAGCGGCCTGCTGCGGAGGTTGTCCAAATCGGAAGAGCGGCCAATATGACCGCCATCACGGAACTTCTCATTGCAATCAGCTGTTTCCATTTTTCGGCCCGGTTAGCAATTGTCTTCCATTCGGGACGGAGGCTGCCGGACTCGACGGATGCAGCTCAGGGCGCGTCGAGACTTGCAACGACGCTGCGGTGTACTTTTGTTGCGTTGTGAACCACGTTCGCCGGCGCAAAATGCACTACCTATGTTCATCGAGCGTTGCAGGAGCCTGGATTAGTCTATGCCACATGTCCGTAACAAATGTCTTCCGCACGCATCATCCTAGAGTCGCGGCCTCCGTGTGTATGGTCACAACGGACCGCTGCCTTCAGTTCACGCAATGGAGCAAGCAACTCAAATCGTAGACCTGTGCGTTCCCATATTTAGCATTCGGGTGAGGCTGCCCGGCATAGATTAATTGGCTATGGATCGAGAATCTTCCTCCAGAAAGCTTAAATTCAGTAGGCCATTGTGAGCCATATTGCACAGTATCGGAAGCCGGCACTCCGGTAGTCTCCGACCAAAGAGGCATCCTCAAGCAACTCTGCGCAGTAACCAGTTCCCCGCATTTCTCACAAGCCCCCACACAGTTTCTGATACCTCCGCACTCCTGCCCATCCGTAATGCCTCTTGAGCGGGTTCGCCGGAAGGCGAACCCATCTCTCAGTCAGTCCTCTGTTCACAATTGACCGGACTCTCCGGCGCGTTGTTTTGGATAGTGATCGTAGCAGTTCTGCATTTGTCGAAGGCGACGCGAAATCAAGCTGAGGCACAACTTGCAGAAGCGCAAAAGGCAATCAACGCGCTCAAACAACTGCTGGCGAACCCGGCTCAATAGCTTTACAAGCTGAAATGCCCTTGAGCGAAGAGACTCAGCTATCCAAAACGGAAACAGGAAGCGAGCAGGAAAAAATGAATTCGCAATTGCTGAAAGACACCGTGCGGTTGCTCTTCGCCGATCACAAGGGCCTTCTTGCGATGGATGAGAGCACTCCGACCTGTAACAAGCGCTTCGAAAAGCTTGGAATTCCGCAGACAGTGGAAGCTCGAAGAGCTTACCGCGAGTTGATTGTGACCACCCCAAGGCTAGGCGAGTGTATCGGTGGGGCGATCCTCTGCGACGAGACGATCCGTCAGCAAAAGAGCGACGGCACTCCCTTTGTCAAAGTCCTCATCGACGCGGGAATCATTCCTGGAATCAAGGTGGATGCTGGCGCCAAGGGGTTGGCAGGACATCCCGGCGAAAAGGTGACAGAAGGCCTGGATGGATTGCGCGACCGCCTTGCCGAGTACGTTCATCTGGGCGCCCGGTTTGCCAAATGGCGCGCCGTGATCACTATTGGCGAAGGTATCCCCAGTTGGGGTTGCATCCATGCCAACGCACATGGTCTGGCTCGATATGCGGCGTTGTGCCAAGAAGCAGGTCTCGTCCCTGTCGTTGAGCCTGAAACACTCATGGATGGCGAGCATACGCTGGACCAGTGTCGCGAAGTGACGGACACAGTGCTGCGAACTGTGTTCAGCGAATTGTTTGCGCAACGGGTCATGCTGGAAGGCATGGTCCTGAAGCCCAATATGGTGCTTCCCGGAACGGCGTGCGTAAATCAACCGACAGTGGACGAGGTAGCGGACGCCACCGTGAACTGCTTCCTGCGAGCCGTCCCCGCTGCTGTGCCGGCGATAGCCTTCCTGTCGGGCGGCCAACCGGCGGAATTGGCGTCTGCCCGTTTGAATGCAATAAATGTGAGATTCAAGTCGCGGCTGCCTTGGGCGTTGGCATTTTCGTTTGCCCGCGCCATCCAGCAGCCGGCTTTGGAGCTTTGGAAGGGCCAGGAGGCCAACGTACTGGCGGCGCAGGAGGTATTGGTACATCGCGCATGCTGCAATCAGGCTGCGCGCCGCGGCGAATACTCTGCAGCGATGGAGAAGATCTGACCGGATGCATCCAAACATCGGTCTGCGCACACGAGAGTTGGAACACAAAGCATGAATCAAACACCGTTGTATCCTCTGCGGTTCGATCCGATTTATCAATACCGTCTGTGGGGCGGGCGACGCCTGGCTAGCCTGCTCTCGACGCCGCTTCCCGGTGATGGGCCGATCGGCGAAGCGTGGGTGCTCAGCGACCGTTCTGACCACCAAAGCCTGGTTGCAAATGGACAGCTTAAGGGCCAGACTATCGGTCGGTTGATGGAACAATGTCGAGAACAACTGATGGGGAAGTTTGCTCCTCGCTTCCGCCGCTTTCCCCTGCTCCTCAAATTTCTTGACGCTCGCGAAATGCTTTCCGTGCAGGTACATCCCAGCGACGCCTACCCAGACCTGATCCCACCCGGCGAGACGGGAAAGACCGAGGCTTGGGTCGTGATCGAGGCAGACAAAAAAAGCCACATCTATGCGGGCTTGAAACCGGGCACGACTGCCGACGGTCTGCGGCACTCCATCGCTGGCGGCGCGATTGCCGATTGCCTGGTGGGCATTGTCCCCAAGCCGGGCGACTCCGTATTTATCCCTGCGGGAACTGTTCACACTTTGGGCAACGACATTGTTGTCTTTGAGGTCCAGCAAAACAGCGACGTTACATTCCGCCTTTACGATTGGGGCCATGTCGACGCGAAGACTGGAAAACCACGGCCGCTTCAGGTCGATCAGGCGTTTGCCTGCATAGATTTTGAAGGGAGCGCCGGTGGCCTGGTCACGCCTCGCTTAGAGGCCACCATGCCCGTTGAGCGCGAGAGACTCTTTGATTGCGAACCGTTCCGGCTGTGGCGATTACTCGGTCAAGCGTCCTTCCCAGTTGGAGCCACAGGAGAGCCACGTGTGCTGGTTTGCATTGGGG
>Ga0182013_10000866_pt1 | contig 41945 bp, 33 predicted proteins | sample 612S2MmetaG_FD_120487 | JGI IMG/M metagenome (GOLD analysis project Ga0182013, IMG submission 120487) | Permafrost microbial communities from Stordalen Mire, Sweden - 612S2M metaG | ecosystem: Environmental > Terrestrial > Soil > Wetlands > Permafrost | place: Sweden: Stordalen | collected... | reverse complement strand
GCTGGCCGGGGCCGACGGCGCGTGGGAGGCCCTGTTCGACGCCTACGGGGTGGTGCGGGTCCATGACCTCGACGAGCTCGGCGACACGCTGGAGCTGTTCGCCGCCGGGCGCCGGGCCGGGCCCGCCGGGCCGGGCTCCGGCATCGCCACCGTGCACGATTCCGGAGCCGAGCGGGCGCTCGTGGTCGACGTGGCCGACGTCGTGGGCGTTCCCTTCGCCGCTATCGGTGACACCACCCGCGTCGTCCTCGCCGGACTGCTCGACCCCGGCCTGGAGGCCGACAACCCCCTCGACGTCTGGGGCACCGGTGCGGACACCGAGGGGCTGTTCACCGGCTGCCTGACGGCCCTGGCCGACGACGACGCCGTGCGGGCGGTCGCGCTGGCCGTGGACCTGGTGGAGGAGTACGACGGCGACGAGTCCTACCCCGCCGCCGCTTTGGCCGCCGCCGCGTCCACCACCAAGCCGGTGGCCGTTCTGGCCAACCTGGGCAGCGCCATCGACCGGGTGGCGGCCGACCGCCTGCGGGCCGGTGGCGTGCCGGTCCTCGAGGGCACGCGGGCCGGGCTCTCGGCCCTGCGGCACCTGCTCGAGCGGTCGTCCGGACCGGTGCTGCCGCTGACGGCAACACCGGCCGACTCCGGACGGCGAACGCGGTGGGTGGAGCGCCTGGCCCGGGGCCCGCTCGACGGGGCCGAGGGATTCTCCCTCCTGGCCGACTACGGCATCCCGGTGCCCAGCACGGTGGCCGTGACCGACGAGGACGGGGCCGTCGGGGCGGCGCGGTCGATCGGGTTCCCCGTCGCGCTCAAGACGGACGAGCCCGGTATCGCCCACAAGTCCGACGTCGGCGGGGTGGCGCTGGGACTGGTCGACGCCCGGGCGGTCGCCGCCGCGTACCGCGCCATGGCCGATCGGCTCGGGCCGCGCGCCGTCGTGTCCCAGCAGGCGGGTGACGGCGTGGAGCTGTCGATCGGACTTGTCCGCGACCCGCACCTCGGCCCCCTGGTGGTCGTGGGAGCGGGCGGCGTGCTGGTGGAGCTCCTCGGGGACCGGGTCGTGCGACTCCCCCCGCTCGACGCGGCCCGGGCGGCGGCGGCCGTCGACCGCCTGCGCGTCGCCAGCGTGCTCGACGGGGTGCGCGGTGCCGCACCGGCCGACCGCGCCGCGCTGGCCTCGGCCGTGGCCGCCCTGTCCGTGCTGGCCGTCGAGCTGGGCGACCACATCGCCGCCCTCGACGTCAACCCACTGCGCTGCGGCCCCGGTGGCTGCCTCGCCCTCGACGTGCTCGTCGAGCCGGTCTGACACCGGCCCCGCGCCACCGCCGGGAAAGGCCGGGTGCGGGCGGTGCGGGCGGTGCTGGCGGTGCTGCCGAATTTAGAAGATGACGTAGACCTTGCGGAGGGTCTCCTCGATGTCCCAGGTGCCCGACCACCCGCGGGGGAAGACGGCCGTGTCACCGGCCACGAGCTCCACCGTCTCGCCGTCGTCGGTCCGGCACGTCATGGCGCCGGCCACCACCTGGATGAACTCGTGGGTCTCGAGCAGCCACCGCGACGGGCCCGGTGTGCACTCCCAGATCCCCACCTCCTGGTCCCCGTCCCCCTTCCACAGGGTGTAGCCCGAGGTCGCCATCTCGGCACCGGTGGCCTCGGGCAGCGGGCCCCAGTCCTCGAGCTCGGTGACGTTCTGCGCGAGGTGGATGAAGGGGGTGGCGGGCGAGGTGTCGCTCATGGCTGCGGGTGTCCTTTCGAAGGGCGAGGCCGACGGGGCGTGGGTCAGACCGGACGTCGCCGGCCGTTTCCCACCGGAGCGACCGTGCCATAAGCTGAACCGTCAGTCAAGACGCCAGGAGGCCACCCGTGTACAACCTCACCGCCGAGGATCTCGAGATCCAGGCCCGGGCCCGCACCTTCATCGACGAGGTCATCCCCTACGAGGAGGAGGCCGAGGCCAATGCGGGAGAGCTGCCGGCCGACGTGGTGACACGCATCGAGGCGCGGGCCCGGGAGCTGGGCCTTCTGGCCACCAACATGCCGGTACGGTACGGCGGGGGCGGTTGCACGGTGCTCCAGCAGGTCCTCGTCCAGGAGCAGGGCGGCCGGGCCACCAATGCGCTCGGCTGGTACCTGACCACGCCGCCGTCGTGGTTCCCGCCCGTCGCCACCCCGGAGCAGATCGAGAAGTACGTCGTCCCGGGCATCCGGGCCGAGAAGGAGGAGTGCTACGCCATCACCGAGGAGGGCGCCGGCTCCGACGTCGACGCCATCGTCTCGACGGCCCGTCGCGAGGGCGACGAGTACGTCCTCAACGGCGTGAAGATGCACGTCACCTCCTACAACCACGCCCAGTACGCCTTCTTCCAGGCCAAGCTGGTCGGAGGCGCCCACGAGGGCGAGCACGCCATGTTCCTGGTCGACCTGCCCGATCCCGGCGTCACCGTCGTGCGCGACCCGGCCTACACCCACACCATCAGCCACCACCACCCGTTCGTGGCCTTCACCGACGTGCGGGTGCCGGCCTCCCAGATGGTGGGCGCCGAGGGCGACGGGATGGACTTCGCCTACGAGTGGTTCCGCTTCGAGCGGATGATGGTGGCGTCGCGCTGCCTCGGAGGGGCGGCCCGCCTCGTCGAGGAGACGACGGAGTTCGCCACGACCCGTATCGTCAACGGGGGCCCCATCACCGACTTCGGCGCCGTCCAGATCATGCTCGCCGACTGCCTGACCGAGCTCTACGCCGCCCGTTGCATGGTCTACGAGACGGCCCGCAACGCCGATGCCGGGGTGGACGTCAAGATCCAGCACGCCCAGCACTCGATGGCCAAACTGTTCGCCTCGGAGATGGCCAACCGGGTGGCCGACCGCTGCGTCCAGGTGTTCGGCGGCCGCGGCTACATGCGGGAGAACGTCGCCGAGCGGTTCTTCCGCGAGCTGCGCGTCGAGCGCATCTGGGAGGGCACCAGCGAGGTGCAGCGGTCGATCATCGCCGGCCAGATGGTGAAACGGGGGCCCGGGGTCTTCGTCTGAACGACCCTTCGGAAATGGGCGGGGCGGGGCGCCCGCGATTGCGAGCACCGAGTTCCTGAACGACCCGATGGTGCCCCACCCATTCGGTGTTCGGGGATGCGCCTGGCCGGGTGAAAGGCTGGAGTTGTGACCATGGGATTTCTTCACACCGCTGACGTACACACCGCCACGTTCACCGCACTGCTTGACGAAGTCTCACCAGGACGACCCTCGAACCACGTCGTCGATGAGGCCCTACTCACAGACGCTCGGGAGCGTGGCGGAGTGGACGACGAACTGCTGGGACGACTTGTCGCTCGCCTCAAGCAGGCGGCAGTCGGAGCGTCCGTGGTTGTCTGCACTTGCTCGACGATCAGTGGGCCAGCCGAACTGCTCTCAACGGCCGTGGGGGTTCCTGTCCTCCGGGTTGATCGACCGATGGCGGAACTTGCCGTCGGCTCCGGTTCCCGAATCGCGGTTGTCGCTGCCCTCCACAGCACGATTGCGCCCACGGTGACCTTGTTGACCGAAGTCGCACAGAGCACGGGCCGATCCCCCACCATCGACGAAATTGTGCTTCCTGATGCCTGGTCCCTTTTCGAGGATGGCGACTTGGCTGGCTACACAACCACGATTGCAGCAGCAGTCGACTATCTGGACCCGGGTGTCGACGTGGTTGTTCTCGCTCAGGCGTCAATGGCCGCCGCAGTGTCACAGTGCAAGACGACCACACCCGTATTGAGCAGTCCGCGTTCGGCCGTCGAAGCAGCCGTGGCGTTCATCTGAAAAGCCCTCGACCGTTGGCCGAGGCATTGTTCTGAGGTGCCGGAGCCGACCCGCCCCCGGCGTTCGGGGCAGGCTCGGCTACGGCGATCAGGGATGCAGTAATTCCTTGACCTCGAACAGAAGTCCAGTGGGGAACGGATGCAAAACCCATCTCTCCCTGTAGCCGTCCTCGCCATAGTCCAACAGGACGGCCTCGATTCCTTCCGGGAAAGCTGACGCAAGTAGGCCCAACTCTCCGCTGGAATCGAAGACGATGGTCCCTTGATCGTCTGGGCCGCTCTCCCGGGAGCTGCCGGGGGACGCAAGTACCTTGAGCGAAGCCCAGCCGTCTTCGCAAGTGACTGACCAGCGATACTCGCCAGGCTCAAGCTTCCACCGGCAGGCGGCGTCCAAGGCTCCAAGAGGCTGCGCACCATGGTCAAGAGTTCGCTCAGTACGTCCGAGAGATAGGACGCCGGGATGACTACGTGTCGTTCACCGTCGCTGAGCGTCGCTTCTCCCCAGCCATGCCCGGCCAGTTCGAATGAAAACTCCACCGAAGTGACTCTGGCGGAGGGGTCTCGATGACCGTCAAGCGTGGATTGAATGCTGGTAGGTGGCACTCGATGACCGCCCCGGTTCCGACAGCGTTGTGGGGCACGGGTCGGCAGTTCATTGGGCGGGGGCCGCCGCAAGGCTGCTCAGTTCTGTCACTAGGCGCTGAGTGAGGTCGACGCTCCTCCGGTTCCCGAACATCATCGTTGAGAACCGGGGCTGACAAGAGCAACCGAGTACAACGGAGCCGTCAGGCTGGACCAAGCGGACCACAGACATCATGTACTGAGCCTTGCTCGGGATATTCGTCCAGTACGACCCGATCCAACCAACGACAGAGCCGTCGTCCCTGAGCGTGACGTCTCTCCCGCCGATGCGCTGGATTGCGGTTCGCGCCATCTGGGTCGCAGCCGTAGGGTCTACGAACACATCGACCGGGGTCCCCATTGGCAACGCCGGCTCCTGCGCCCCGATTCGACCGGCTCGACCCATCGCCAAACGCCGATCAGAAAGGTAGATCACTAGTGCACCGCCAACGATGAAGGCCACGAACACTGCAATGAAGATCGCCGGAGCCACGGCAGTTACGTTAGGTGACCCCCAAGGGGGACCATGGAATAGGTGCCGGTCACGAGCGATTAGCCCTTGGCAAGCACACCCCTGTAACTGGCGCCGCGGAACCGGATCAGGGACACCCGCCGATGCTTCCCGGTCGGACCTGCGATGTGGTGGGATGACGGAGTGCACAGTTTGGATTTGAGGGTCCGACAAGGCACTGCAGCCGATGCGAAGGTGCTTACCGAGGTAGTACGCCGAGCGATCACCATCACCGCCGCTCCCTTCTACGATCAGCTGCAGATCGAGCAGTGGGCCAGTCACTTCACCGAGCCGGTGCTCACGGAGATCATTGCCTCGAGAACCGTGTTCGTCGTGTGGTGCGGCCAGTCAACGTGCGGATTCTCCAGCCTGTTAAGTACCTCGGCCGGACAAGGAGAGGTCGGCGAACTCTTCGTCGATCCGGACTCCTCCGGCCGAGGGGTCGCCCGCCTCGCGCTGGAAGCAGTGGAAGACGAGGCGAGGGTTCGCGGTATCGGACGACTGAGGGTGGACGCCTCCCTTCTTGCCGCTCCAGTACTCGAGCACCTCGGCTATGTCGTGGAGGAACGCTACGACAAGTACGTCGCGTCGCTGGTCTATTGCAACACCTGGCTAAACAAGTCGCTGTAGTCCTATTGGGCACCACTCACCCACTCCCGGCGATCGGGGCCAGGCGTCCTGAGGCGACGTGACACACTTTCCGCTGAGCGGTCATATACAGAGTGTGAACAGATGGACGGTCCAGTCGGACGCCGAGTTATTGGTCCTCGACGACCCTGACGCCTTCGCCGAGCTCTACGACCGACACGTAGGCCAGATCCTCGCCTGGTCGAGGGGCCGGGTGGGTGACTATGACGCCGATCTGACCGCCGAGGTCTTTGCGGCGGCGTGGCATAGCCGAAAGCGCTTCCGAGACCTGCACGATGGCTCTGCACTTCCTTGGCTCTACGGCATCGCTCACAATCTGTTTCGGTCATCGCTGCGCAAGCGCAGGGTCGAGTACGGCGCTCGGGAGCGTCTGGGTCTTCCGATCACCGTCATGCACGCCGACTTCGAGGCCGTGGACGACCGCTTGTCGTTTCCCTCGGCTGTCCTTCGAGCAGTCGCGGACCTCCCTGACTCGGAGCGCGAGCTACTTGTTCTGCGCTTGGTCGAGGAACGGCCTTACCAGGAGATTGCCCAGCGCCTCAAGTGCACTCCCGTCGCAGCCCGCTTACGCGTTTCTCGATCGCTTCGTCGTCTCCATCTCGCCCTAGGAGGGTTCTGACATGACCATGCTTCCTGAACTCGAGTCCTACCGCCACGAGCTGCGTGCAGCTGTCGAGGCGGATCTGGTCAGTCAACGAGATCGCCTGCGCCATCTCCGGCGAGCGGTTGCGATCGGCACCCCGGTGGTGCTGGCTGCGTTCGGTCTCAGCCTCGCTCTCGTGCTCGGAGGTGGAGGTACGCCGAGTTCTGCGGACGCAGCGATACTCACATCTGCACAAAGCGCGCTCACCCCTCCGCCCAATACCGTGTTGCACGTCGCGGCCTCGATCGCTGTCGGGTCGAGTCCGGGCCAGCATTACGAACTGTGGACCGCTGGTTCCTCGTATCGGTTCATCAAGTTCGGCTACGAAGCTGCGTGGAACGGATCGACGATGTCCAGCTACGACGCCGCCTCCAACACGATGTACGTCGGGATCTACAGCCCTCAGAACCACGCGCCGGTCGACACCGCCGCCGCCATTCGCTCCCTCATCGCGTCAGGCCAGGCGCAAGTCGCTGGTTCGGCAGTCGTCGACGGGGTCCCCGCTTACGTCTTGTCATTGTCGGGTCAACCTTCTGGCAGTGGGCTTGCAAATGCGACCTATGACGTGGCCAAGAGCGACTACCACCCGCTGCTCATTCAGGGGACGACGGTGTGTCAGCAGGGACCGTGCTCAGAGACCGTGCAGTTCCAGACCTACGAGTACCTGCCCGAGACGCCCGCCAATCTCTCCCTGCTCGATCTGAGGGCACAACACCCAGGGGCGACCGTGGTGAACGCAAACGGAGCGCCCGGTGTCGGAACCTCGTTCGGCGGCGATTGATCGATCCTCCATGTCTGGGTCGGTCGGATCGCTAGATGTGGCTCCCAGAGCCGGTGATCGGGGTCACATTTGCGCAGGTCTCTCATCGAGGAATGGTCACTGCCCTCGACGCTGGCGGGCGTTCAGTCCTCGGTACTCGAGACTGCCGAGCAGAGAAGCTGAGACAAGCCCCGATGAGAAAGATCCCAACGAAGAACATGTAGCGGGGCATCGCCAGGAGACCGAGAATGCCGACAACCAGGGCCACGATCGAGATGGCCCAGGCAACCCGCCCAGCCTTCGGCTCGTCATTCTTGCCCTGTCGGTAAAGGAGAAACGTGACAAGAGCAGCCAGGACCAGGCCCAAGCCCACTAGCAACAGCTCTGCTGCCCCGTATGCCTGGAAGTACGTCAGTGGATGGAGCCGTGCATCGGCAGGTATGTGGAGGAAGAAGACCAGAACGGCATTGGTGGCACTCAAGAGGAGTGCGAGCAAGAGGAACGTTGCCGTGACCCCGTTTAGACGCTTCACCGGCACCTCCTCGTCAGCCGATGCTCGCACAGCTTCGGTCCGCGGCCACGTGCCCCGGATGTGTTGTTACACGGGTGATCCGCGAGCACCCGGTGAGCTGAGTTCGCAGACCCCGCTCATTTCCGAAATCCTGTCTGACCCACCGCGAGCCCGCTGCCTGCCGTGCCGGCTGCGGTGCCCGGTCAGCTGGTCGTCGTCGTCGGCTCGGGCACCGGCTCGGCGAGGACCGGGCCGCCGAGGTAGCCCCGGGCCACCATGGTGACGAACATGTAGACGTTGTCCTCCTGTCCGGCCAGCGGACCCGGCCGGGCGTGGATCGACGACAGGCCCCGCTGCACCGAGGCGCAGGCCGTCCAGTCCTGCTCGTTGGTGATGTCCCAGAAGTTGACCGCGAAGCCGGGGTCGAAGTCCGGCTGCTCGAACGACTCCGGGGCGAACCACCAGGTGCATTCGATCCGGGTGGAGCCTGCGGCCAGTGGGGTCAGGCGGTGCACCATGACGAAATCCGGGTGCAGGCTGATGAGCACGTTGGGGAAGATGTTGAAGTACTCGACGGTGCGCAGCTGCTCTCCCGACAGGGCCCGCAGGGGAACGGCACCGCTCGAGCCGTCGAGCGACATGGTGACGGCATGGTCGGCGAGGTCCATGTTGCCGCCGACCCAGGCGCCGTGGGTCTCACGGGTGATGCCCGACGTGGGCGGGCTCACCTGGCACAGCTCCGGGTGGATCATCGGGCAGTGGTAGCACTCGTGGTAGTTCTCGGTCAGGATCTTCCAGTTGGCCTCGACGACGTAGTCGTGGATGCCGCCCAACCGCAGGCGTTCCGGCTCGTAGGGGGCGACGAACGCCTCGAGGTCGGCGAGCGACTCGGCCAGCGGGGGCGCCTCGCCGGACCCGTCGACGAAGACGAGGCCGTGCCACTCCTCGCACGGCAGCTCGGCCAGGCCGTGCTCGGTCGGGTCCCAGCTGGCCAGCTCCTTGAAGCCGGGGGCCGTCCACACCGACCCGTCGAGCCCGTAGGACCACGAGTGGTAGGGGCAGATGATGCGGCCGTGCCGGGACGACTCGCCGCACGGCAGCAGCTCGTGGCCGCGGTGGCTGCACACGTTGGCGAAGGCACGGAGGACCCCGTCCTGCCCGCGGACCAGCAGGACGCCGGCCTTGCCCAGTGACTCGGCCCGCTGATCGCCCGGCTCGGCCACCTGCTCGGACCGGCCGACGCAGAGCCACCCCCCCTCGAAGAAGTTCGCCTGCTCCCACGCGAAGACGGCCTCGTCCACGTAAGCGGCCCGCGGCAGCATCCGGCTCTCGCCGAAGGGTCGCAGCGTCGCCTCCAATTCGCGGGGATCGAGGGGAGCCGGATCGCGCGTCGATTGAACAGCCATACAACCGATCCTATGATCCTGTCGGGACCCGGGCAAGAGCGCCGGCGGCCGTGCCCCCGACCAGGGGCGGCCCGCGGGTGGCATGCCACACTGGGCCCGACAGCAGGCAGCAGCCGACAAGGAGCGCACGATGGCAGCAGAGGTCCGTGGAGTGGTGGCGATGACCAAGGGGGAGCCGGTCGAGGTGGTGACCATCCTGGTCCCCGACCCCGGCCCCGGCGAGGCCGTCGTGCAGGTGCAGGCCTGCGGGGTCTGCCATACCGACCTCCACTACCGCGAAGGTGGCATCAACGACGAGTTCCCGTTCCTGCTGGGCCACGAGGCGGCCGGCGTCGTCGAGGCGGTGGGACCCGACGTCACCTCCGTGGCCCCGGGCGACTTCGTGGTCCTGAACTGGCGCGCCGTGTGTGGGGAGTGCCGGTCGTGCCGCCGAGGCCGGCCCCAGTACTGCTTCGCCACCCACAACGCCACCCAGAAGATGACGCTCGCCGACGGGACGCCGCTCTCCCCGGCCCTGGGCATCGGCGCCTTCGCCGAGAAGACCCTGGTGGCCGCCGGACAGTGCACCAAGGTCGACCCGGCGGCCCGCCCCGAGGCGGCCGGACTGCTCGGCTGCGGTGTCATGGCCGGCATCGGCGCGTCGATGCTGACCGGCGAGGTCGGCCCGGGCGACTCGGTCGCCGTCTTCGGCTGCGGCGGCGTGGGCTGTGCCGCCATCGCCGGGGCCGCCCTGGCCGGGGCCTCCACCATCATCGCCGTCGACCTCGACGCCCGGAAGCTGGATCTGGCCGTGGAGTTCGGCGCCACCCACACGGTCGACGCCTCGGCGGGCGCCGTGGTCGAGGCGGTCCAGGCCCTGACCGACGGCAACGGCGCCGACGTGTGCATCGAGGCGGTCGGCAACCCGGCCGTCCTCGAGCAGGCGTTCTACGCGCGGGACCTGGCCGGCACGGTGGTGCAGGTCGGCGTGCCCACTCCGGACATGCGCATCGACCTGCCGATGATCGACTTCTTCGGACGGGGCGGACGCCTCAAGCCGTCCTGGTACGGCGACTGCCTGCCGAGCCGGGACTTCCCGATGCTGATCGACCTGTACCTGCAGGGCCGGCTGGACCTCGACCGGTTCGTGTCCGAGACGATCGCCCTCGACGACGTCGAGGAGGCCTTCCACCGCATGGAGCGCGGCGAGGTGCTGCGCTCCGTGGTGGTGATCCGGTGATCGAACGGGTCGTCACCTCCGGCACCTTCTCCCTCGACGGGGCCGACTTCGACGTCGACAACAACATCTGGGTGGTGGGCGACGACACCGAGGTGGTCGTCATCGACGCCGCCCACGACCACCGCCCCATCGCGGCGGCCGTCGGTGACCGACGCACCGTGGCCATCATCGCCACGCACGGCCACAACGACCACATCAACGCCGCCGTCGACCTGGCCGGCGCCCTCGGGGCACCGGTCTGGATCCATCCGGCCGACCGGATGCTCTGGGACGTCGTGCACCCGCACCGGGCCCCCGACGCCGACCTCGCCGACGGTCAGCTCATCGAGGTGGGCGGTACCACCCTCCGGGTGCTGGCCACACCGGGGCACTCGCCGGGCGGCGTCTGCCTCTACGACGAGGACGACGGCGTCGTCTTCTCGGGGGACACGCTCTTCCACGGCGGGCCGGGGGCCACGGGCCGGAGTTTCTCGGACTACCCCACGATCGTGGACTCGATCCGCGACCGACTGCTGGTGCTGCCAGCCGCCACGCGGGTGCTCACCGGCCACGGCGACGAGACGACCATCGGCGCCGAGGCACCCGGGCTGCCGGCCTGGGAAGCCGCCCGGTGAGCCCCACGGCCGAGCTCCCCACCCGGGCCCGGGTGGTCATCGTCGGGGGCGGTGTCATCGGGACCTCGATCGCCTACCACCTCACCAAGCTGGGCTGGGCCGACGTCGTGCTCCTGGAACGCGACCGGCTGACGTCCGGCACCACGTGGCACGCGGCCGGCCTGATCACCTCGGCCGGCATGGTCGACGAGACGGCGCTGTTCATGGCCCGCTACTCGCGGGACCTCTACGAGCGCCTGGAGGAGGAGACCGGGCTCTCGACCGGCTTCCGGGCCGTCGGCCACCTCTCGATCGCCACCAGCGAGCACCGCATGGAGGCGTTGCGGCGCGAGGCGCTGTTCGTCAACGGCTTCGGCGTCGAGGACCAGGAACTGTCGCCGGCCGAGATCGCCGCGATGTGGCCGCTGCTGCGGACGGACGACCTCGTCGGCGGCCTGTACGTGGCCGACGAGGGGCGGGCCGACCCGGTGGGCGTGGCCATGAGCCTGGCCAAGGGCGCCCGCGCCGGTGGTGCCGTCATCGTGGAGGAGTGCCCGGCGACCGGGGTGACGGTCGAGCGGGGCCGGGTGACCGGCGTGGTGACCGACCGGGGCACCATCGAGTGCGAGTACGTGGTCAACGCGGCCGGCATGTGGGCCCGCCAGTTCGGCGCCCTCGCCGGCGTCGACGCGTCGAACCAGGCGGCCGAGCACTACTACCTCATCACCGAGCCGATGGAGGGCGTGCACCGCGACCTGCCCGTGGTCGAGGACCCCGACTGCTACGGCTACTTCCGCCCGGAGGGTGACGGGCTCCTGGTCGGGCTCTTCGAGCCACTGGCCGCGGCGTGGGAGCTCGACGGCGTGCCCGACGGTTCGTCCTTCCTCGAACTGCCGCCCGACTACGAGCGGCTGGCGCCCTTCGTCGACCTCGCCATGGCCCGGGTACCCGCCCTCGCCGACACCGGCATCCTCAAGTTCTTCTGCGGTCCCGAGTCCTTCACGTCCGACGTCCACCCCCTGCTCGGACCGGTGCCGGAGCTCGACAACTACTTCATCGCCGCCGGCCTCAACTCGCTGGGCATCCTGATGGGTGGCGGCGTGGGCACGACCATCGCCAGCTGGATCGTCGACGGCGAGCCGCCGGTCGACGTGACGGGGTACGCCATCGACCGCACCTCCCCCCACGAGTCGACCCGGGCCTTCCGCCGGGAGCGGACCACGGAGCAGCTCGGCGTCCTGTTCGGCGACGCGGCGTTCCCCTCGTGGCGGCCGCGCACCGCCCGCAACATGCGCCGGTCCCCACTCCACGACCGGTTCGTCGAGCTCGGCGCCAACTTCAACTCGTCGGTGGGCTGGGAGTTCGTCGAGTGGTTCGAGGGCGACGACTTCCCCCTCCCCCCGGCCGAGGGCTACGCCCGGGGTGCGTCGTTCGAGAAGGTGGCGGCCGAGCACCGCACGGTGCGCGAGGACGTCGGCATCATGGACATGACCCTCATGGCCAAGTTCATGGTCCAGGGGGCCGACGCGGCAACGGTCCTGTCCCGCCTGTCGGCCAACGACGTCGACCGCGAGGTGGGCCGGGTGGTCTACACGCAGTGGCTCACGCCCAAGGGCGGCATCGCCGCCGACCTGACGGTGACCCGGCTGGCCGAGGAGCGGTTCCTCGTGGTGGCGTCCGACATCGTGCAGCGTCGGGTGGAGCCGATGGTCCGCCGGACCGCCCGGGACGGCGAGCACGTGACGGTCACCGACGTGACGTCGGGGACCACGCTGCTGTCCGTGCAGGGCCCACGCTCGCGCCAGCTGCTCGGCCGGCTCACCTCGGCCGACCTGTCCAACGACGCCTTCCCCTACCTGACCGCCCGCCCGATCGACGTCGGGTTCGCCCCGGCGCTGGCCCTGCGCGTCACGTACCTGGGTGAGCTCGGCTACGAGCTGCACGTCCCGACCGAGTACGGCCTGCTGGCCTACGACTCGCTGATGGAGGCGGGCCGGGACCTCGGGGTCCGGCCGGTCGGTCTGGCGGCCATGGCCGGGCTCCGGCTCGAGAAGGGCTATCGCGACCTCGGGGTGGACATCGACAACACCGACAATCCGCTCCAGGCGGGCCTGGGCTTCGCCGTGGCGTTCGACAAACCGGGCGGCTTCATCGGGCGCGACGCGCTGGTGGAACTCCGGGCCACGGCGCCGTACCCGGGCCTCCTGGTCAGCCTGCTGGTGCAGGCCCCCGAGGTGCTGCTGTTCGGCAACGAGGCGGTCCTCTGCGACGGCGGCTACGTCGGGTACGTCCGGGCCGGCGCCTACGGCCACAGTGTGGGCGGTGCCGTGGGCCTGGCCTTCCTCGAGCACCCCGCCGGGGTGACCGCCGAGTGGCTGGGCTCCGGCTCGTTCGCGGTCCGGACCCCGGCGGGCACCTACCCGGTCACGGTCAGTCGGCGCCCGCTCTACGACCCGCAACGCCGCCGGATCATGGCCGAGGACTGAGCCCGCAGCCCCGGCGCCGGCGCCGGGATCAGAGGTAGCCCTGGGCGATGTCCTCGATCCACCAGGCCGGCGCGGCGTTCATCAGCGTCGACAGGTCCCAGTAGTCCCACCAGCGGACGATCTGGCCGCCGCGCAGCTGCTGGACCGAGACGAACGGCAGGGTGACCTGTTCGCCGGTGTGCCAGTGCCACGTCTCGGTGTGCTCGGTGACCACGGTGCCGCCCTCGGCCACCATCAGGCGCAGGTCGTGCTCGTAGCCCGAGATCCGGCCCAGACCGAGCTGGAGCCGGGCCACCACCTGGGCCGGGCCGCGGGCGACGTCGTCGGCCGGTGACGGCACATCGGTGTACTCGCTGTCCTCGTCGAAGAAGGCGCCGATGGCGTCCCAGTCGCGGGCGTACAGCGCGGCCCAGAACTGCTGGACCCGTTCCTTGTCGGCGGCGGCGTCGGACATGGGGCCATCGTGGCACGGCGACGACCGTCGGGACGGCGACGGCCCGGATCCGAGGAGGGCCGATCGGCCCTTCTCGGCCCCCTCCCCGCCTCCCCTACGATGTCCCGGCACCCCCCGACACGATGGAGGCACCGGATGACCGACGGACCCAAGCTGGACTCGCACCACCGCAAGACGGTCGAGCGGATCTTCACGCACCCGACCAGCCACAACATCCAGTGGCACGACGTCGTGTCGCTCCTGCAGGCCGTGGGCGAGACCGAGGAGGTCCACGACGGCCGGTTCAAGGTGACCCTCGGCGACGAGACCCAGACGTTCGACGCCCCGAAGGGCCACGACGTCGACACCCAGCAGATCGTCGACCTCCGCCGGATGCTGAAGGGCATCGGGCTGGGCCCCGCGTAGGGCCCACCCGGCTACTGCTGGGAGGACCCCCGAGCGATGATGCCGTCCCGTCGGGCCTGGAAGGCGGCCGGGTCGAACCGCTCCCGCATCCACCGACCGGACCAGCGGGCCTCGTCCACGTAGGAGTCCGCGTCGCCCCGGTGGGCCAGCGCCAGGTACATGGCGCGCAGCTCCGCCACGGTGGCGGGGTCGGACTCGGCCACGGCACCGGCCAGCTCGAGGGCGCGCGGCAGCAGCTCGTCGTGGGCCACCACCTCGTTCACCAGCCCCCATGCGCACGCCGTCGCCGCGTCCACGAAGTTTCCGGTCAGGGACATCTGCCGGGCCCGGTTGACGCCGATCAGCTGGGGCAGGCGGATCGTCATGCCGCCCGCCGGCAGGACACCCACCCGGGCATGGGTGTCGGCGAAGGTCGCCCGTTCCGAGGCGATCAGGAAGTCGCACCCGAGCGCGAGCTCGAGGCCGCCGGTCACGGCCGGGCCGTTGATGGCGCCGATGACCGGCGTCGTGGTGTCCGGCGTCAGGCCCCGTCGCACGACCGGGGGGCCGGAACCGTCGTCGCTCGCCGTCCGGGGGGCGGCGGCCACGTCGTCGTAGGTGCGGGCCAGGTCGGTCAGGTCGAGGCCGGCGCAGAAGGCCGGGTCCCGGCCCGTCAGCACGACCGCCGCCACGTCCGGGTCGGCGTCGGCCTCGGCCATGGCCGTGCCGAGCGAGGCGATCATCGCCGCGGTCAGGGCGTTTCGGGCCTCCGGTCGGTCGAGGATGACGAGGGCGACGGGTCCACGGCGTTCACTGGTGATCACGCCCACCTCTCTACCACCGCCGGGACCCGGGCGACCGGTCCGCTGGCATGATGAGACGGGCCGCCGTACCCGCGCCACGAAGGGAGCCCGCCGTGACCGTCGAGACCGACCCCGCCGCCACCGTCCTCGGGGCCGCCGCCTACGTGGACCCCGCCCGGTACGAGGCCGAGCGCCTGGCCGTGTTCGCCCGGGAGTGGACGGCGGTCGGGACCGCATCGCAGGTGGCGGCCCCCGGCTCGTACCTGTCCGTCCTGGTCGCCGGGTTCCCCCTGGTCGTCGTCAACGACGGGGGCACCCTGCGGGCCTTCCCGAACGTGTGCCGCCACCGGTCCGGCCCACTGGTCGACGAGGCGTCGGGCACCTGCGGCCGCTTCGTGTGCCGTTACCACGGCTGGGCCTACGCGCTGGACGGCACGCTGACCTCGGCCCGCGACTTCGGCGCCGAGGTCGACCCGGCCGACTTCTCGCTGACGGCGGCCTCGGTGGCCACCTGGCGCGGGCTCCTGTTCGTGGCCGTCGACCCGGCCGTGCCCGACCTCGGGGAGTGGTTGGGCCCGGTGGCCCGCCACAGCACGGCCTTCCCCATGGAGGAGTTCGAGGTGACCACCCGGTCGAGCCATGAACTGGCCGCCAACTGGAAGGTCTACGCCGAGAACTACCAGGAGGGCTACCACATCCCCCTGGTCCACCCCGGGCTCCACCGGCAGATCGACAGCACGCGCTACGAGGTCGAGATCGACGGACGGGCGACCGTCCACCGGGCCCCCACGCGGGACGGCGCCGTCACGAACGGTGCCTGGCTGTGGCGGTTCCCCGGCCTGGCCCTCAACCTGTACCCGTCGGGGATGTGCCTCGAGAGCTACTGGCCCACGGGTCCGACGTCGACCCGGGTCGAGTACACCTTCTGCTTCGCTCCCGGGACGCCGGTGGCGGAGGCCGAGGCCTCGGTGGCCAGTTCGGTGGCCATCCTCGACGAGGACCGGACCATCTGCGAGGCCGTGCAGCGCAACCTCGGCTCCGGCCTGGCCCGCCCGGGCGTCCTCAGCCCGCGCCACGAGGCCGGGGTGGCCCTGGTCCAGGCGCTGGTGACCGACGCCCTCGGCGGGGCCTGACCGCGTGCTCACCCTCCTCACCCGCACGGCGCACGACTCCTACGCCGACGAACTGGCCCGGCCCGGGGTCGGGTGGCTGGTCATGGAGGTCGACGGCAGCCTGACCGGACCCGACGGATCCGGCGTGCCGTGGCCCGAGGCCCGGCCCGAGGTGGCCTGGGGCACGTCCGACCTCTTCCGCGCCGGCGCGCCGGTCGCCGCCTTCTTCCGCTTCCTGGTCGACTGCCCGTCGCTGCGGTGGTTCCAGTCACCGGCCGCCGGCTACGACAGCCCGCCGTTCCACCTCCTGGCCGACCGCGGGGTGCGGGTGTGCAACGCCCACGTCAACAGCCTGCCCATCGCCGAGTTCGTCCTGCGCGCCGTGCTCGACGAATTCCAGGGGGCGGCCGAGTGGCGGCGCCAGGCCGAGGCCTTCGAGTGGCGGATCCACGACTGGCGCGAAGTGGCGGGCACCACCTGGCTGGTGGTCGGACTCGGCCACATCGGCGGTGCGGTGGCCGCCCGGGCCCGGGCCCTGGGCGCCACGGTCATCGGGTGCCGTCGCACACCCCACCCCGACGACCCGGCGGACCGCACGGTGACCCCGGACCAGCTGGGCGAGGTCGTCGGCGACGCCGACGTCGTGGTCCTCTGCGCCCCGGCCACCGCGGGAACGCACCACGTCGTCGACGCCGGCTTCCTGGCCGCCATGAAGCCGGACGGCGTGCTGGTCAACGTCGGCCGGGGCTCGCTGGTGGACGAGGCCGCGCTGCTGGCCGCCCTCGACCAGGGCACCCCGGCGGCCGCCGTGCTCGACGTGTTCGAGCACGAGCCGCTCCCCCCGGACCACCCGTTCTGGACGCATCCCCGTGTCCGGGTCACCCCCCACAACGCCGCGGGCGGCTTCGGCCGGCTCCGCCGTCAGGCCGACCTGTTCGCCGCCAACCTCGACCGCTGGCTCACCGGCCAACCGCTCGAGCACGACGTCACCGATGCCATCAAGGAGCGTGGACGGTGAGCTACCGACCCCTGCCCGACGCCCCCGAGTGGTTCATCCGGGCGCTGGCCGTCCCGGGGGACGACCTCGTGGTCGACGTCGACGGCTGTGCGATCCACGCCCTCACGTTCGGCACGCCCGGCACCCGGGGCCTGGTCTTCGTCCACGGCGGCGGCGCCCACGCCCACTGGTGGACCCACGTGGCCGCCACATTCGCCGAGGGGTTCCGGGTGGTCTGCGTGGACCTGTCCGGACACGGCGACAGCGGGCACCGGGCGTCGTACTCGCTCGAGCGGTGGACCGACGAGGTGATGGCCGTGGCCGGTGCGGGCGACATCGCCGGCCCACCGGTCGTGGTGGGCCACTCGATGGGCGGCTTCGTGACCATCGGCACGGCCGCCCGCCACGGCAGCGGGGTCAGCGGGGCGATCGTCTGCGACTCGCCCGTGACCGAGCCCGATCCCGAGATCGCCTCCTACCGGTTGAAGGAGGCCTTCGGGCGCCCCCGCGTCTACCCGACGCTGGCCGACGCCCTCGCCCACTTCCGGACCGTGCCCGCCCAGGACCACTACCTCGACTACGTCATGGACCACGTCGCCCACCACTCGGTGCGAGCGACCGACGGCGGCTTCCAGTGGAAGTTCGACCGTGAGGTGTTCGCCCAGTTCGGTGGCGGCATGCGCAGCGTCGCCCTGCCCTACCTGTCGCAGGTCCAGTGCCGGTTCGCCCTGTTGCGGTCCGAGCACGGCCTCGTCACCCGGGACATCGGCCGGTTCATGTACGACGAGCTGGGCCGCGTCACCCCGGTGATCGAGATCCCCGAGGCCGGCCACCACGCCATGCTCGACCAGCCGCTGATCCTGCTGACCGCGCTCCGCACGCTGCTGGCCGACTGGGACCACTCCGAGCCCCGCCGCCGGGCCTGACCCCGGCGTCGACGGGTCGTCCTACCAGCCCGAGGCGGCCACGATCGGGGCGTTGAGGTGGGCGCCGGACATGCTGCCGTCGGCCGGTGCGTCACCGTAGTTGTCAGCGGCACCGGAGGCCGTGGCCACCCAGTAGCCGCCGCCGTCGGACGTGGAGATGATGGCGGTGGCGGTGTCGCTGCCCAGGGAGCCGGACGGGTCACCGTGTCCAGCGGCGTCACCGAAGGGGACGACCTTGCCGTCGGCGAAGAGGATCCAGTAGCCCCCGCCGTCAGGCGTGCGCACCGCGGACGTCACGTTCACCGACCGGTGCGACGGGGCACCGAGGTAGCGGGCGTCCCCGAAGGCGTAGACGTTGCCCGTGGCCGTGACCAGCCAGTAGCCGTCGCCCGTGGCGTCCGGCATGACCGCCACCGCCGGCCCGGCGCAGCCCCCGATCCCGGGGCACGAGCCGACGAACCGGGCGTCACCGAAGGCGAAGACGCCGCCGTCGGCGCCGACCATGAAGTACCCGGCGCCGTCGGTGGAGGGCACCATGGCCACGATGGGCGCCGCCAGGGGGTGTGCGCCCGAGGACCCGGCCGGCGAGAACCCGAGTCCGGGCAGCGAGCCGTAGAAGCCGGAGTCGCCGAAGGCGAAGATGCCGCCGTCCGAGGCCACCAACCAGTAACCCTTGCGGTCGCCGGTGGGCGAGATCCCGACCACCGGCCGCTGCAGCGTGAAGCTGCCCGTCGAGCCGTAGAAGCCCGCCGAGCCGAAGGAGAAGATGCCACCGTCCCCCCCGACCAGCCAGTACCCGTGGCCGCTGCCGTTGCCGCCCGAGACGACCTTGACGGCCACGGTGAACGGGCCGGCGGTGGCCGGGGCGCCGACGCCGTCACCGGCCACGACCGAGTAGGAGAAGGACGTCGTCCCGGACGGCGGGGTGCCGCTGACCGCCCCGGTGTCGGCGTCCACCGTCAGCCACTTCGGTGCGCCGGTGAGCGAGTAGGTCGGATCGGGGAACCCGGTCGCCGCGAACGTGTAGCCGTACGCCTTGCCCGGCGTGGCCGTCAGCGGAGGTGACGTGCGGTAGAGGACCGGTGGCGTCGGGGTCGACAGCGGGGCCACGGTCACCACACGGATGGCCGAGGCACTGATGTCCTCGTCGTCGGTGACCGTGAGGGTCACCGAGTACGAGCCGGCCGACGTGTAGATGTGGGTCGGTGTCGGCCCGGTGGCGGTGTGGGACCCGTCGCCGAAGGACCAGACGTACAGCGTGATGTGGTCGGGCGGCTTCGGGTCGTAGGAGGCGGACCCGTCGAAGGCCACGGGCGAGGCGACGATGGGGTTCGTGGTGGTGACCGAGAACGCCGGGATGGGCACCGTCGCCGACGCCACGGACGGGAACACCCCCACCAGGACTCCGGACACCAGGAGGACCAGGAGGGCGGCGAGCACCGGGGTCCTCCCGGGCCTCCGCCCTCCCCGCCTGCCCTCGGGGTACTGCCTCATCATTTCTCCGAACCCTCGTCCAAACTTCCTCAGCTCCACCATCGGCACGGGACGGCCCCACCTTGAGCCGCGCGGCCGGGCGGCCGGAGGCCACGGCGGTACGACGGGGGCCGCCCGTGCAACACTGCAGGCGATGGGGGACGAGGAGCGCATCACCCGGCGGGATCTCCTGCGACGTGGGGCGATGGGGGGCCTGGCGCTGGGCGCCGTCGGCGCCGCGGGCGGTGCCCTCCTGGCGGCCTGCGGCTCCCCGTCGACCGGGACCACGGCCACCACCTGGGCCTCGCCCCCCACGACGGCGCCGCCCGACACCGACGGCGCCCGCTGGTGGCTCGAAGGGAACTACGGCCCCGTCACGGTGGAGACGACGTCCACGGAGCTGAGCGTGACCGGCAGCCTCCCGCCGGAGCTCACCGGCCTCTACGTCCGCAACGGCTCGAACCCGCTCCGGGGCGTGTCCCCCCACTGGTTCCTGGGGGACGGGATGGTCCACGGCGTGCGTCTCGATGGCGGATCGGCGTCGTGGTACCGGAACCGGTGGGTCCGCACCGGGCTGTACGCCCACGGGGGCGGCCTCGGGGCCACGGGGGCGCCCGGGGGCACGGCGACCCTCTCCAACGTGTCGGTGGTGGACCACGGCGGCGCCACCCTCACGCTGGGCGAGGTCGGCATCCCCTACGCGCTCGACCCGGCCGATCTGTCGACCGTGGGCCCGGTGGCCGGGTACGGCGGCACCAACGGCAACATGACCGCCCATCCCAAGACCGACCCCGCCACCGGCGACCTGCACAGTTTCGGCTACGGGTTCAGCGAGCCGTTCCTCGAGTACCGGGTGCACGACGCGTCGGGCACGCTGCTCTCCGACCAGCCCGTGGACCTGCCCCGGTCGGTGATGATGCATGACTTCGCCATCACCGGGCACGACGTGATCTTCATGGACCTGCCCGTCGTCTTCGACCTGGCCGGAGCCACCAGGATGGTCGCCGACCCGTCGTCGGAGGCGGTGCCGTTCCGCTGGGCGCCGTCGGTCGGTGCCCGGCTCGGGGTCATGCCCCTCGGCGGCCCGACGTCCGCGATCCGGTGGGTCGAGATCGAGCCCTGCTACGTGTACCACACCATCAACGCCGTCCGACACGGTGGGTCGATCGTGCTCGACGTCTGCCGGCTGGACTCCACCTTCGCCCCGGCGACCCTGGCCAGTGCCAGCACGCGGCACCGGTGGACGCTCGACACGACCGGCGCCCGGATCCGGTTCACCGACGAGGTCGTGGACGTGCCCCCCGCCGACCTGCCCACCATCGACACCCGCCGGCGCGGCACCACGTGGCGGCACGCCTGGCTCGGCGAGCTGGCGTCGCGCCCGGGGGCGGTCTCGTTCACCGGATGCCAGCACATCGACATGGCCACCGGACGCCTCGACCGCTGGCAGCCGGGCGACGGCCGCACCAGTGGCGAGTGGCTCTTCGTGCCCGGGGGCCCGGGCGAGGGCGAGGGCTGGGTGCTGGCCTTCGTGTACGACGCGGCCACCGACCGGTCGTCACTGGTGGTGCTCGATGCCCAGCACGTGGCCGCCGGCCCGGTGGCCGAGGTGCATCTGCCGGTCCGGGTCCCGTACGGGTTCCACGCCGCCTTCGTCACCGACTGACCGGAGCGTCCACCGGAGGGGTCGCCCGGCGGCCGGCCCCTCCGCGGGTCAGCCGGCCGGGTCGTACAGGGTGGGGATGGCCAGCGGCTCGCGGTTGAAGGTCGGGTACTTCGGCTTGGCCTGGGCCCGGTAGTGGTCCGTCGACACCACCGGGTCCTTGTCGAACTCGGGGATCACCCTGGTCCCGAACGTCTCGATGGTGGCCAGCGCCTCCTCGTAGGACGTGGCGTCGCCGGGCAGGCCGAAGCAGACCTGACTGGCGCCGTAGTCGACGAACGGCTGGAGCTGGTCACACACCTCCTCCGGGCTGCCGCAGAGCAGGTAGCCACCGTCGATCAGCGCGTCGAGCTGGTCCTCGCGGGGCGGGCGGGGTGGCTTCGGCCACCGTGAACCGCCGGGGCCGGGCATGGTGTCGTGATACAGCGACACCATCGAGGGCAGGTAGCCGTTGCCCGTCCGGGTGGCCTGTTCGCGGGCGGTGGCCCGGTCGGTCGAGCACCGCACCGCCGTGGTGATCATGACGTTGTCGTTGACGAACTCGCCCACCGGGTCGGTGCACTCCGAGATCCCCTTCTTGTAGGCCTCGATCCACGGGGCGACGTCGTGGACCGACGAGAAGGTGAAGCCGAGGGCGCCCTGGCCGAGGCGGCCGGCCTTCTCCCACGTGGCCGGCGAGCCGACGGCCAGCCAGAACGGCGGGTGGCCCGGCCCCCATGGCTTGGGCAGCACGTTGTGGGGCACGTCCATGTCCCAGTGGGTGCCGTGGTACGTGTAGTCCTTCTGCTCCCACATCCGCACGATCTCGTGGATCACGTCGTCGTAGTCGGCGCGTGTCGACTCCTTGTCGTGGATGTTGAGAGTGCCGATCTCGTGGCTGCCCGCCCCCCGGCCCGTGCCGAACTCGAACCGGCGATCGGTCAGGTGGTCCAGCGTCGCCACCTTCTCGGCGGTGCGGACCGGGTGGTTGACCCGGGGCGAGATGTTGAAGATGCCGGCGCCGATGTGGATGCGGTCGGTCGAGGCGGCCAGGAAGCCGGCGTGGACGCCGCTGGCCGACATGTGCGAGTACTCCGTCAGGCCGTGGTGCTCGGTGAGCCAGGCGAACTTGAAGCCGTACCGGTCGGCGGCCTGGGCCAGCTCCATCTCCCGGGTCAGGGCGAGGTGCTCGGCGTCGGGGTCGTGGGCCTTGGTCCCGGGCAGGTAGCCCTGGAGGAAGATGCCGAATTCCATGGTGCGCTCCTTGTCGTGTCGTGGTGCGGGTGATGTGGTGCGGTCGGACCCGGGACCGGGGCCTCCCCCGACCGGGGGGGTGCCTCACACGGGGGACACCACCTGGCCGGGCAGGTTGCCGGTGAGCTTGCCGTCGAGCACGATCGGCACGCCGTTCACGATGGTGGCGTGGATGCCGTTCGGGTAGGCCTGGAACCGGGCGGAGTCCCCGGGGAGGTCGTGGACCAGCTCCTTGCGACCCGGTCGACGGATCTCCTCGGGGTCGAACACCATGAGGTCGGCGAAGTGGCCGTCCTGGACCAGGCCGCGGTCACGGAACCCGAGCAGCGCGGCCGGCACGGAGGTGAGCTGCCGGATCCCCTGCTCGAGCGTCCACTCCCCCAGGTCGAGGACCCACCGCCGGAGGAAGTAGGTGCTGTAGTCCGAGCCGTCGTCGCGCGACAGGTGGGCCCCGCCGTCGGACGTCCCGGTGATCATGTGCGGGTTGTGCTGCGCCTCGCGCACCGCGTCCATCCACTCCGGCGTCTCGGTGACCCAGCGGAAATGGGTGGCGAGGTCGTCGGCCAGGGCCAGGTCGATCATGGCGTCGGCGGGGGCCACCCCCTGCTCGGCGGCGATGTCGGCGATGGAACGGCCGACGAAGTGGTCCAGCTCGGGGACGGTGACCGAGCCGACGAACAGGACGTCCCAGTGCGGGGGCGGAAGGGTGGAGCCCCGGTCGGGATCGCGTGTGGGCTGCTCCACGGCGTTGCGCATGGTGTCCCGGACCGCGGGGTCCCCGAGCTTGGCCCGCCGGTCGTGGACGCCGGGGGCGACCACCTTGTCCCAGGCGGGCACACCCTCGTAGAGGGTCGTCCCCACGTCGAGCGAGAACGGGCGGTCGAAGGGCCGGGCCAGCAGGAGCGAGTAGACGGCCGAGCCGGCGGTCCGGGCCCGTTCGAGGAATTCGAGAGCCACGTCCCACCCGGCGCCCGGGGCGTCGACCTTGTTGCGACCGCCGAGGCCCTGGATGATGACCGGTAGCCGGCTCACCCGTCCGAGCTCGATGAGGAGGTCCATGTCGGCGCCGTCGAGTCCGCCGACCGCACTGCGCGGCAGGTAGGTGATGGTGCCGCGGTTGACCCGGCCCAGCTCGTCCGCCAGGGCGAGCAGCTCGTCGGGCTCGGCGAACCGGCTGGGCACCGGGTGGTTGTCGCCGTCGTTGTGGGTCGAGGCGTGGGTGGAGGAGAAGCCCGCCGCCCCGGCCGCCATGGCCTCGGCCAGGAGCCGTCCCATCTCCACCACTTCGGACGGGGTGGCGGCCCGCGCCGAGCCCTCGGGACCCATGACCCACCGGCGCAGGTTGCAGTGGCCCACGTAGCAGGCCAGGTTGACGCCCAGCCGGCCCTCGCGGCTGGCGAGGAACTCGGGGAACGTCTCGAACTCCCAGGCGATGCCGTCCAGGGCGGCGGGCGCCATGCCCTCGACCTTGGCGAACAGCCCGGCGAAGAACGGCCGGTCCGCCGGCAGGGTCGGCGCCACCGAGAACCCGCAGTTCCCGGCCAGCACGGTGGTCACCCCGTGGAAGCACGATGCCGTGGCGTACGGGTCCCAGGTGATCTGGGGGTCGTAGTGGGTGTGGGGATCGATGATGCCGGGGGCGACGATGCGGTCCTGCGCATCGATCACGACGTCGGCGGTGGCCCCGTCGAGGCGCCCGATGGCGGCGATCCGACCGTCCCGGGCCGCCACGTCGGCCCGGCGACGGGAGTTGCCCGAACCGTCGATCAGCGTCCCGTTGCGGATGAGCAGCTGGTAGTGGTCGCCCACGGCCCGGCCTCAGACGCCTGCCGGCTCGGCGGCCGCGGTCAGGCCCGGCAGGCGGTCGCGCAGGCCGAACAGTTCGATGGCGTTGCCGCGCATGACCTTCTCCACGATCCCGGGGTCGAGTCCGAACGTCATCTCCTTGGCCACGTCGAGGGTGTCGGGCCACGTGCTGTCCGAGTGCGGGTAGTCACACTCGAACATCACGTTGTCCTCGCCGATATCGGCCAGGTTCTCGAGCCCGAACCGGTCGGAGAAGAAGCAGCCGAAGATCTGCCGGGTGAAGTAGGTGGACGGCGGATCGGGCAGCAGGTCGGCCACCCCGCCCCACGCCCGGTTGGTCTCCCACACGTGGTCGGCCCGCTCCAGGATGTAGGGGATCCAGCCGATCTGACCCTCCGAGTAGGCGATCTTGAGGGTGGGGTAGCGCTCGAGCAGGCCGCTGAACAGCCAGTCGCACATCGACAGCATGCAGTTGGTGAACGTCGCGGTGGACTGCACGGCCGGCGGGGCGTCGGCCGATGTCGACGGCATCCGCGATCCGGAGCCGATGTGCATGCAGACCACGACGTCCGTCTCCGCGCACGCCGCGAACAACGGGTCCCAGTAGCGGTCGACGTCGTGGATGGAGGGCCAGCCCAGGTAGGCCGGGATCTCGCTGAAGGCGATGGCGCGCACGCCACGCGCCGCATTGCGCCGCACCTCGGCGGCCGCCGCGGTCGGGTCCCAGAACGGCACGAGCGTGATGGGCACCAGCCGGGGGTCGGCGCACCACTCGTCGACCATCCAGTCGTTGTAGGCCTGGACGCAGGCGAAGCCGAGGTCCTTGTCGTGGGCCTCGGAGAACGCCTGGCCGGCGAAGCGGGGGAAGGTCGGGAAGTTGAGTGACGCCTCGATGCCCGCCGTGTCCATGTCGGCCAGGCGGGCCACCGGGTCGTAGCAGCCCGGCCGCATCTCCTCGAAGGTGACCGGCGACACCGTCACGTCGTCACGGGGGAAGCCCGCCGCCGCCATGACCCGGGTCATCGGGTAGCGGAGGTCCTCGAACAGCCAGAAGTCGCACGGTGTGGCCGTCGGGTCCTCGTCCCACGAGTAGACGCCGCCCACGCTCCCCATGCGCGCGACGCCCGACCGGACCACCCGGGGTCCCTCGGCACGGAAGCGCTCCGGGAGGTACGTCTGCCAGACGTGGGGCGGCTCGATCACGTGGTCGTCGACCGAGATGATGCGGGGGAATTCGTCCGTCATGGGTCCTCCTGGGGGATCCTCGTCGTGGTTCGACGGTACGGATCCGGGACCCACGATCCCAGGGCCGAAAGTCCCGAACTGGAACAGGTTCTCGTTGCTGACGAGGCCTCCGGGCTGGGATGGGAGCGGCGGAGGCCGCAATTGTGTTGTCCGTTACTGGACGTTTGTCAGAACACGTTCTACTGTCCGGGGAGGAGCGCGCGCCCCGGGGGCGCCGCCGACGACCGGAGGGAGCGACGATGCCGACACAGACCCGGCCCGCCTGCGAGATCGACGTCCTGGACCGCAGCTTCTACCTCGACCCGCACCCGGGCTACGCCCGCCTGCGGGCCGAGTCCCCGTTGTCGTGGGACGAGGCGCACGGCCTCTGGGTGCTCACCAAGCACGAGGACGTCACCTACGTCTCCACCCACGCCGACCTGTTCTGCTCGGGCCAGGGGGTCCGGCCCACCCAGTCGATCGACCTGTCGATCATCGGGCTCGACGGTGACCGCCACATCCGCCAGCGGCGCCTGCTCAACCAGGGCTTCTCCCCGCGGATGATCCGGGCGATGGAGACCCGGGTCCGCCAGGTGGTCACCGAGGTGCTCGACGGCATCGCCGCCACCGGCTCGTGCGACTTCGTGGCGGACATCGCCATCCCCATCCCGCTCGTCGTCATCGCCGAGCTCATGGGCCTGCCCACCGAAGACCGCTTCCGACTCGGTGAGTGGTCGGACCGGATGATGGCCGGCGAGGGTCGCACCGACCCCGACGACCCGATGATCCTCGACGCCACCGCGGCGTTCACCGAGTACGTGACCTACGTCTCCGACATGGTGGAGGACCGGCGGGCGGCGCGGCGGGCGGGTCGGGAGACCCCGGACGACATCATCAAGATCCTGGTCGGTGCGGACGAGGACGGCGTGCTCGAGTCGAGCGAGGAGCTGACCGAGGACGAGCTGACCATGTTCCTCGTCGTGCTGCTCGTGGCCGGCAACGAGACGACCCGCAACGCCATCGGCGGAGGGATGTGGGCGTTCGACCGGTTTCCCGACCAGTGGCAGCTGCTCCGGGACCACCCCGGACACTTCGCCACGATGGCCGACGAGGTGGCGCGCTACGTCAGCCCGGTGATCAGCTTCGTGCGGACCGCCACCTCCGACACCGAGCTGCGCGGCCAGCCCATCGCCGAGGGCGACAAGCTCCTCCTGCTCTACCAGTCGGCGAACCGGGACGAGGACGTCTTCGACCGGCCCGACGAGTTCGACGTCACCCGGAGTCCCAATCCCCAGATCGCCTTCGGCGTCGGGCCCCACGTGTGCATGGGGATCAATCTGGCCCGGCTCGAGATCCGCGTGCTGTTCGAGGAGCTGGTCCGACGGTTCCCGGACATGCACGTGGCCCCGGGGTTCACGCCGACCTACGTCGAGCACGCCCTCGTGCACGCCATCGAGACCATGCCCGTGGAGTTCACCCCGGAACGCGGCTGAGGCCGCCGGCTCAACCGCCGGGCGGCCGTCGGTGCGAGTCCGTCGGCACCGCCATCTCCCCCGCAGCCAGCGCCCGGTCGTCCGACGCCACCTCGGCCAGCGTGGACTCGTCGAGCTGTTCGCAGAGGGCGTTCCGGGCCGATGACCACACGCGGTGGAGGGCACACACGTCGTCCCAGTGGCACGGGCCGCCCCGCAGCGCGCACTCCGACGTCCGCAGCGGACCCTCCATGGCCTCCACGATCTGGAGCACGGTGATCTGTTCCGCCGGTCGGGCGAGGGCGAACCCGCCGGACGGGCCCGGCCGCGAGTTCACGAGGCCGGCGCCGAGCAGCTCGCGCAGCACCTGCTGCAGGAACCCGGTGGGGATGCCCATGGCCTGGCCGATCGCATTGGCCTTGACCGGCGACACCTCCGCGTTCTCGATGAAGATCAGCGCCCGGATGGCGTAGTCCGTCCGGCGCGTGGGGACGAGCTTCATCCCCCCATCCTCCCAGGCGGGCGGTCGGCGGTCGAACCCTCGGGGGCGGAAGGGCCGGCCTCAGCCCCGGTCGACGAGGTCGGCGAGTTCGGCGACGGCCGCCACGAAGCCGCGTCCGAGTTCGTCGACATCGTCCAGGAGGTCGGGGCAGGCCATGATCCCCACGTTCAGGTGACGGGCCTCGGACAGGACGGTGATGTTCACACCGGACCCCTCCATGACCGGGCCCATCGGGAAGATCCCGGTCACCCGGGCACCGGCGCAGTAGAGGTCGAGCGGCGGGCCGGGCACGTTGGAGATGACCAGGTTGAGCACCGGGGGATGGAACCGGGCGAGCCCGAGACCGGAGTACAGCCGGGCCGCCGCCGTCATCACCGGCGGCAGGGTGAACCCGGTCAACTCCTGCAGGGAGTCCGGTCCGAACGCGCTCTGCAGCATCTTCGTGCTGGTCGTGTTGGCATGGACGGCGACGAGGCGCTCGCCGGGATCGTCCGGACCGAGCGGCAGCGGCACCATCATGTTCGACACCTTGTTGACCACGCCCGGATCGTCGTTGCCGCCGTGGGCGCTGACCGGCACGGCGGCCACCAGGTCGCGGGTCGGCAGGCTCCCCCGGGCCAGGAGATAGTTGCGCAACGCCGTCCCCGATGCGGCGAGCACGACGTCGTTCACCGTGGTCCCGAACGCCTGTCGGATGCGGAGGACGGTGTCGAGGTCGACCTTGGTGAGGCTGACCGTCCGACGGGCGGTGAGGGACCCGTTGAAGCACGTCGACGGTGCCGTCAGCGGCAGCGACGTGCCCGCCCGCCTCTGCCCCAGCCAGGTCCGCGCCGTCGCCGCCACCCCGGACACCGAGTGGGCCAGTGCGCCCGGGACGTACCGCTGGCGGGCGACCAGTGACGTGACCGATCCGGCCACCTGGCGGGGGGTGGACGGGAGCGGGTCGGGCACCCACTCGACGGCCGGAGGCGCCACGCCGTCGCTCTCGGGGCCCAGATCGAAGATCGAAGCCATGAGATCGGCGCCGGCACCGCCGTCCATCATGGAGTGGTGCAGCTTGGTGACCAGGGCCACCGTGCCGTCGTCGAGGTCGGCCAGCCACATCTCCCACAGCGGTCGAGACCGGTCGAGCGGTCGTCCCGCCACCTCGCCCGTGAAGGCCTCGAGCTCGGACCACGACAGAGGTCCGGACACCGGCGCACGGCGCACGTGGTCGGCCAGGTCGAATCCGGGGTCCTCGATCCACAGCGGGTGGTCGATGCCCGCCGGTGCCGGCAGCAGCCGGCGACGCAGCGGGGGGATGAGGTGGATGCGCTCGCCCAGGACCTCGGAGAGCTTCTCCAGCGGGAATCCCTCGGGGGCACCACCCGGATCGAGGACGAGTACCCCGACCACGTGCAGGTGCATCGACGGGGTCTCCATGTAGAGGAAGGCGGCGTCGATGCCCGCCATGCGCTGCACGGGCTCAGGCTCCGACCGCGGCGTGGGCGTCGGCCACGGCCTGGGCGTGCGGATAGTCCGGCTTGCCGCTCGGCGACCGCACGATCTCGGGCACGAAGATCAACTGGCGTGGCACCTTGTACCCCGTCAGCAGGCCGTGCCCGTGCGCCTGCAGCTCGTCGGGACCGACGTCCTGACCGGCGCGCACCTGGACGAGGGCCACGACACGTTGGCCGAACCGTTCGTCGTCGACCCCGACCACCAGCGCGTCGGCCACGGCCGGGTGACCCTTCAACGCCGCTTCGACCTCGTCCGGAAAGACCTTCTCCCCTCCGGTGTTGATGCACAGGGAACCTCGTCCGAGCACGGTGATCGTGCCGTCCTCGGCCACGGTGGCGTGGTCGCCGGGCAGCGCCCAGCGGGCACCGTCCTTCTCGACGAACGTCGCCGCCGAGGCTTCCGGGTCGCCGAGGTAGCCGAGCGGGACGTGTCCGCCACGGGCCAGACGACCGACCACTCCCGACCCGGGCACCACCGGTTCGAGGTCGGCGTCGAGCACGGCGGTGCGCCCGTCGATCCGCAGCCGTGGCGGACCGAACGGATCGTCGGCCGGCGGCTCGCCGCCGACCTGGCCGGTCTCGGACGAGCCGAACCGGTCGGCCACGATCCGGCCGGGCAGGAGGTCGGCCAGCTGCGCCTTGGTCGACGGGGACAGCACGGCGCCGCCCGAACCGACCGCCATCAGCGACGACAGGTCGAAACGGCCCGGATCGGCAGCCAGGGCGTCGAGCAGCGGGCGCGCCATGGCGTCGCCCACCACCACGACGGCATTGGCCCGCTCCGCCTCCACCAGTCGCCACACCTCGACCGGGTCGAAGCCGCCGTCGGAGGTGGTGACGACGGTCCCACCCCCGTAGAGGGTGGAGAAGGCCAGCCAGTGCCCGGCCGCGTGCATGAAGGGCGGGATGGCCAGCGCGGTGACCCCGGGACGCAGCACCCGTTCGGCCAGTTCCTCGGCCCGGGTGATGTGGTCACCCGAGGAGAACGGGTCGCCGCCTCCCATGGCCGCGAAGAAGATGTCGTCGTGGCGCCACATCACCCCTTTGGGCAGACCGGTGGTGCCGCCCGTGTAGACGCAGTACAGGTCGGCCGCCGAGCGGGCCGGGAAGTCCCGGCCCTCGGTCGACCGGGCCAGCGCCTCCTCGTACTCGGGCCCCCCACCGACCGGCGCCGCACCGTCGTCCACCTCGAGTACGGCCCGGCGCTCGGTCATCGAGCCGAGCGCGCCGACGACGGAGGCCCCGAAGCGCCGGTGGAACACCAGGCCCACGAGGCCGGCATCGGCGTAGAGGTGCTCGAGCTCGCGCGTGACGTAGCGGTAATTGACGTTGACGGGGACGGCCCGGATCTTGAAGCAGGCCAGCATGGTCTCGACGTACTCGGTCCCGTTGGTCAGCTGCACCCCCACGCGATCCCCGGGCCCGATACCGGCACCGGCGAGGTGGTGGGCGAGCCGGTCGGCGCGCCGGTCGAGGGCGCGGTAGGTGAGGCGACGCCCGCCCGACACCATCGCCAGCGCGTCGGGTACCTCGTCCACGACGAGCTCGAAGAGGTCGGCCAGATTCAGCTCCATGGACGTCCCTCCCCCGGGCCCGCAATGGGACTTCCGGCCCTTACCAGCCGGATCGCCCGCCTTAGTATTCCAGGTAGCGGAGCCGGCGACACCGTCGGCGGATCGCGGTGGTGGGGGAGGATCGCCATGGGTGAGGTGACACCGGAAATCGGCCCCGACGACCCGTCCCGGAGGACCGACCCGCCGGGCGATCCCGTCCCCGGCGGAGCGTCGACGCTCGATCAGCTGCTCGCCCCGGCCGTGGTGGTCGGCGGGTTCCTCAATCGACGGGCCCTGGTCCGGGCCACCCGGGCGGTGCCCCGGACCCTCCAGTTCCTCGGCACGGCGCTCTGGCGGGGCGAGGTGGCCGAGTCGCTCCCCGCACCCCACCTGTCGCTCGGACTCGCCGCCCAGGTCGCCATGGACGAGGCCCTGCTCGCCATGGCGATGGCGCCCAACCGGTTCCCGTTGCCCGGCGACTTCGGGCGGGTCGCCCAGGAGCTGGGCGATGCCGAGGCGATGTTCAGCGCTCGCGGCTGGGTGGGCGACCCGGCCTCGTACCACCGCACGCCACCCCCGCTCGCCGACCGCGACCTCGTCCGCACCCGCGGCTGGGCCCTCGGCCAGGGGTACGAGCGGGTGTCCTGGGAGAGCCGGTTCGCTCCCCACGCGGGCGAGCCCGGCTCGGAGCGGTGGATGGCATTCGGGCCCAACTCGACGGCGACGGCCGCACTGCTGCGTCACGACGACGCGACCCGTCCGTGGGTCATCGCCGTGCACGGGTTCTGCATGGGGTTCCCGTTCATGGACTTCCCCGGCCTGCAGGCCCCCCGGCTCCACCAGGAGCTCGGGGTGAACGTCGCGCTGCCCGTCCTGCCGCTCCACGGTGCCCGCCGGGTCACCCGGGTGAGCGGCGAGCCGTTCCTCTCCTTCGAGCTCATGAACGCCGTCCACGGGCTGACCCAGGCCGTGTGGGACGTCCGACGACTCATCAGTTGGATTCGGTCCCAGGGGGCCAGCTCCATCAGCCTGTTCGGCGTGTCCCTCGGGGGCTACACCGTGGCGCTGCTGGCCGGCCTCGAGCCCGGGCTCGACGGTGTCGTGGCCGGCATCCCGGTCGCCGACTTCCCCGGGTTGTTCCATGCGCACAGCCCGCGTCACATCCGGGTGCGGGCGATCGAGCACCGCATCATGGGCGGCACCGCGGAGAACGTCTACCGCGTGGTGTCGCCGCTGTGCTTCGACCCGCTGGTGGCCGCCGACCGCCGGTACATCTTCGCCGGCTACGGCGACCGCTTGGCCACACCCGACCAGGCGCGCCGTCTGGCCGAGCACTGGGGTGATCCCGTGGTGTCGTGGTACTCGGGCAACCACGTGGGCTACATGTGGTCCGGCCAGGTGAAGGCGTTCATCGAGGCCTCGCTGGCCGAGGCGGCCGGGGTCGGACTCGCCCAGGACGAGGCCGCCTGACGATGGAGACGATGTCCGGGCTCGACGCCAAATTCCTCTACTCGGAGACCCCGACGGCGCACATGCACACCATCAAGGTGGCGGTCTCGGACGTGTCGGCCATGGCGGACGGATTCTCGTTCGCCACGTTGACCGAGGTCCTCGGCCAGCTCCTCGTACGGCTCCCACCCTTCCGCCGCCGGATCGTGCCCGTTCCCCTCGGACTCGGCCACCCGGTCTGGGTGGAGGATCCGGACTTCGACCTGGCCCGGCACCTCGATCGGGTCGTGCTCGACCCACCCGGTGACGACCGCTCCCTGGCGGCCGCCGTCGCCGCCTTCGCCGGCACCGTACTCCCACGCGACCGCCCGTTGTGGGCCATCCGGGTCGTCGAGGGACTGCGCGGGGACCGGATCGCCGTGGTGGTGAAGCTCCACCACGCCGTGGCGGACGGCTCCGCCGCGGTCGCCCTGCTGCAGAACGTCGTCGAGGCGGCGACCGTCGCCCCCGATCCTTCCCCGTCGCCGGATCCCTGGAGGCCCGAGCCCCTCCCGACACGCGGGCGGCTCGTGGCGCGTGCTCTCTCCGAGCACCTGACCCGGGTACGGGGACTGCCCCACCTGGCCCGGGTGTCCGTTTCGAGCACCCGGGCATCCGAGCGGCGTCGGCGGACGCTCGAGCCGATGCCGCCGATCCCCCTGCACCACATCCCGAAGACGTCGCTCAACGTGTCGTTGGACGCGGCGCGCACCTTCGCCATGACCCACCTGCCGCTCGACGCCCTCCGGGAGATCCGGAGGGCGACCGGCACGACCCTCAACGACGTCTACCTCACCGTCTGCGCCGGTGCCCTGCGGTCCTACCTGGCCGAGCGGGACGAACTGCCGGCGCGCTCGCTGGTGGCGAGCGTCCCCGTGTCCACCGACCCGGGTGTGGCCCGACTGTCCGGCAACCGGGTGGACAACATCTATGTGGCGATCCGCACCGATCTGGCCGACCCGGCGGCCCGACTGGCCGCCGTCCACGACGGCGTCCGTGCCTCGAAGGAGGTGCGCAGCCTCCTGGGTCACGAGTTCCTGGAGCAGCGGTCCGACGTGGTGCCCCCACAGCTCTACACGCCGGCGGTCCGGCTGTGGACGAGATCACGCGCCGCCGACCACGTGCACCCACCGCTCAACGTCATCCTCTCCAATGTGGCGGGTCCCCGGGAGGCCATCCGGATGGGGCCGGTGCTGCTGGAGGCCCTCTACTCGGTCGGTCCCATCCTGGAGGGCATCGGTCTGAACATCACGGCGTGGAGCTACGAGGACCTGCTCGGCGTGTCACTCATCGGGTGTCCCCACAGCCTGCCCGACCCCTGGGCGCTCGTGGGTCACCTGCACGGCGCGCTCGACGAGCTGATCCGCTCGGTCGCGGAGGGCATCGCCGCCGATCGGTGAGCCCGCACGCGCGGCAGTTGGCCGCCGTCGGCACTGGGTAGCATCGGGTCCGCCGGAACCCGGTACCACTCCACCCACCACCCACCACCCACCAGGGGAGCAGCCATGACCGATCCGGACACCCGGGGGATGATCTTCATCGACCCCGTCCTCTACGCCGATCAGGAGGCCTGGCACGCGGCGGCGGCCGAGCTGCGGGACGACGCCCCCGTGCTGCGGGTCGAGGCCGAGGGGTACACCCCGTTCTGGGCGGTCACCCGGCACGAGGACGTCTTCACGGTTTCGCGCGACAACGAGCACTTCCTCAACACGCGCAACTCGATCCTCGGCCCCGACGCCCAGTTCGAGTACCTGAAGTCGATCGGCATCGAGGGCGAGACGCTGATCCACATGGACGGCGAGGAGCACGCCGGCCACCGCGGCCTGGCCAACGACTGGTTCCGCCCCCGTGCCGTGGCCCGGCGACAGGAGGCCATCGAGGCCATCGCCGCCGAGTTCGTGGACAAGTTCCGCGAACTGGACGGCAACTGCGACTTCGCCCAGGACATCGCCGTGCCGTACACGCTGCGCGTGATCATGAGCATCTTCGGGGTGCCTGTCGAGGACGAGCCGATGATGCTGAAGCTGACCCAGGGCATCTTCGGCGCCGCGGACCCCGAGTACCTCGGCGACCTCAGCGACCCGATGGCGCTACTGACCGACACCATCGCCCAGTTCGACCAGTACTTCACCGATCTGACGGAGTCGCGCCGCGAGCACCCGACCGACGACCTGGCCACGGTGATCGCCAACGGTGAGGTGGGTGGGTGTCCGCTCGGCAGCAACGCTCGGCTCTGGTACTACACGATCGTCGCCACCGCCGGCCACGACACCACCTCGTTCGCCCTGTCCGGCGGACTCGAGGCGCTGCTGCACCACCCCGACCAGGTGTCGCTGCTGCAGGCGCGGCCCGAGCTGGTCAACAACGCCGTCGACGAGATGATCCGGTGGACGTCGCCGGTGCGCCACTTCCTCCGCTACCTGACCCGTCCGGCCACCCTGTCGGGCGTCGAGGTGCCCGAGGGCGACCGGCTGCTGCTCTCCTACCCGTCGGCCAACCGGGACGAGCGGATGTTCGACGACCCGATGTCGTTCGACGTCGCCCGGCCCAACGCCAACCGCATGATCGCCTTCGGTGGTGGCGAGCACTTCTGCCTCGGCTCGACCTTCGCCCGGCGGGAGCTGCGGACCATCCTCCCGAAGCTCCTGGCCGCGGTCGACACCATCGAGATCGCCGGCCGGCCGGAATGGGCCCAGGCCAACTTCGTCGGCGGGGTCAAGCACCTGCCGGTGGCCGCCACGTTCCGCTGAGGCACCCGGGACCCGGAGGCTCGTCGTGGCGACGGAGGCGGACTGGACCTCCTACGACCGCGCCGTCGTCGACCTGCGTCCTCCGGATCGCCCGGCCGTGCGCCTGGTGCCCGACCGGCCCGGGGCCACTGGTCCGTGGCCCGGGGGCCTCGACGTCCCGGTGGTCGTGGTCACGGCGTGGAACCCCGACAGTGGGCTCGTACCGCCGGAGGTCAACCGGGCGGCGAACGAGGCCCTGGTGGCCGAGCTCGACCGGCGCGGTCTGCCGCACTGGCCCGCCACCGGACGGGACCCCGACCGGGGGCACCACGAGGAGGGAGTCGCCGTCCCCGGGCTGACCGAGGCGGAGGGCGTCGCGCTCGGGCGGAGCCACGGGCAGGCCGCCGTCTACGTGTGGACGCCCGCCACGTGGGAGGTGGTGTCGTGCACGGACGGCCGGCGCCACGTCCACGGCTGGCGGCTCATCCCCGGCGGGAACGCCTGAGCCCAGGCTCCCACCCCGGCGGACGCGCCGGCGGCGTCCGAGGAACCGACGGCGCGTCCGTCCCCGGGCACGACCACAGGCCGTGGGCGGGAGGTCCCACCCACGGCCTGTGTCCGCTCATCCGGCCGTCACCGACCGGTGGGCCGCTGATCAGAAGACGTGGTTCACGGCCTTGTCGATGCGGGCCGGCAGCCGGGCCTCGATCACGGTGGCCTGCGTGGCGGTCACCTTGCCGGCCGTCTCCGCCTGCTTGACGGCGTTGTCGGCCGCCGTGGTCAGGGCCGACTCGACGGCGGCGGCGCTGGAACCGTTGGCGGAGGCCACCTGGGCGATCGACTCGCCCGACCGGAGGTCGGCCCGGAGCGCCTGGGGCGTGATCCCGATGGTCTTGGCGCTGATGGCCAGGCCCTGGGCACGGAGCTCCTTGCGGTGGACACGCAGCCACCGGTGGGCCCGGGGTGCCCGGACATGGGCGGCCGGGGTCGAGGTCGTGGTCGGCGTGGCCGCAGCGGCGACGCCGCCCACGGCGAGGCTGCCGAGCAGTACACCACCGACGACGACGGGGGCGATGAGCTTCTTGAACATGGGTACTCCTTGGTGGATGGTGGAGGCGGCCGGACGGACCTGCCGCTGCTGTCCCCTGGACTGTGACGCCGTGAGGTGAGGGAACCGTGGGGTGCGGATGAGGATTCCATGATGCCCCCGGGTCGCCCGGTCCCCCCCCCGATGATGCCAGCCGGAGGCCCGGACGCGACCGCGGGCCCGCGACCACCGCCCCACCAGCCGCCGGGTGCCCCCGTTCCCGGGGGGGCGCCCCGTACGATCGTGCCGTGCCGTGCACCCCGACCATCGTCCCGCGCGCCCACCGGGCACGGCCCCGGCGGACCGTCCTGGCGGCGTTCGCCCTGGTCACCGGCACGCTCGTCGGTAGCATCCCGGCCACCTCCGCCGGAGCGGCCACGGCCACCGTCCCGGTCCCCCCGTCGACCGGGCCCGTGGCCGGTGCAGCCACGGGGCTGCCCACTCCTCCGATGCCGGTCTCAGGCTGCCCCTGGCTGGCCGATGCCATGGCCGTGGGCGAGCCCGCCGGCACGCTGGCCGACCTGGTCCTGTCGAGGATGACCCTCGACGAGAAGTTGGGCGAGCTCGTCCTCGTCAGCTCGGGTGACTACGAGAACGTCAACCACGGTGTGGCCCGGCTCTGCATCCCGTCCCTGACACTCTCCGACGGACCGTGGGGACTCGCCTACGGGGACACCGGTGTGACCCAGCTGCCGGTGCCCCTGGCCGTCGGGGCCACGTTCGACCCGTCGGTGGCGCTCCAGTACGGCGACCTGCTCGGGGCCGAGGCCGCCGGACAGGGGATCGACGTGAGCCAGGGCCCCAACATCAACATCGACCGGGTCCCGACCAGCGGGCGGGCCGACGAGTCCTACGGCGAGGACCCCCTGCTCACCACCGTGCTCGGGTCGGCCGACATCGAGGGGATCCAGGCCCGGGGGGTGATGGCCGACGCCAAGCACCTGGCCGTCTACACCCAGGAGACCAACCGGGGCGCACTCGACGAAGAGGTGCCCACCCGCGCCCTCCAGGAGATCTACCTCCCCCCGTTCAAGGCGGCCGTCACCCGGGACCACGTGGCGACGCTCATGTGCGCCTACCCGCGCCTCGACGGCACCTTCCAGTGCCAGGACCCGGGGCTCGGCCTCCTGCTGCAGCAGTGGGGCTTCGCCGGCTTCGTGCGCTCCGACCTCGGCGCCGTGCACGACGAGCCCCTGGCCATGGGATCCGACGTGCAGCTGCTGAAGCCGGGGGCGGCCGACGTCCTGACCGACGCGTTGGCCAGCGGCCGGCTGTCGATGACGTCGATCGACGACGACGTCCGGCGGGTCCTGACCCAGATGTTCGCCTTCGGCGTGATCGGCCGGGCGGCGACGGGCACCCCGGGCACCCCCGTCGACTCGGCCGCCCACACCACCTTCGCCCTGACGACGGCGGAGCGCTCCGCCGTGCTGCTGAAGAACGCCTCCGGTGCGCTCCCCCTGTCCGGCTCCGGCGTGCGCTCGGTGGCCGTCATCGGCGCGGACGCCTCGACCCATCCGGTCACCCAGGGCTTCGGCTCGTCCCACGTGGTGCCGCCGTTCACCTCGACCCCGCTGGCCGGCCTGACCGCCGACCTCGCCGGCAAGGCCACCGTCGCCTACGCAGAAGGCGGTTCGACCACCCGCCACCTCCCGTCGGTGCCGACCGCCGACCTGACCCCTCCCTCGGGGAAGGGCCACGGCCTCCTCCTGACCCTGGGGCCGCTGACCGGTCCCGGCCCGTCGATCTCCTCGATCGACTCCCTGGCGGCGGCCGCCATCCAGCCCGAGCCGGCCGCCCCGGGCAGCGACCGGGACAGGGTGCGCACCAACCCAACCGGCGAACGCCACAAGCGGATCACGTCGGACCACGACGAGAGCCACCACCTGGCCGACCTCGACCCGTCGGCCGCGGGCGCCACGGTCATCCATCTCCCGCCGGGCGGGACGGCGACGAAGGCCTCCTGGACCGGCCACCTGACCGTGCCGCACACCGGTCTCTACACGTTCTCGGTGGCCGGCACCGGCGCCGCGGCGCTCACGCTGGACGGCCGCCCGGCGGTCACGGACCTCGTGACCCACGACACCGGCACCTGGTCGGGCTCGATCCACCTGCGTGCCGGCCACCACTACCAGCTGGTGCTGCAGTGGACGCCGGTACCGGACGCCACCTCGCTCGACGTCCCGAGCATCATCGACCTCGGCATGGCCTACGTGGGCGGTGCCGTCGACCGGGCGGTGGCACTGGCCAGGCGCTCCTCGGTGGCCGTGGTCTTCGCCGCCGACTACACGGCCGAGACCTTCGACCGGCCCAACCTGGAGCTTCCGGGCGACCAGAACGCGCTCATCGCGGCGGTGGCCGCGGCCAACCCGCGCACGATCGTGGTCCTCAACACCGACGGCCCGGTGGTCATGCCCTGGCTCTCCAAGGTCCGGGCCGTCGTGGAGGACTGGTATCCGGGCGAGGAGGACGGAGCGGCCATCGCCGCCGTGCTGACCGGGGAGGTCGACCCGTCGGGGCACCTGCCGGTCACCTTCCCGACCTCACTGGCCAGGTCGGCGGTGTCGACGGTCGCCCAGTGGCCGGGCATCGGGCTGACCTCGACGCTGTCCGAGGGCCTCGACGTCGGCTACCGCTACGACCACGCCACCGGCACCCGGCCCCTCTTCCCGTTCGGGTTCGGCCTGTCCTACACGACCTACTCGTTCCGCGGCCTCCGGGTGACACGGCAGGCCGGCGGCTACACGCTGACCGTGCGCGTGGCGAACACGGGCCACCGGACGGGAACCGACGTCGCCCAGGCCTACCTGACCTTCCCGAAGCGGGCCGGCGAGCCCCCGGGCCAGCTGGTGGCGTTCGCGCCGGTCACACTCGCCGCCGGCACGTCGACCACGGTCGCCCTGCACGTGACGGACGCCCAGCTGGCCACCTACCAGCCGACCGGGTGGTCCACCGTGCCCGGCACGTACTCGGTCGGCGTGGGGGACAGTTCGGCGACCCAGCCGACGCATGCGGTGCTGACCGTCGTCCACTGACGTGACGCCGGGGGCCCGGGACGCCACGACGGTCGGGTCAGAAGCCGGTGGGCTCGGTCTCCAGCTCCGGCTCCGACGGCGGACCTTCGTGGTGGAGCGGTCGCAGCGCCTCGGTGGCCTCCAGCCACAGCAGGGCGTCGTAGCGGCCACCCATGCGGGTCGGCACGTAGTTGCCGGCCTCGCGACGGGGGTCGTAGACCACGCCGATCGCCCGGTGACCGAGCCACGACGACGACCACGGCCCGGACAGCCCCCCGTCGAGCTCGAGGACGGCCGGCGCACCCAGGGCGGCGTGGAGCAGGTCCTCGTGGCTCCCCACCCGGGCGACCGGGACGTCGAGCGCGCTCTCCGTCTCGCCCCATGCCGGCGCGGCCACCACCGATCCGCGGTGGGAGGCGAACCCGATCAGGGACACACCCTGGTCCCCGACCCGTTGGCGCAGGAGCTGGCCGATGTTGACAAGGCCGGCCCGGGCCATGTCCGTGGCCCGCGCGTCGCCGACGTGGGTGTTGTGGGCCCATACCAGCCCTTTCGACCCGTCGCCCATGTGCCGGGCCAGCCGCTCGACGGTGTCCACCATGTGGCGGTCCCGCACGTTCCACGACTCACGGTCGCCGCGGACCATGATCCGGTAGTAGCGCTCGGCGTCGACCGCCACCTCGGCGTTCTGCCAGGCGTCGAAGGCACCCTCGTCGTCGTCCGGCCGGTCGGCGGCACGCCGGCGGACCTCGGCCAGCAGGGCCACCACGTCGGGCTCGCACGTCTCCGGGACGAGTCGCGTGCTCCACGCGTACCGGTGGGGGTCCTCGCCGTAGGGGACGAAGCACTGCCAGGCCTGGAGGGCCGCCGGAACGGACTCCGGGGCGTGGGTGTCCAGCCAGCCGATCACCTCGCGCAGTGAGTCCCACAGCGAGTACACGTCGAGGCCGTAGAAGCCGACCCGCCCGGCCCCGGGGCGCGCCAGATTCCACTCACGGAGCCACGTGAGGAAGTCGGCCACCTCCTCGTTGGCCCACATCCAGGTCGGCCAGCGCTCGAATCCGGCGAGCGCCTCCCGGGAGCTGCCACCGACGTCGTCGTGGTCGCCGCCGCGCACCCAGCGGTTGAGCCGCCAGCAGTCGGGCCAGTCCCCCTCGACGCCGATCCAGGTGAACCCGCGCTCCTCGATCAGGCGCCGGCTCAAGGCGCACCGCCACCCGTAGAACTCATGGGTCCCGTGCGACGCCTCGCCGATGCACACGAACCGGTCCCCTCCGACCCGGGCCACCACCCCGTCGAGGTCGGCCGGCGTCATGAGCGGACGGGCCCGGGACCGGATCTCGCCGAGCACCTCCTCCGACGTCGGTCCGCGTCCGCCGACGACCGTCACGCCGGGACGCGCTCGTCGAGCAGGTACCGCGCGAACCAGTCCCGCGCCAGGATGGCCGCCTCCGCCAACGTCCCCGGCTCCTCGAACAGATGGGTGGCCCCCTCGACCACGGTCAGCCGGGTGGTACCGCCGAGGGCGTCGAGCGCCCTCCGGTTGAGGCCCAGGACGGCGACGTCCTCGCTCCCCACGATCAACAGGGTCGGCGCGGTCACCTCGGGCAGCCGGGCCAGGGCGAGGTCGGGGCGACCGCCCCGCGACACCACCGCCGACACCGCGACGGACGGGTCGGCCGCCGCCAGGAGGGCGGCGGCGGCCCCGGTGCTGGCCCCGAAGTAGCCGATCCGGGCGTCCCGGGACTCGGGACGTCCGCGCACCCACGCCGTGGCCGCCACCAGGCGCCGGGCCAGGAGGTCGACGTCGAACACGAAGCGGCGGTCGTTCTCCTCGGCCGGGGTGAGGAGGTCGAGGAGGAACGTGCCGATGCCCGCGTCGTAGAGCACGTCGGCCACCAGGCGGTTGCGGGGGCTGTGCCGGCTGCTGCCGCTGCCGTGGGCGAACACGACCACGGCGGAGGACGGATCGGGCAGGTGCAGGTGGCCCTGCAGTCCCACGCCGTCGGCGGTGAACCCGACGTCGGTGTCGCAGTCGACCGGCTCCACCAGGAGTCCCTCGTCGAGCACCCGGCGCGCGGCGCGGTCGAGCAGGACCACCACCTCGTCGTCGGTCGTCGGCGAGAAGTCGCCGTAGTGGAAGCCGACGGCCCGGAAGTCGGCCGGTTCCTCGATGGCCACCACGGCGTCGGCCTCGGGCAGGTCGTGGAGCGTGGTGGGTGGGCCGACCGGGACGGCGAGCACGACCTGCGCCGCACCCAGGAGCCGGGCGATCCGGCACGCCGCCCGGGCCGTCGAGCCGGTGGCGACCCCGTCGTCGACCACGATGGCGGTCCGTCCCCGGAGGTCGACCCGGTCACGGCCGCGCCGGTAGCGGCGCAACCTGGCGGCGAGCACCTCCTGCTCGCGGCGTTCGACCTCGGCCACCTCGGACTCGGACACACCCGCCCCGGCGATCATGGCGCGGTCGAGGACACGGACGCCGTCTTCGCCGATGGCTCCCATCGCCACCTCCGGCTGGAAGGGGACCCCCAGCTTCCGGACGACGATCACGTCCAACGGGGCCTCGAGGGCGCAGGCCACCTGGTAGGCCACCGGGACCCCGCCGCGCGGGAGGCCGAGGACCACCAGGTCCCGACCGCGGTACGCCTCGAGCGCCTCGGCGAGCTGCCACCCGGCGTCGGCCCGATCGGTGAAGTCCATGACCGCCCCCTACCCGCGGGCCCGGTCCGTGCCCGCGCACCGCTGGTTGGCCACCTCGAGGCGCCGGGCCACCTCGGCGTCGGCGTCGTCCAGGCTCGACGTGGGCACGAACCACCGGACGGTTCCGCCGACCACGTCGGGACCCCCACCCCGGGTCCAGTCGACCGGTCCGCGACGCTCCTCGACCTCGGCGAACTGGAACACCTCCGTCCACTCCAGGTCCGGGGTCCCGTCCAGCTGCCATTCCACCTCGACCCGCTCGCCGATCTCGCGGGCCGTCGTCCGACCCACGACAGCGATCGGGGCCTGCCCACGAGCATCCACGTCGCACCTCCGGTCGGTCGTCCCACCCATGGTGCGGCACGTCGGCCGGTGCAGGTAGGGGCGAATGTCCCTTCGGCTCCGCTGTCCGTCGGCGGGCCCGGTGGTGCGCTCCCGGACCGCCGACGGACAGCGGGGGGCTACCCGCGGTAGTCCGACAGCGGCCGGGCGGCCGTCAACGGGCTGAAGGCGTCCGGCACGGGATACTGCCCGAGCACGAAGTGGAGGATCGCCGCGTGCTGCATCTCCACGGGCTGGATGCTGGCGGCCACCTGGATCGACGACCGCGCCCGGACGGCGGACACCGCCG
>Ga0182013_10000864_pt1 | contig 42049 bp, 37 predicted proteins | sample 612S2MmetaG_FD_120487 | JGI IMG/M metagenome (GOLD analysis project Ga0182013, IMG submission 120487) | Permafrost microbial communities from Stordalen Mire, Sweden - 612S2M metaG | ecosystem: Environmental > Terrestrial > Soil > Wetlands > Permafrost | place: Sweden: Stordalen | collected... | reverse complement strand
TGGAATCCAATACGGCGAAACCGACTACAAAGTCTGCCTGCTTCCCCTCGGCGGCTACGTCAAGATGACCGGGGAAGCCCCCGACCAGATCAGCACTGCAGCGCCGGGCAAACCCGTGGCGCAGCAACTCGCCGAAAAGGCCTTCGGTGACGACGAATCCGCAGGCTCCCCGAATGCCTACCCCGAGTATGATCCAGGTTCCTTCACTAACCATCCCCGCTGGCAGCGCATGCTCATCGGCCTGGCCGGACCCGTGGCCAACTTCATCCTCGCCTTCGTCTTGATGTGGTTTTACTTTGGGTGGATTAACGAGAAACCGCGCCGCGAGGTGACAACCACCACGGTGGAGTGGGTAACCCCCGATTCGCCCGCGGCACAGGCAGGATTTCAGCCCGGCGACCTCATCACCCACTTCGAATCGGTGGACGATCCCACCTGGGATAAGGTCAACCAGCGCGCCGCACTCAACCAGAATGAGACCGTTCCGGTAACCGTCAATCGCGGCGGCCAAAGCGTCAATTTTTCGTTTCACCTGCCAAATGCTTTAAAGGGGCAGGAGTTCGATATCACCGACGCCGGTTTGACTCCGGAGTTTGTGCGCGGACCCATCGGCGTGCAGCAGGTGCAGGCGGGTTGGCCAGCTGCCCAGGCCGGTCTCCGGGCCGGCGATGCCATTCAATCCGTCGACGGCCACGCATTCCACACCGTGCAATCGTTGCTCGCCTACATGCAATCGGGCGAAGGCAAGCCGGTTTCCCTGATTGTCGTCCGCAACGGAGAGACTCTGCCACCTATCGTCGCGCATCCCGCCAAGCTCGACTCCAACGGATGGAAGCTCGGCTTTGTCCCCGTGCCTGTGCCCTTCGCCCCGTCCCCGCTTCCGGTCAATACAGCCGCCGTCAAATCGGGCGTCTTCTGCGTTGAAAACTCCTCGCTCATCGTAGAAGTGCTCGGCCGCATCTTCACCCGCAAAGTCTCGATGTCTCAGCTTTCAGGCCCCGTCGGCATTGCCCGCATGGCCGGCGATGCCGCGGAGATGAAAGGCTGGCTCCCCAAGTTCGCCCTCGCCTCCGCCATAAGTCTCAACCTGGGCATCATCAACCTGCTTCCCTTCCCGATACTCGACGGCGGCCTGATCCTGCTTCTCCTCATCGAAAGCGTCCTCCGCCGCGACATCGAGATCAACGTCAAGGAACGCATCTATCAGGCAGCCTTCGTGGTCATCGTGGCTTTCTTCGCTTTCGTCATTTTCAACGACGTCACCAAGCTTCCCATCTTCACGCACTTGAAACCCTAGAGGTCAGGTTTCAGGGGTCAGCGAACCTGCTTACAGATTCGAACTGATTTGGACTGCACCCCGCCTCGGATCCTGGCTGAAAGCTGATAGCTCAACCGCTGACCCCTGAAACCTGATCCCTCACTCTATGTCCGTCTCCACCGAAGTTCGAGTCCGCTACGCTGAAACCGACCAGATGGGCATCGTCTACTATGCCAATTACCTGGTCTGGTTTGAGATTGGCCGCGTCGAGCTGCTTCGCTCCCTCGGCCTCGCTTACAGCCAGCTTGAGAAAGATCACCAGTGCATTCTGCCCGTGGTCGAAGCCACCTGCCGCTACAAGTCCCCCGCGCGCTACGACGATCGCATCGTGATTGAAACGCGGCCTGCTCTCCTGCGCGGATCGATCATCAAATTCGCCTATCGAATTTTCCGCGAAGCCTCCCACGACGGGGAGAAGCGCAAGCTCCTGGCCGAAGGCGAAACCACTCACGTCGTCTGCGACGACCAGCTCAATAAAAAGCCGCTTCCTGAAGCACACCAGATCGCTCTTCGCGCCATGATGGACAAATAAGAGATCGAGCTCAGTTCTTACTCACTTCCGTATGACCGCAGCAAAAGATTGCGCAATTCTCAGCCTCAGAGGCACTCACGGTTGCGCCGCCGGCGCAGCAAATTCGTTCAAGTTGAACACACGCATCGGTTCTCCCGGCGGCTGGATGCTGAGGACGAGAGCTAGGGCCGTTGGCGGCCCTTGAAAATAGGGCACATGAATCGAGTGCCATCCCGCCGAAAGCGCCGTTTGTGCGGTCTGCTTGGCGACCGGATGCACTCCGTCCAAATCGATGATCGCGCGGTTGTCGATCTCGAGCCGTGAGCCATCGTCCGATTGCAATTCAAAGAGGTAGTCCCCCGGCTTCGTTACATAGAACTTGCCGTAGTAATCAATCCCAAACCAGAGGCTTCTATGCGTCACGCCAGGAATGCCGCCCATGCGCGTAATGTCCTCGTTGGGGACGTTCAGCGTATTGGCATAGAGCGAGGCAACTGGGTCGAGCCTCCCCAGCTCATCAAGGGAGCTTGCATGAATTGGAAGCTCGTAGACATCGCCGCAGAAGGCATTTTCCCTCGGCGTGACGGCACCAAAAGCGCGAATATCGCCGATGAGCTTCCGCTTCTTTTCCCTCTGCTTCGTTTGTGCCGCGATGGGAAGCGGGCGCGACACATCCACGATCCCCACATTACCGGTGTTGCGATCGAGCACGGCCACCCGGGCCATCGCCGGCGCCTCCACTCCAGGCGCCTCGAGAAAACTGAGAAATCCATGACCGACCAGCCGCGCCATATCGGCAGCGTTCAGCTGGTGATCCACGGTCGAATGCAGGTAATTTGCCACCTCGCCATCCGAGTCAAAGATACACATGCCGAAGTCGAGTTGAACGCGTGGAATTGCCCCGTGAATTCCCACTTCGCCTAGCGATTCCGGTTTGATGGTCACGGCGTATCGCGTGCTGTTTCGCCCGGGTATGTCGAGCACGCTGGCGGTGAGGGCGAGCGTGGCCGGCGTAACCGGGTGATAGCAGGCTGCCTCTTGCAACGCGGTCGGCGTGACGAGCTTTTTCAGTGTTTCTGCCGTTGCATTCTCGCGGGTATGGCCGACGAAATATTGCCGACGGAAAGTTAGGTGGACGTGCGGCCGGGTCGTCTTCACAAGTACGGTGTGAAATCCAGGATCCGCAGAAGCCTGTATCGCAATCAGGTAATGAACCGTTGCATCGAGCGCACACACCGCTCCCGAAGTCACGTGAAAGACGCCTGCCAACTCCTCACTTTGATCCTTACGCTCCGGGTCGACAGTACGAAGGTATAAGACGCGCCGCGGAATTCTGGCTCCATGTTTGGGAATCTCATAGACCACGAGTTCGTCGGCAGTTAAACTCGCAATCGGCAGATTGCGGCTGTCGCGGGCCACCAGGTCGATGGCCGCCTCGCGCGACTCGACATGGAGGACCATCGCCGGTTCGTTTTCTGAACCAGCTGGAATGGCCTGCGGTAAGGCGAGGTAGCCGGACGCGAAAGCCAGGCAGCCTGAGCCGACGGCAAGCAGCAGATGAAAAATCCTGTCCGGCATGCCCGCAATTCTATCTCCCGCATCGACTGGCTCCAAGTGTCCTGGACACTTGGAGCCAGTGCGCCTTGGAATGCGCGAATCTGCTGTGAGCAAATTGCGAGCGTCGGCCGCACCGCAGGTGCCTATTTATCGCGGGCGATCACGAAATCGGGCACCCACAACAGCGCACGCTTGAACTCCGACTCGGGAAACGGCGCTAGCGCCTTGCGGCTCTGTTCGGCATAGCGATCGGCAACCGACATGGCGTACTCGACCGAGCCGTTGCGCACCAGAATCTCCTGGATCTCCTGCCGGCTCACATTCTCAAAGCTGCGGTCGTCCAGCACCCGTTGAATGGTCTGCCGATCCGACGCCGTGCCGTGGTCGAACGAGTGAATCACTGAAAGCGTGGCCTTGCCTTCGCGCAAATCGCTGGCAACAGGCTTGCCGAGAACCGCCTCGGTTGCCGTCAGGTCGAGCACATCATCCACGATCTGGAAGGCGAGCCCCACGGCGCGGCCGTAAGTCGCCAGCTTGTTCTCATCCGCTTCGCTCGCGCCTGCCAGCACCGCGCCCAGCCGCATCGAAACCGCAAAAAGACACGCGGTCTTGCGGAAAATCAAGTCGTAATACTCAGCCTCGGAGACAGCCTTGCCCAGCTTTTGAATCTGCAGCAGTTCGCCTTCCACCATCTGCTGCGTAAGCCCAATCAGCAATTCGAGTACACGCAGGTTTTTCTCTTCCAGAGCTACCTTGAAGGCCTGCATGTAGAGCCAGTCGCCGGCCAGAACGCACTTCTCGTTGCCCCAGGTCGTGTTGGTCGAAGGCCGCCCGCGCCGCGTATCCGCGCCGTCGATAATGTCGTCGTGCACCAGAGTCGCGGTGTGCACCATCTCCACCACCGCGCCCAAACGAATCGAGCTCTGGCCCGAATACCCCAGCAGATGCGATGAAAGCAGCAGCAGCGACGGCCGGATGCGCTTGCCGCCGCCCCCTCGCAGGTATTCTGCAATCTCCGTGATCGTGCTGACGCTCGACGCGGCGTCGCGGCCCAGCTCCTGCTCGATGGCCACAAGGTCATCCCGCAGCAGATCGAAAAACTCTCTCCCCGTCGCTATCGCCAATGTGCTCAAAATTTCCGTTCCCGTGCTCTACCCTGCCGTGCCCGCACGTTCCCCAGGGGGGAAGTCCACACCACCGCAGAATCTAGTTCGTCCGATAATTCGTGAACTGCAATTCCACGCCCAGATCTTTGCCCCGCAACAGGGCGATGATGCTCTGCAGTTCATCCCGGTCTTTGCTGGATACTCTGACTGTATCGCCTTGGATGCTCGCCTGGGCTTTCTTTTTTGAGTCCTTCACCAGACGAACGATTTCCTTGGCTTTTTCCGTGGGAATCCCCTGCTGCAGCTTGATCGTCTGCCGTACGCTCTGGCCGGTAGCCTGCTCCAGCTTTTCATACGTAAGATTCTTCAACGACACGCCGCGTTTCACTAACTTTTGCCCCAGAATCTCCTTCACCGCTTCCAGCTTGTACTCCCCGGCCGAAGAGAGTTGAATCTCCTTGTCCGCCTCGGCAAGCTTGATGTCAGAGTGAGAGTCTTTCAGGTCGAAGCGCTGGCGGATCTCTTTGAGCGCCTGGTCAATGGCGTTCCTGACTTCCTGGATGTCGACCTTGCTCACGATGTCAAACGAGTTTTCCTGTGCCATTGCTCTTTGTCCTCTAATCGATCCAGGGCTGCTGCCTGCCAAGACTGCCGAATGCAACGCCGGTACTATCAGTTTCCCACGTCTGCGCCAAGCCGAAACAGCCTCTGGAAGTTTTTCGTCGTAAGCTCCGCGATTTCTTCGCTGGAAACCTCATGCAGGCCGGCGATGACTTGAGCCGTTCGGGCCACCCACGCCGGCTCGTTGCGCTTTCCGCGGTCGGGCGCCGGGGCAAGCCAGGGCGCATCGGTTTCCACCAGCAGGTCACCGAGAGGAACGCGGCCAGCAACCTCGCGCAGCGGCTGCGCCTTGGGATAGGTCACATTCCCGGCAAACGAGATCAGGAACCCAAGATCGAGCGAGCGACGAGCCTGTTCCCAGCCTCCGCCGAAGCAATGCATCACCCCCCCAAGACCCGTATGTTTCCAATGCTCCTCCAAAACAAGGAAAAGATCGTCCCATGCGTCTGTAGACTCGTTCGTTCCACGGCAATGGATGAGAATCGGCCGCTTGCGCGCCGCGGCAACGTCGAGCTGCCGAATGAGCCCTTCCCGTTGAGTCGCATGCGGAGCGCCCTCGTGGTAGTAGTCGAGCCCAATCTCGCCGCAGGCAATCACCTCAGGCTCGGCCAGCAACCGGTCAAGCTTGGACATGACTTCTTCGTCGATTTCATGCGTGTTGTGCGGGTAAACCCCTGCGCTCGCATAGAGACGAGGAAAGTTCTCGCCTGCCTCGGAGCGGGGGTTTAATTCCCGGCAAATCGACAACGCCCCATCCATGCCCGATGCCTGCTCACCGATACCAATGGCGAGCACCGCGCCAATGCCAGCCTGATACGCGCGGGCCAGCATTGCTTCGCGATCCTCGCTATAGCGCTCACTATCCAGATGTGCGTGTGAATCGATCAGCAAAAAAGCCTCGAAGAGGATAGATTTGCGTTGGCTTGTTCATTTTAGCGGAGCGAGAGATTAGGGACGGAAGACCTGCAGCCCGAGGTGCTCCTCAAATGCATTGAAATCGCGATCGCAGTGAAGCAGCCGGAGTTCGCTCTCGATGCAGAAGGTGGCAATCAGACAGTCGATCGTGCTTCGGACCGTGACGCCGCGTTTGCGCAATTTACGAAAATTCTGTGCTGCTTGTACGGCAAACGTCTTCGAAGCAGCGTCGAAAACCGGCAAGGATGAGAAGTGCGATTGGGCTCGGCGAAACTGGCGGTCATCGCGAATGCCCTGCAGAACCTCCGTCAGCGCCAGGCTAGTGATCGCGATGAGTTCACCGTCATGCCCGTTGAGAAGCCATAGGGTTTGTGGTGTTTCGCGATGATTCAGAAAATCAATCCAAACCGAACTATCGACAATGACCATGAAAGATCCGTGCACAATTGGGGTCAGGCCGCCGGCACACGACGGGGCGCCCTCGCCGGCGCTTCGCCACCATCCGGTTCAGCAAACCGGCTCATCCGCATCTGTTCCAGATCTCCGTCCCAGCCGATTCCCCAAAGCTGCTTGAGCGCCTCATTCTGTCTTGCCAGCTGCACAGCAAGCCGCAATGCTGCTTCAACTGCGGCTCGCTTGGTCGATGCGCCCGTGGCCTTCATGGCAGAGCGCATTAGCTTATCGTCGATGTCGATGTTGGTTCGCACGCCTTCCGACCCTCGATGTGTAAGGATAGCATAGTTTATGTGTATGAATTCCGGTCCTAAAGTCCAGCAACTAACTGTAGTTGAGTCACTTCAGCCGAGCCCCTAACGGCACGTCTTCAAGAAAACCAGCCAGCACCGGAGCGCCATCCGGCAGCGACGCCGCCAGCAGCATCCCGTTTGACTCCAGCCCCCGCATCTTGCGCGGCGCCAGGTTCGCCACAATCACGATCTTGCGGCCAATGAGCTTTTCGGGCTCATAATACTGGGCAATGCCGGCGAGAATCTGGCGCTTCTCGTAGCCGAGGTCGACTTCGAGCCGAAGCAGCTTGTCTGCCTTGGGAACCCGCTCCGCGACCAAAATCTGGGCAACCCGCAGGTCGACCTTCACGAAGTCGTCAATTGTGATTCCCGTAGTACCGGCCGCCGCGGCGCCTAAGGGTGCTTGCGTATCTGCTGCAGCCGCAGCAGCCATCGCACCTGGCCCTTCTTTCCGGTCCGAGTCAGCCAGAGGTCCGCCGGTCGGCGCGGTTGTAGGCGTGGAGCTGAGCCTGCCGCTGGCGTGGTCCGGATGGATCGGCGCCACCGGAATCGACTCGACCGGCTTGCCGGTATCGGTGGGCGCGGTTGTCGCCTGGGTCAGGTTGTGATCCCCAATCTCACTCGAGCGCCTCGGCGCTGTTCCGCCTCCGGTCGGCTGCACCGACGTAACGGAGGGCGAAGCAGTGGCTGGCGACGGTTCCACGGGCAAGGCGGCTGTCGGCGCTTCGGGAGCGGAACTTGCTCCAGCGGCTTTCTTCGCGGCTTCAATCACGGTGCGGTTATTTTCATCTTCAAGATTTTGCATACGATCGATCGCGTCCTTCTCTGCGCGTGGAAACAGAGGCGCAGGCTCGCCCAGCACTGTTCCAGCCTTCAACCCGCCCCAGGCCAAATCCTTCAGAAATGAGCCTTTTGCTGCCTCTGCCAGTTCGCCCTGGCCAAGCTGCCGCCACACCTTCGCAGCGGCGTCGGGCAGGATCGGATAGACCAGAGCGGTTATGATGCGGATTGCTTCGGCCGCCGTTGCCAGCACACGTGCCTGCAGCGCAGCATGGTCCTCTTCTGAGCGATCAGCCGGCCGCTTCCACGGCGCATTCGATGTCAGGTAACCATCGGTCTCGCCGACCAGCGACCAAAGCGTCTTCAGAGCCTCAGAAAAGTTCAGGCCGTCGAATGCAGGACCAAACGCAGCAATTGCGTTTTCCGCGGAACCACGCAATGCAATCTCAGCGTTCGTTGCTTCACCTGCGCTCGGAACCTTGCCGCCGAAGTACTTGTGGACCATGTTCACCACGCGGCTCACCAGGTTGCCGTAGCCGTTGGCAAGGTCGCTGTTGTACCGCTGCACAAGCGCATCGAACGTGAAACTCCCGTCCTGCCCAAATGGAATTTCGCGCAGCAAAAAATAGCGCAAGGCGTCAGCGCCCAAAACCGTGCAAACGGTCTCTGCACGCACAATATTCCCGCGCGACTTCGACATCTTGGCCTGGTCGAAGAGCAGCCAGCCATTGGCCTGCACCGATCGCGGCGTCGCCAACCCGGCGGCCATCAAAAATGCGGGCCAGTACACGCAGTGAAAGCGGCTGATCTCCTTGCCGATCAGGTGAATATCTGCCGGCCAGAACTTCTTGAACTTCTCGTCGTCCTCAGCACCATAACCCAACGCCGTGATGTAATTCGCCAGCGCGTCGAGCCACACATAGATCACGTGCTTCTCGTCGCCGGGCACGGGAATGCCCCACGAGAAGCTGGTGCGGCTTACTGATAAATCCTTCAACCCCGAACGCACAAACGAGATGACCTCGCGCCGCGTCCCTTCCGGCCCCATGAATCCGGGATTCTCTTCGTAAAACTCCAACAGCTTGCGCTCAAATGCAGAGAGCTTGAAGAAGTAATTCTCTTCGCTCACCGTCTCTGTCAGCCGCCCGCAATCGGGACAGTAGGTACCCGGCGGTCCGTCGACGTAGGCTTCGTCTGTGACGCAGTACTGTCCCGTGTACGAACCCCTGTAAATGAAGCCGCGCTCTTGCAGTACCGAAAACAGTTTCTGTACGCCGCGCTTATGCCGATCCGAAGTGGTCCGGATAAAGTCGTCGTACGTCAGCCCCAGTTTGTCCCATAGGCCGCGAAATTCAGCCGAGATAGCCGTGGCGAACTCTGACGGTGTGCGGCCGGCCAATGCGGCGGACCGCTCGATCTTCTGCCCGTGCTCGTCCGTTCCCGTAAGAAACCAGGTTTCGATCCCCAGCGCCCGCTTTCGCCGCGCGATCGCGTCGCAGACGATCGTGGAATAGGCGTGCCCCAGGTGCGGCCGCGCGTTCACGTAGTAGATCGGCGTCGTGATGTAAAAACGTTTTGGACTCTTAGCTTGGTCGGTCATTTGGCGTACGTTCTTCGTCCTGGCTCTGTCATCCTGAGCGAACAGGGCCCCGAACGCTTTTCAGTTCGGGGGTGGTGAGTCTAAGGATCTGCGGTTGCATTTCAGCGAATCTCAAAGTCGCCACATACGCCGCGGTCACTTCCCATCTTACGGCATCGCACGGCCCCGGTCGGCCCGAGACCTCGTCCATCCGACATCGGTCCGTGGCATCCCGGATGTTAAAATCACCCTTGAAAATCAAGCATTTTGAGGTCGGCACGAAGTGTATCTGGATTCACAAAAGAAGCTCGAAGCGCATCTCCGCTCAGTATTGAAGCTGAAGTACGATCTCACGCCGGAAACTATCCCCATCGAAATTCCTCCCGACCTCAAGTTCGGCGAACTGGCCACACCCATTGCTCTGCAGTTAGCGCGCACCCTGCGCAAAGCCCCCAAGATCATCGCCCAGGAGATCGTCACCGCCCTCGGCACCCTCGAGGGCTTTACTGGATTTGAAGTCGCCGGCGCGGGCTACATCAATGCGCGTCTCGACCGCGATATCGGTGTGCGCCTACTCGTCGAAAATCGCCCGGAAGATTCGACCCAACCGCCGCTCCACTCCTTGGTGGAGCACACCAGCATCAATCCCAACAAGGCCGCCCACGTGGGCCATCTCCGTAACGCCATCCTTGGCGACACCTTCGTGAACCTTCTCCGCGCTGCTGGCCAGAAAGTTGACGTGCAGAACTACATCGACAACACCGGTGTCCAGGTTGCCGACGTCGTGGTCGGGTTCATGCACCTCGAGAACAAGTCGGCCGCCGAAATCCGCGCCCTCGTCGTTGATTGCGAACAGCGCGCAAAGGGCCCGGCCGGCCACGCCGCAGCCATCGACTACTACTGCTGGGATCTCTACGCCAAAACTTCGCAGTGGTACACGGCAGGTTCGGCTGAAGAAAACGAAGCCCGCAAGCAGCTGCGGTATGAGACCCTGCACGCAATTGAGCAAGGCGGTAACGAGGTCGCGGAGGCCGCAGAGCTGATTTCGACCGCCGTGCTGCGCCGGCATCTCGAAACCATGCTGCGGCTCGACATCGAGTACGACTTCCTGCCGCGCGAAAGCGAGATCCTGCACCTGAAGTTCTGGGATGCTGCGTTCGAGAAGCTCAAGCAGACCGGCGTGCTCTACTTCGAGACCGAAGGTAAGAACAAGGGCTGCTGGGTGATGACGCGGCCTGATGCGGGCACAACATCCGACCAAAACGAGGACGGCCCGAAGGGTGGCCCGGACGAAGATGCGAAGGTCATTGTGCGCTCCAACGGCACCGTCACTTACGTCGGCAAAGACATCGCCTACCACCTCTGGAAGTTCGGTCTGCTGGGCAAGGATTTCGGCTATCTTCCCTTCTTCGCCTACCAGGACCGCGAGTGCTGGATCTCGACCGTAGACGGTGCCAAGCAACATCCGCATTTTGGCGGCGCGCAGGCCATCTACAACGTCATCGACACGCGCCAGTCCGATCCGCAGGCCAACGTGATTCAGGCTCTGAGCGGTATGGGCTACACCGAGCAGGCCGATCACTACACGCACTTCAGCTACGAGATGGTCGCGCTCACACCGCGCTGCGCCATCGACCTCGGCTACGAAGTTGCTCCCGAAGACATTGCTCGTCCCTACATCGAAGTCAGCGGCCGCAAGGGCTTCGGCGTCAAGGCCGACGACCTGATCGACAAACTGATCGCCGCCGCGCGCGCCGAAGTCGACGCACGCCAGACCGGCCGCGATGAAGCCGAGCGCCAGCAGATCGCCGAACAGATCGCCATTGGCGCCCTGCGCTACTTCATGCTCAAGTTCACGCGCAATTCCGTAATCGCTTTCGACTTCAAGGATGCTTTGAGCTTCGAAGGCGAAACCGGTCCCTATACGCAATACGCCGTGGTGCGTGCACGCAACATCTTTCGCAAGGCGGAAACTACTCCTGAAGCCGTGCTGGCCGAGTTTGCCGCGAAGAGCTCGGACATCGGTGCGTTTCTCTCCGGCGAAGAGAACGAAGATATCTGGGCACTGTGGCTGCGCGCCGGCCGGCGCACCATGGTCCTCGAACAATGCATTGCGACGTCAGAGCCTGCATTCCTGGCTAAGCACGCCTTCCAGCTCGCGCAGGAGTTCAACAACTTCTACCATCAGCACCACATCATCACGGAGCAGGATGCGCAGCGCAAAACCTTCCTTCTCGCGACCGCAGCGGTTGCGCTTCGCGAGCTCATTACCGTCTTGAGTTGGCTCGGCATCGACAGCCCCGAAGCGATGTAAAGCGCCCATACATGGGCCACTCTCCGGTGCTAAACAGTAAACAGTATTTGAAATGAGTCGCTTACCATCTCATCGCTTTGGTTATCAAAGGCTTACACCAAAGGTGGTATACAATCCCAAAAAGGATTTGTCTCCTGCTCCCGACGCAAAACTCCGTTTTTAAGCATCTAACCACTTGAGGGGACTTAATGACCACTTCCCGCGAAAAGAACGAGCCGCGCAAGCTGCCCATGATGCCTATCCGGGACATGGTGATTTTCCCGTACATGATGACGCCTTTCGTCGTGGGCCGCGAATCGAGCGTACGCGCGCTCGAAGAGGCGCTCACCGGCGATCGCAAGATATTCCTTGCCACGCAGCACGATGCCTCCATCGATGAGCCCAAGGCCAAGGACATCTTTCAAGTCGGCTCTATCTGCAATATCGTGCAGAGCGTCAAAATGCCCGACGGCAATATCAAAGTGCTCGTCGAAGGCGTGGAGCGAGCCAAGTCCCTTGAAGTAAATGACAAGGACGGCTTCTTTGTCGCAACCGTGCGCGTGGGCAAATCGCAGTTCGAGCTGACGCCTGCCGTTGAAGCATTGATGACCCGCGTCACTGGCCTCTTCGAGCAGTACGTCAAGCTGCAGCAATCGCTCAACTACGAAACCATCATCGCCACCGTGCGCATGGATGAGCCGGCCAAGCTGAGCGATACCATTGCCGCCAATTTGCAGCTAGGCATTGAAGAGAAACAGGAACTTCTCGCCATCTTTGACCCGGCCGCACGCCTGGCGCGCATTGCCGACGTTCTCGACATCGAAATCGAGAAACTCGACCTCGACCGCAACATCCAGTCCCGCGTCAAACGGCAGATGGAGCGCGCCCAAAAAGAGTACTACCTCAACGAGAAGATCAAGGCCATTCAAAAGGAACTAGGTCGCGGCGAAAAGAGCGAATTCGACGAACTGCGCAAGAAAATCGAATCGGCAGGCATGCCAAAAGAAGTCCTCGACAAGGCCATCCAGGAGCTGAAGAAGCTCGAAGCCATGCCACCCATGTCGGCCGAGTCAACCGTCAGCCGCAACTACATTGACTGGCTCCTCGCCGTGCCGTGGAAGAAGCGCTCCAAGGAAACGCGCTCCATCGACTACGCTGAAAAAGTTCTCAACTCCGACCACTACGGCCTCGAAAAAATCAAGGAGCGCATCCTCGAATTTCTAGCCGTCCGCCAGCTTGTCAAGAATCCGCGGGGCTCGATCCTTTGCTTTGCCGGCCCTCCGGGCGTGGGCAAAACCTCACTCGGCATGTCGATTGCCAAGGCCACCGGCCGCAAGTTCGTGCGCCTCTCACTCGGCGGCGTGCGCGACGAGGCCGAAATTCGCGGTCATCGCCGCACCTATATCGGCGCGCTCCCTGGCCAGATCATCCAGCACATGAAGAAGGCCGGCACCAAGAATCCCGTCTTCCTACTCGACGAAGTCGACAAGATGGCTTCCGACTTCCGCGGCGATCCGGCTTCCGCGCTCCTCGAAGTTCTCGATCCCGAGCAGAACACCACCTTCCAGGATCACTACCTCGACGTCGACTACGACCTCTCGCAGGTTTTGTTCGTCGCCACGGCGAACGTCATGCACACGATTCCCGCGGCGCTGCAAGACCGCATGGAAGTGCTGCGCCTGCAAGGCTATACGGAACAGGAAAAGCTCGAGATAGCCCGCCAGTATCTGGTGAAGAAGCAGCGCGAACAAACTGGACTGAGCGAAAAGAACATCATCTTCGCCGACGACGCCATTCTCGAAATCATCCGCTACTACACGCGCGAAGCCGGCGTCCGCAATTTGGAACGCGAAATTGGCAACGTCTGCCGCAAGGTCGCGCGCAAGGTCGTCAAGAACGGCGCCAAACACAAAGAAGAACTGACCGCACTGAACATTCATGAATTTCTGGGTGTGGCCAAGTTCCGCGACTCTGAAGTGCACGAGAAAAGCGAAGTCGGCCTCGTCACCGGCCTGGCGTGGACTGAAGTTGGTGGCAGCATCCTCACCACCGAAGTGCAGGTTCTCGACGGCAAAGGCAAGCTCACCATCACCGGCCAGCTCGGCGACGTGATGCAGGAGTCAGCCCAGGCCGCGCTCAGCTACATTCGCGGCAAGGCGCAGGCGCTCGGACTCACGCGCGAGTTCTATCGCAACGTCGACCTGCACCTGCACGTACCCGAAGGCGCCATCCCCAAGGACGGCCCATCGGCGGGCATCACCATTGCGACCGCGCTCGCCAGCGCTCTCGCCAGGATTCCCGTGCGCCGCGACATCGCCATGACAGGCGAGATCACGCTGCGCGGAAAAGTTCTGCCCATCGGCGGACTCAAAGAGAAGCTGCTCGCCGCTTTGCGTGCCGGCATCTTCGAGATCATTTTGCCGCGCGCCAACGAGAAAGACATTACCGAGCTGCCCGACAACATCAAGAAGGCCATGAAGCTTCACTTTGTCGATCAGATGGATGAAGTTCTCACGCTGGCGCTCGAGAGCCCGCTCGTTGCCCTCCCGTCCGAAACGACCGATCTCATCGGAAGCATTCCGGCCACGGAGATTGGCGGCAATCTCCCCGCACCACAATAGTCGATGCTCTCAGAAGAAGAGATTCGCACGGCGCTGCGCGATTGCTATGATCCCGAGGTCAAGCTGAATTTAGTTGACCTCGGGCTCATCTACGCCATCGCCACGGATCACGACGAGAACTCGACGTCCGCATGGCCGCGCCAGTGGGTCAAAGTCACCATGACCCTGACCACGCCGCAGTGCCCCGCGAGCGGCCTCATCTTCGAGCAGGTTCACAATCGGCTGGCCGGCATCCCCTCCGTCAGCAAGGTCGAAGTGGACCTTGTGTGGGAACCGAAGTGGACGCCCCATCGCATCAGCGAAGCCGGCCGCCGCCAACTGGGTATCTAACGCGTCAGAATGTTGTGCAGCCGATCGCGTTGCGATGCTACTTCCGCGACCGTCGCTTCAACCTTCTCCAGCACCCGCTGGGCGTGGTCGATATAACCCGGCAGCGCATTCCAGAACTCTTTCACCACGTCCTGCTGATCCAGCACCGCAAGAGCCGTTCCGCCGGCCGCCGTCACCAGCCCTGCGCGCTTGTTCCCCATCAGCAACAGGACCGCGCTTGCCAGAAGACTGCCGCCAGCCGCCAGCCGAGCCCAATTTGTACACTCGGCGTCTGCTCTCCGCGCCCGCACCCCACCCACGTCTGTTCTGCTCAAAGGCACCACTGCCATGTTCTCTCCTTTTTCATCCTGCGATCAGGGCACAAACGCAAATTAAAAACCTCGCCGGCCAGATGCCTGTGGGATGCGCCCACGAACAACAACTGTTGCCTTCCATCTCCTGGCATCGCCGGCCAGCCATCCGCCAACCACTTACGTCAATCCAGATCGAACTCCCTGAGCGGCTTGCCCTCCGGAGCGTCCTTCGCCTTACGCAAAGCTTCGGCAAACTTCTTCTCGAACAGATCCTCTTTGTTCCGCTCCGCCTCCACGCTCTGCTTGAAGATTGATTCTTTCCGCTCGTCCTGATCGCGCATCGCCTTGGCCGCGGTCTCCAGGTCTTCAAACATCCGCTTTCGCGGAGCCGAAGTATGGCTTACCAAAAGCCCCGTCTCTGCGTCGATCCGCAACATCGCCCCGCAATCGGGACACGCCACCTCGAATATCTTTTCCTTGGACTTCGCCATTTCAATTCTGAATTGTAAGCCGTAGCCCGCCCGCTTGCACAGCAGCAGGCCTGCCACCCCAAAATCCACCGTGTTACCATCTCGGCAAAGGCCACGCGGGCCGTATGTGCCCCATCCAGGAGGTCCCCATGTTCCCACTGTCCCGCCGCGAATTTCTCAAAACCTCACTCGCCGTCGGAACTCTCAGCAGTGTCGGCTCGCTCCCACTCCAGGCCTCGGCGCCCAAGGCCACCGACAAGGTCACCCTCGGCAAATCCGGCCTCCAGGTCACCCGCCTCGCCTTCGGCACCGGCACCAACAATGGACACGTGCAGGCCTCTCTCGGCCAGCAGGAGTTCAGCCGGCTCATCCACTACGCCTACGACCACGGCATCCGCTTCTTTGAAACCGCCGAGGCCTACGTCACCCCCCACATGCTCGGCGAAGCCCTCAAGCCCTTCCCGCGCGACAGCTACCAGCTCATGACCAAGGTGACGACCGACGACTTCATCAGCCCCATGCGCCGCATCGACGACTTGCGGAAGACCTCGCAGACCGAGTACTTTGACATCCTGCTGCTGCACTGGCAGCACACCGCCGACTGGGTCTCTGAAACCGCGCGCTGGCAGGACGGCGTTCTCGAAGCGCAACAGAAGAAGATCATTCACACCCGCGGCGCTTCCGTGCACGGTCTTCCCGCGCTGCGCCAGATGCCTGGCAACAAGTGGCTTGAAGTCGCCATGATCCGCATGAATCACAAAGGCACGCGGATGGACGGGCCCACGGAAGACGATAACAACAATCCCGACCACGTGACCGAGGTCGTGGGCCACGTGAAGCAAGTCAAGAAGGAAGGCATGGGCGTGATCAGCATGAAGCTGGTAGGCAACGGCGCTTTCACTCGCCACGAAGACCGCCAGGCCGCCATGCGCTTCGCCTTCAAAACCGCGGGCATCGACTCTGCCACCGTCGGCTTCAAGAGCACCCAGGAGATCGACGAAGCCATCGACAACATGAACCTCGCCCTCGCGTAAGCAACCCCTCGTCACGCAAGATCGGGGTACTCGCCAGCCTTCCATGTCAGGAACGTACATGTATGTACGCTGGATCACGTACATATGATATTCTTTCTGCATGGAAGTCCCCATCACTCGATTTCGCAAGGACCTCTTCTCCCTCGCCGATCGCGCTCTCGAGGGGGGCGACGTATGGTTTACGCACAAAGGCTGCCGCCTCAAAGTAGTTCCCGAAGGCAAGCCGCTGAGCAAATTAAGCCGCGTTCAACCGATGGAGATCGTTGCTTCAGGCGTTGATCTCGAGGACCAATCCTGGAAGCAAGATATCCTGCAGGAATGGGAGCAAGGTTGGGACAACCAACTTCGGTCTTCCCCGGGTCCATCGCGTGATTCGTCTGCGGCGAAACGCGCAAATAAAAGCAAGGTTCGTCGCCGGCAATGATTGCCTATCTCGACACGAACGCGGTCATTCGGCTTGCTGATGGACGTCAGCATCCAGGCAGCCGCGAAACGATCCGGTTGATCGAGCGAGCTGACTTGTTGATCTCGCCCATGGTCGTGCTGGAGCTTGAGCTTCTCCACGAAATCGGCCGGATAAAGCTCTCGGCTCGCGATATTCAGTCAAAGATTGAGCATGAACTGGATGTTCATGTTTGTGAACTTCCCTTCGTTCAGGTGGTGCAGGCGGCGCGCGACGAAAAATGGACCCGCGACCCATTCGACCGCTTAATTGTGGCACATGCAAAAATCAATGGCCTGGCGCCGCTTCTTTCGGCGGACGAGCAAATTGCGCGGCATTATGCGCGGACCTTGTGGTGAAGCTTTGCGTCGATGACGGTCAGTATGGACGAGGACGCATGGTGTACCCCGGTGATACCATCGCAGCCGAAGAACAGAAAGGTCCGCGTGCGCCTTTTAACCTCAACAACATTTCGCCTCGCCATCTCAGCCCTCGTCTTCGCAGCCGGAGCAGCATCAGCGCAAGCTCCTCTCACCGGCGACTGGCTGGGCAGCCTCGATACCGGCGCCATCAAGCTGCGCATTGTTTTCAAACTCGCCGACACATCCGGCAAGCTCACCGCTGAGTTGCAAAGCCCCGACCAAAGCCCTGCATGGATCCCCGCCACTTCCGCCACCCGCGACGGCAGTTCGCTCACCCTTGCCTTCAAGAACTTCGGCATCGACTTTACCGGTAAACTCTCGGCCGATTCCGCCTCCATCGAGGGCACCTTCACGCAGGGCGGCGCTCCATTCCCCTTGAAACTGACGCGCATCAAGGACGATTCCGAGTTGGAAGTTCATCGTCCACAAGACCCGGTGAAGCCATACCCCTACCGCAGCGAAGATGTGGCTTATCCAGGCAAAGCCGCAGGCGTGACGCTCGCTGCCACTCTCACAGTTCCACCCGGCAAGGGCCCCTTCCCCGCTGTGCTGCTGATCGTCGGCTCAGGGCCGCACGACCGCGATGAAAGCCTGCTCGGGCACAAGCCTTTTCTTGTTCTGTCGGATTACCTGACGCGCAAGGGGATCGTGGTTCTGCGCGCCGACAAGCGCGGCGTCGGCAAGTCCACCGGAGACTACGCAACAGCAACCACCGCCGACTTCGCCTCCGACGCCGAGGCCGGCGTTCGCTTCCTCAAGACGCGCCCCGAAGTCGATGCGCACAAGATCGGCCTGATCGGCCATAGCGAGGGCGCCATCATTGCGCCCATGGCGGCCGTTGCCGATCACGATGTCGCATTCGTCGTCATGCTGGCCGGCTCCGGGGTGCCCGGCGACCAGATCATCGTGGAGCAGGGCCGGCTCATCGCCATGGCCAGCGGAGAAAGCAAAGACAAAGCCGACGCCGACTCCGAAAAGGAGCGCGAGACCCTGAAGATCGTCGAAACGGAAAAAGACCCAGTCGCACTGCGAGATTTATTGGGTGCAAAGCTCGCAACTGAGGGAGTGCCCGATGCGCAGGTCGCCGCGCAGATCAAAGCCCTCACCTCGCCGTGGATGCGGTACTTCCTCACCTACGACCCGGCAACGGCGCTGCGGAAACTCACCGTACCGGTCCTCGCACTCAGCGGATCGCTCGACCTCCAGGTGCCACCCGCGCAGAACCTGCCGCCGATTCGCGCCGCCCTCGCCGCGAACACGCATGCCGAAATCGACGAGCCCCCAGGATTGAATCATCTGTTTCAAACCGCGAAGACCGGCTCACCCGCAGAATACGGGCAGATTGAAGAAACCATGTCGCCCGTCGCCCTCGACAAAATCGCCTCGTGGATCCTGAAGCAGTAGGTTTCCGAAAGACTTGCCTCGAAGGTTCGCATCTCAGAGTATTCGTCCGTTGTCTACCCAGCCCATAAATGGCTCTCCCGGAGGGAGAGCGCGAACTTAGCCACGGGTGAAACATGTGGTCCCTCGGCCCGCACGCACCCTCCGTCCCGGAGGGCCGGCGTGAGAAACCTGCGCGTTCGAAAAGAGGTTTAATGACCGCTAGCGCGAATAGGCTCCTGGCGCTTGAATGTTAGCCGCAGCGGGATGGTCTGCGTGAGTGTGCCGCGTATCTTGGTTTCCTCCGCGTTCACAATGCCTTCGTAGCGGATATGCGACGAGGCAATCGTGAAAGTCAGATGTGCATCCTTCAAAACGATAATTGTGACCGGAACGCCCATCATTCCTTGATCGAGACTATCCAGGGTTGCGGAGAGGCTTCCATCCTGCGCTGACTTGATGTGCAGAACAAACCGCAACTGGCCTCCGCTTATGTTCCAGTCACCGCGCCAATCACCGGCAAGAGAGGACTGTGCGGCGGAGGTCGGAGTCCATGCAGCGAGGCAGAACAAGACAATCGTGGCGATTCTCCTGAGAACGATTTGGGACTTCATCCAAATGCCATCCAGTCCACCCAAGCAAAAAGGTCCCGCGAACGGAACCTTCTGCATTCCTGGGTGCAACAAGCTTAGTGCTTCTCTGCCGCTGTCGCCAGCTTGGCTTCTGCCTCAGCGATCACATGCAGAGCCTCGGTGTACGCCTCTTCGCTGTCGCCCGCTTCGTTCCATTCCTTGTGGCCGCGTTCGAGTTGCTCCTTGGCCCGCTTCACGTCGATCTCTTCCGGCTTCAAAGCGTCCGAAGCAAGAATCGTCACCCGGTCCGGAAGCACTTCCACGAAGCCCCAGCTCACGTTGTATCGCGACTCGGCCGGAGCATTTTCGCCCGAACCACCATGCACCACCACGTCGCCCGCCCCGAGTTCCGCCAGCAACGGCGCATGTCCGAAGAGAACTTCCATGTAGCCCGACTTCGAAGGCAGCTCCACCGCAGACGCCGATGCCTCAAAGAGCACGCGCTCAGGCGTCACCAGCCGCACACGCAATTGATTGGATTCGTCTGCCATGGGCTCCTTTCAGTCACAAGGGATCGGTGATCAGTTTTCAGTGATCAGTCAAAGGCCGTTTAGTCAGGCGCCGTGCTAACTGACCACTGAAAACTGAACACTGACAACTGCTTCTTTACGCCGTCGCCTTCAGCTTCTCTGCTGTCTCCAGCACTTCTTCGATCGCGCCCTTCATGTAGAAGGCCTGCTCCGGAATATCGTCGTACTTGCCGGCGATAATTTCCTTGAAGCTGCGCACCGTGTCGGCAACCTTTACATACGCACCTGGAATGCCCGTAAACTGCTCCGCCACGTGGAACGGCTGCGACAGGAACTTCTGCACCTTGCGCGCGCGCGCCACGGTGAGCTTGTCTTCTTCCGAAAGTTCGTCGATGCCGAGAATCGCGATAATGTCCTGCAGATCCTTGTAGCGCTGCAGAATCTTCTTCACGCCCTGCGCCACATCGTAGTGTTCGTCGCCCACGATGCGCGCCGAAAGAATGCGCGACGTCGAAGCCAGCGGATCGACCGCGGGATAAATGCCCAGTTCCGACAGCGGACGGCTCAACACCGTGGTCGCGTCAAGGTGCGCAAACGTCGTCGCCGGTGCCGGATCGGTCAAATCGTCGGCAGGCACGTACACCGCCTGCACTGAGGTGACGGAACCTTTTGAAGTCGAAGTGATGCGCTCTTGCAGCTCGCCCATCTCCGTCGCCAGGTTCGGCTGGTAGCCCACGGCCGAAGGCATGCGTCCCAGCAGCGTCGACACTTCAGAACCTGCCTGCGTGAAGCGGAAGATGTTGTCGATGAACAGCAGCGTGTCCGAGCCTTCGACGTCGCGGAAGTACTCGGCGACCGTCAGCCCCGTCAGCGCCACGCGCAAACGCGCCCCGGGCGGCTCGGTCATCTGGCCATACACCAGCGCGCATTTCGAATTCGCGAAGTCGCCCGGCTTGATCACGCCCGACTCAGTCATTTCGAGCCACAGGTCGTTGCCTTCGCGCGTGCGCTCGCCCACGCCCGCAAACACTGAGTAGCCGCCGTGGTTCTTGGCTACGTTGTTGATCAGTTCCATGATGACGACGGTCTTGCCCACGCCGGCGCCGCCAAACAGGCCGATCTTGCCGCCCTTCAAGAATGGCTGAATCAGGTCGATGACCTTGATGCCTGTCTCGAACATCTCTTCGTGCGTGGTCTGTTCGTCAAACAGCGGGGCGGGGCGGTGAATGGGCATGCGGGTGTGTTCGCCGATGGGGCCCAGTTCGTCCACCGGCTCGCCGATCACGTTGATTACCCTGCCGAGAGTCTCTTTGCCCACCGGAACGCGGATGGGGCCGCCGAGGTCGATCACCTTCATGCCGCGCACCATGCCGTCGGTCGCTTCCATCGCCACCGTACGCACACGGCCTTCACCCAGGTGTTGCTGCACTTCAAGGATGACCGAAATGGGCGCCGGAACCGTGAAGCCGTCGCTGGTTACGCGCAGTGCCTGATAAATGGACGGCATGGTCGCTTCTTCAAACTGCACGTCGACCGCCGGACCCGAAACCTGAATCACTTTGCCGATATTCTCTGCCATTCGTTTGCCTTCTTATGAAGCTCTGGAACTCTTAAGCCTTCTACGCGCTTTTGCCAAGGGCTAGATGAACTGATGACTAACCACGAATCACTAATCACTGCTTTCACACAGCTGCCGCGCCGCTCACGATTTCGATGATCTCCTTGGTGATTGCCGCCTGCCGCGCGCGGTTCATCTGGAGCGTATAGCTGTCAATCATGTCTGAGGCGTTGTTCGATGCCGAATCCATCGCCGTCATGCGCGCCGCGTGCTCCGCCGCCACTGACTCCGTCATCGCGTGATACAGCATCGAGAAAACATATTGCGGCAGCAGTCCGTTCAAAAGCTCTTCCGCGGGCTGCTCATAGATGTAATCAACGTCCGCCGTGCCGAAACGCTTCGCTTCCGCTTCCGCCTCTTTTGTATCAGCAGGCTCAAGCTCGATGCCCGCACTGCGCGCAGCCGCGCCGGCGCGTTCCTTCTCTTCTTCCGTCATCTCCGTCGCACCGGTAACTTCCGGCGCGCCAATCTTCTGCAGCGGCAGAAGCTTCTCCACCACCAGCCGCTGCTGAATCACCGACTTGAATTCGTTGTAAACGATATAGGCCGCGTCAATCTCTTCATGCACGTAGCGGTCGATGATGCTTTGCGCAAGCTCATACACACGGCTCGTCTCGAGCTTCAAAAGCATGCCGGGATAATCGCCCGTTACTTCAACGACACCCTTGCGCTGCTGACGGACCTGCCGCTGATGGCCGTTCTCATCGGTCTGCTCCTCGAACACCGCGGTAGGAAAACGCCGGCGCATAAGGTCGCGGCCCTTCCGGCCCACCGCCTCGACGTCGATCTCGCGGTCCGGATTGCCTTCAATGAACTGATACGCGGTCTTGAGAATGTTGGAGTTGAACGCGCCCGCAAATCCCTTGTCCCCGCTAACGATCACCAGCAGCACACGCTTTTCCGGCCGCACCGCAAACAGTGGATGCCGCAACCGCCCCGTATCGGGATCGTAGATGTCGACACGGCGCATCAGCGATTCCAAAACGCTCGCGATCATGCGTGCATACGGCCGCGCCGAAAGTGCCCGCTCTTGCGCGCGGCGCAGCTTGGCCGCCGAGACCATCTTCATGGCCTTGGTGATCTGCCGCGTGTTCTTCACGCTGCGAATGCGCCGCCGTAAATCGAGTACGTTTGCCATTGTTCTTCCAGTGGTCAGTTGTCAGTGATCAGTTGTCAGTTTTTGAGGTCGTTTAACTTCATCGGGTTTTGCCAACCACTGATCACTGACCGCTGCCTTTAAGCCTTTACCGCAGCCTCTAGCTCCGCCTTGAAATTCGCCGAGTACTCCTTCATCGCTGCATGCAGCCGTGCACGGATGTCATCGGTTATTTGCTTCTTCGCCGTTAGCTCTTCCATCAACGATGTTTGCGCCGAATCGAAGTACTTGTAAATCCCATCCTCAAACGCGCGAATATCCGCAACCTCGAACTGGTCCAGATACCCCTGCGTGCCGGCGAACAGAATCACCACCTGCTGCTGCCACGTCAATGGATGAAACTGCGGCTGCTTCAGCAGCTCGGTAAGCCTCTGGCCGCGGCTCAGCTGCTTCTGCGTCAGCGGATCGAGATCGGAACCGAATTGCGCAAAGGCCGCCAGTTCGCGGTACTGCGCCAGGTCGAGCTTCAGCGTTGAACCCACCTGCTTCACCGCCTTGATGGCCGCCGAAAATCCGACGCGCGAAACCGACAGGCCCACGTTCACCGCGGGACGAATGCCGGAGTTGAACAGATCGGTTTCCAAAAAGATCTGCCCGTCGGTAATCGAAATCACGTTGGTAGGAATGTACGCAGAAACGTCGCCTGCCTGCGTTTCAATCACAGGCAATGCCGTAAGCGAACCACCACCGCGCTTGTCGCTCAGCTTCGACGAGCGCTCCAGCAAACGCGAGTGCAGGTAAAACACATCGCCCGGATACGCTTCGCGGCCCGGTGGACGGCGCAGCAGCAGTGAGATTTCGCGGTACGCCATGGCGTGCTTCGAAAGATCGTCGTACATCACCAGCGCGTGCCTTCCCGAATCGCGGAAAAACTCGCCGATGGCCGTCGCCGCATAAGGCGCGAGATACAGCATCGGCGCCGGCTCCGACGCGGATGCGGCCACAATGATCGTGTGCCCCATCGCCCCGGCTTCGGTCAGCGTCTGCACCACCTGCGCAATCGATGAACGCTTCTGCCCGATCGCACAGTAAATGCAGATCAGGTTGTTCTTGGCGTTGTTGATGATCGTATCCAGCAGCACGGCCGTCTTGCCCGTCTGGCGGTCGCCAATGATCAGCTCGCGTTGTCCGCGCCCAATCGGAATCATGGCGTCAATGGCCTTCAGACCCGTAGCCATTGGTTCGCGCACCGGCTGCCGGTCGATGATGCCAGGCGCCAAACGCTCCACCGGCAGCGATTCCTTCGACTCAATCGGACCCTTGTCGTCAATCGGCACGCCCAGCGCATTCACCACGCGCCCGATCATGCCTTCGCCCACCGGAACCGACAGAATCTTCCCCGTCCGCTTTACCTCGTCACCTTCGCGGATCTCTGTGTAGTCGCCCAGTACCACCGCGCCCACCTGGTCTTCTTCCAGGCTCAACGCCAGTCCGGCAATGCCATGCGGAAAGCTCAACAGCTCGCCCGCCATCACCTTGTCCAGCCCGTGCAACCGCGCAATGCCGTCGCCGAGCGAAGTGATTGTGCCCACTTCGTCCACCTGGACCTTTGAGTCGTAGTTCGCGATCTGCTCGCGAAGAAGCTGTGTAATCTCGTCTGCCTTGATCTGCGCCATTTCGTTCCTCTGAGGGACCATGAGACCAGCGACTCGGGATTAGCCTGTGAATTGGCGATCCCATCGCCCAGCGTTGCCCTCAAGTCCCTTAGTCCCTATTCCCTTAGTGCGTAGTCCCTAGCCGGCTTCAGCCGGCAACCAACACTTCCTTCAACCGGTCCAGCCGCCCACGCACTGAACCGTCATACACGGTCGATCCGATGCGTACAATCGTGCCGCCCAGAATTGTTGCGTCCTGCTTGAAGCTGGCATCTATCTCGGCTCCGGCCAGCTTGCTCACTTCGGCTACCAATTTCATCTGATCGTCTGCGCTCAACTGGCGCGCCGTCACAATCTCCGCCTGGCGAATTCCAAGCTGCTCCTGCAAAAGCTTGCGATAGCCTGCGGCCACTTCCACCACATGGCCAATCCGATCGTTGTCAATCAGCACGGCCAGCAAGTTGCGCAGCTCTTTCCGAAGTTTCATCTTCTGATTCAGGGTGTCGAGAAACCCAACCTTTGTCTGCGAAGAAATCGCCGGATTCACAAAAAACTCTTGCAGTTCCGGGCTTCCATTCCATGTGGCCAAGAAATCGTTCAACTGGCTTTCGACGGCCGAGGTGTCGATCTTGGCAGAGGTCAAAACTTCCAGAAACGCCTGTGCGTACCGGGAAACGAAGGCAGCCATTTAGTTTCGCCCTCCCGCGCCGCCGCCGTTGCGCACCACATCGCCCACAAACTCCGCGATGAGCGCCCGATCGTCCTCGGCCGTCAATACCAGTTCCTTCGCTGCCTTGCCCACAGCCAGGTCGGCCGCAAAAGTGCGCAATCCACGCCGAGCCTGTGCCGCCGCCATCGCGATCTCCTGTTCGGCCGATTCCACAATCCGCTTGCTCTCATCGGTCAGCGATGCCTTGATCTTCGCCTCATCCTGTTTGCTTTCGGCTTCGACCTCAAGGCGGAATTTCTGGATCTCCCCGTCGATCTTCGCGAGCTTCTCCTCAACAGCGCTCAATCGTGCCTTCGCTTCCTCACTCGCCGTCCGCGCCGACTCCAGATCGCCTCTCAGCTTCTCCTTCCGCTGACGCAGGTATTTAGGCAGGAAGCGGTAGAGCGGCACCACAATGGCCAGCCCAATGATCAGGAAGTTGAGCACTTCATAGATATCCGCCGTCGTCTCGATGGAAAGATGCAACGTCTTCGCGGTCCACTTGACCACTGGGCCTTCCAGGCGGAACGCCTGGCTCTCCCGGTCTTCTTCCGACTGGCCCTGAGGATGTCCCGATTCACCCGATGCGGCAGAACTCGGCGGAGCCGCAGTTTCCGGCCTGAACTCCGAGGCAGGCTCCTGGGCCGTTATGCGCAAGGGCGCGGCAACTCCCGCAATCAGGGTCGCAGCCATTAAAAATCCAAAAAGCCGAACCGTAACACGCGAATAAAAGTGCGAATTTCTCAACGGGAACTCCCCGCGGCCGCAGGCAGAATTGCTCGGACCACCTGCCCGGCCAACTCTCCGGCAGAGGCTTCGATGCTCTTCCGGGCTCGATCCGCCTCGCCTTCGAGTTCCACACGAGCCTGCGCCACCTTGTCCCCGGCCGTCTTGCGTGCGCCGTCGAGTGCTGCGTCCCGCTCAGCAGTCCATTGCTTCACACGCTGCTCGCGCAACTTGTAAACCTCGGCCCGCGCCTGGCGCAAACGCTCGCTATACTCCGCTGCTCGCGCCTCCGCTTTTTCAATCGCCTTTTGCGCGTCTTCCAGTGCCCCCACCGTTCGTGCACGGCGCTGCTTCAGCGTCTCGGTCAACGGGCCCTGCACCAAAAACTGGTAAGCGATCACCAGCAGGACGAACAGCGCCATTGTGGGCACAGCGCCAACCAGAAAACTCCCGACTTGTTGAAAGATTTCCTGCATGTATGTTTGCTTCGACGGGACGCTCGGATTCTCGTATTAAGGGATTGGCTTTCGCGGGTGGAACACCTTTTTGTATCAGGGGTGAAGCCTATAGTCAATGCAGATGGAGCCGATTCGGCGGGGTCTTGTGACTGCGGTCACGAACTTGAGATTTTATCCAAGAAATAGCTTGCATTCGAGTCCAGGAAGCCTACACTAAGAATACCACCTAGACCCGTTTCAGGGTCCAGCGGGCTGTAGGTCCTGAGGAAGTCCTTCCACTCCTCAGGTCTGCAGCCCGCCTTCTCATTTTGGGCACATTTCCGCTTTGTCCCCGACCCATTTACACCTGGGCACTGTCATTTTGAGCAAGAGAAACCCAGGCGCCTTTCAGCCTGGAGTTGTGAATCGAAGAATCTCCTTTTTTCGCTTTTCTCCGACCGATCCGCTCAGTTTCCTTCCGCTTTCACTATAAACGCCGCCAGATCGTCCTTCAGCTTGTGCAGCGCATCCACATTCAGGTAAATCATGTGGCCTGAAGGGTAATAGCCAAACTGCACATTCCCGCGCAGCGCCGGCTCCAGGTCCATGTGCGAGAGATCGTATTCGGTGGAGAAAAACGGCGTGGCCAGGTCGAAATAGCCATTTGCCGAGAATACCTTCAAGTGAGGATTCTTCCTCAGAGCGCTGCCCAAATCCGCTGCCACATACGGTTGAGACTGTTCTCCGCCGCCCATTCCCGGTCCGCCGCTCGTCGGACGGTGCTTCCAGTCCCATTGCAGGTTTTCGTAGGCCGTGGGGCGATACGTGTCGGTGCTCTCGAACTTCAGCTCCCGTCCCAGGTAATCGTGCAACGCCGCCACAAACGCGCCGCTGATGCCCGCATCGGACGCATCGTAGCTCGGCGACTCTCCCGCCGAATCCAGATCGACGCCCTCGAAACGCATATCGTAGCGGCCCAGGGTGCGCCGGTCCTGGCGCAGCACTTCTTTGCGGAACCGCGTCGGCGAAATGCGCAGGTTCGCCTCTTTCACATAGTCCACACTCAAGCCCGTAAACCGGCTTACTTCCTTGGCCACGGTGTCGAGTTGGTCGGCGGGCAGGTTGTGCCCCGCGAAAAGTGCCTGCGCATAGGCACCGGAAGCAAACGTCCTCGCTTCCTGCACCCACGCTCCCAGGTCCGCGGGCTTATTCGGAATCTTGTCGAAATACCATGCCGCGGCCGCATAGCTGGGCAGATTCGCGATGAACAGCATGTCGTATCCGCCGGCGCGGATGTTGTAGTTCAGAATCGACGATATGAGGACCACTCCATTCATCTGCACGCCGTTGTTGGCCAGCATGTCTACAAGCGCAGCCGAGCGGGTGGTGCCGTACGATTCCCCAATCAGAAACTTGGGCGAATTCCAACGCTGATTCACATTCAAATAGCGCTCGATAAAGCGATCGAAGGCCCGCAAGTCCTGGTCGACGCCGGCAAAATCCTTGGCGGTTGCCTTGCCGACGGCGCGTGAATAACCCGTCAGCGGCGCGTCAATGAACACAAGATCCGTCTTGTCCAGAAGCGAGTACTCGTTCGGGACCAGCTTGAAGGGCGGTCCCGCAGTGGGGTTCGGACTGTCAGTCTGGATGCGTACCGGCGAAAACGATCCCATATGAAGCCAGAGCGTCGCCGACCCCGGCCCGCCATTGTAAAGAAAGCTCACCGGACGCGAACCCGGCTCCGCGCCATCCAGCGTGTACGCCACATAGAAGATGCTCCCGTACGGCTTGTCCTCTTCATCGCGGATCAGCAGCGTTCCCGCGGTCGCGGTGTACTTCAGTGTCTTACCGCCAATCGCAAGCTCATGATGCGTAGGAACGCTCTTCTCCGCCGGAATCGCCGGGGCGTCCTTGTCTTTATCCTTGTCGGCATCTTTGTGGGTGTCAGCGCTGTTCGCGGGTGGCGCTGGTGGGTTATGCGGCTCCTGGGCCAACAAAGCGCCCGCGGCACAGCAAGCCGGGACGGTCATCAACAGATACAGAGCAACTCGTGGAAGCAGTTCCATGGAAGAGGGGACCTCCGAAGGGATTGGATCATCCTACCATCGTTGTTTTTGAGCGCAGCCTGAGACTCAGTGCGGCAGGATTAGACGGACCTCCCGGCAGGGAGAGGACGAGAATAGCCACGGATGAAATCCGTGGATCGCGATGCCAATTTCCAGTTCGCCGTCCCGGAGGGGCCGGCTCGAATCCACTATCCCGGTTTCGCGCAAAGCCGAGGGTGCCCCGTAAATCACCTAGGGCGTGGATTTTTCGGATTCAGAAGTCCCTGCGCCCGCAACCAGGTTTCCAACAATGCGGGCCATTGATCCAGCGAAGCATCGCCCTTCCCAAGTCCGGTTCCGTGTGGCCCCGTGGCGAAGATGTGCGCTTCCGACGGCACACCCGCCTTAACAAGCGCCTCATAGAACCGCAGTCCCTGCTCCACAGGAACCGTCTGGTCGTCGAAGGTGTGGTACCAGAACGTCGGAGGCGCGTCCTTGGTGACGAACAAGTCTGGAGAGTATGCGGCACGAAGTGCCTCGCAGCGGTCCATCACGTTGAATAGTTTGCAGTAGCTCAAATGCGAAGTGTCGCTGGAGATCGCCCCAATCCATGGATAGCCGAGCACCAGAAAATCCGGACGGCTCGATGCACGCTCAATGGGATCTTCGGCCTCTACGTTGCCGGGCACAAACTGCGTTCCCGCTAGGGCCGCCAGGTGCCCGCCGGCAGAGAAACCGATGACGACGATGCGGTTCGGGTCAATCTGATAGTCGAGTGCCCGCGCCCGAACCGTCTGGACGGCACGCCGCGCATCGAGCAGCGGCACCGGCAACAGGTATCCCTGCGACGAAAGGCGGTAGCGAAGAACGAAAGCGCGAAACCCGCGCGAAGTAAACCAGTCGGCAACCTGGCGCCCTTCCAGATTTGCCGCCAGCCCCACGTAGGCCCCGCCCGGAAACACCACCACTGCCGACCGGTTCGCGTGGCCCGGCTGCGGATCGAAGATCGTCAACGTGGGTATGTCATCGCACGTCGAACCCTTGGCCTGCGGAGCATCGCTCGGCCACAGCCGAATGGTCTGGATGCCGAGAAATTCGCTGTTATTGCCCGCCGTCGTGCATGGACCCTTCTCAGCAACAGCCGTGCAGCAAGTCAACACCGTCACAAGTCCGATTCGAAGAATGCGCTTCACGATTTCCTCTCCGTCGCGAGGATTATAAGGCGCGAACACTACGATTCCGGACAGAGGCCGCGGAATTCGGGTGGGAAAGGAGAAACCTCTCATCCGCCACGCGCCCGCTGACTTGCAAACTCGCTAACTCGCTGTGTTGAGGAACTCCGCGATCGCCGCGACCACGGTCTCCTGCTCATCCTCGCGAAGCTCCGGGAAGATCGGTAGCGCCAGAACCTCGCGGGCCGCACGCTCCGCTTCGGGGAAATCGCCTTCGCAGTAGCCCAGCGAACGCAATGCTTCCTGCATGTGCAGCGGAACAGGGTAGTAAATCTCCGAACCAATCCTCTGGGCCGTGAGGAACTCCCGCAATTCCTCGCGGCGACTGCTGCGAATCACATACTGATGCCAGACATGCGTGCTGCCTGCTACCTCGTGCGGCAGGACGATGCCATGAACCGGATACGGCCCGGCTTCCGCCAAACCTGCAGCGCGGAACAAGGCGTGGTAATTCATCGCCACGGCGCGTCGTGCCTGGTTCCAGCCCTCGATGTACTTCAGCTTCACCGAAAGAATCGCTCCCTGAAATCCATCCAGCCGTGCATTCCAGCCGACCTCATCGTGGTAGTACCGTCGGCGCATGCCATGCTGGCGAAGCATTCTCAGCCGCGCGCCCACTTCGTCTGAATTCGTGGTAACCATGCCGGCGTCCCCAGCCGCGCTCAGGTTCTTCGTCGGATAGAAGCTGAAGGCGGCAGCATTGCCCAGCCCACCTGCCTTCGTTCCCTGCCATGCAGCCCCCCAGGCCTGGGCCGCATCCTCCACCAGCTTCGCTCCAAACTCATTTCCCAGCCGGCCAAACGCGCTCCAATCGGCGCATTGTCCATACAGGTGCACTGGCAGAATGGCTTTTACCCCTGCACCCCGCGAGCTCTTCAGAACCTTCTCTGCCGCAACCGGATCCAAATTGAACGTAGTCGGCTCAATATCGGCTAGCACCGGCGTCGCCCCCGCGCGCAGTATTGCGCTCACCGAAGCGAAAAAACTGAATGGAGAGGTCAGCACTCCATCGCCCGGTCCGATGCCGACACTAGCCAGCGCCAGCCACAGTGCATCTGTCCCCGACGAGCATCCAATGGCATGGGCAACGCCAAGTTGGGCCGAAGCCCCACTTTCAAAGGCCGCCACCGGCTCGCCAAGAATGAATTGCTGCGTCTCAATCACATGCTCGAGCGCGTCCATCAGTTCCCGATGCAGGGGGCCGTATTGCCGCTTCAAATCGAGCATCGGGACGGGCAAGGATCTCGATTGAGCCTGGGTCGACAAAGCCGGAGCGGTAGGAGTTGTCGCTGCGTCCTGCACTTCAGTATGGTACCAGCACGTATCGTTCAGCCTGAATGGTCCGGTCAGGACATCGCAGGGTCAAAGCCGTCTCTGGCCAGGCCCCAAGGCCGCAAAAAGCCCGCCATTGCGGGGAATCGCGGTCCTTATCTGTAAGACAGGGTTGAAAAACCCTGGTAGTTCGTTCTATTGTTGAAGCCATTGCGGGATTCGACGGCAACAGGGTTTCTGGAGCCGCCCCCGCGGATTTGCAATTTCACGAATGACAGCGCAGTTCAAAGTCTAAGAGAGAGCAGGAGATCGGCACATGGAGAACAAGCCGGCACAAAACATCCAGGACACCTTTCTGAATACGGTCCGTAAAGACAAGACTCCGATCACGATTTACCTCGTCAGCGGCGTCAAACTTACCGGAAAAATCCGGTCCTTTGATAAGTATTCAGTTCTTCTGGAGAACAACAGCCAGGAGCAGTTGATCTTCAAGCACGCCATTTCTACAGTAGTCAGCAACCGCAGCGTCATGCATTCCGAGCATCGTCCTGTCGCAATGCAGTCAAGCTCTGGTTTGACGCCCATGGCGGTTGCGTCTCCGGTCACTGCGGAGCAGCGATAGTAAGCGCGAATCGGTCACGGTCGGCTGCCAGGAACAGCGGGAACGAGGGCTCCGGAATTCCTCCGGAAGCTCCAGGGGTGGATTTTGGCCCAAAGCGGACCGTCCAGGGCCATCCCCATCCCACCGACCGTCTCGGAACGGAAAAAGCTGAGCGCGCAGTTCTCGTCGGCCTGGAAACAAGCCGTTCGGGACAGCCCTTTGCCAGGACAAGTGCCCGAACCACCAGTTCCCGGTTACATGCCCCAAAGCCAGGCATTGTGGACGAAGACGCGGACCTGACCCTCCTCCCAGGCTCAGGTGATCCGGACTTGGAAGCGGTGCCCCCTTCAGCTCCTGGCCCCCCGTTCACAGCCCTCAACGCCGAAGAGTCTCTTTCCGAGTTCCGCGAGCTTGTTTCCAGCGCCGGCGCAATCGTCGCGGCCGAGCTCATGCAGCGCCGCGCGCGCCTCGATCCGGCAACGCTTGTCGGCGCGGGAAAAGTCGAAGAAATTGCCGCCGTGGCCGCCTCGGTCGAAGCCGATCTGGTTCTCTTCGACCACGACCTCACCCCGACCCAGTTGCGCAACCTCGAAGCCGCCCTTCCCTGCAGGGTTCTCGACCGGACTCAGCTCATTCTCGATATTTTTGCCCGTCATGCGCGAACCCGCGAGGGTCAGCTCCAAGTGGAGCTGGCGCAGCTTGAATACATGCTGCCCCGGCTCACCGGCAAGGGCAAGGCCATGTCCCAGTTGGGCGGCGGCATCGGCACACGCGGCCCTGGCGAAACCAAGCTTGAAACCGACCGCCGCCGCATTCAAAGCCGCATCGATCATCTGAAGGGCGAACTCGACTCCGTACGCCGGGTCCGCAAACAACAGCGCCAGCGGCGCGAAGCCGTTCCAGTGCCCACGGTAGCTCTGGTCGGCTACACAAACGCCGGCAAGAGCACGCTCTTCAACCAACTCACCGGCGCAGGAGTGCTGGCGTCGTCGCGCATGTTTGCCACCCTCGACCCCAAGCTGCGCGCTGTGGAGTTGCCCAGCCGGCGCAAGGTCCTGCTCTCTGATACCGTGGGCTTCATCCGTAACCTCCCGCACACGCTGGTCACAAGCTTCCGCGCCACACTTGAAGAAGTCGCGCAGGCTGAAGTCCTGGTGCACGTCCGCGACGCCGCCTCGCCCTACGGCGATGAGCAAAAGGCGCAAGTCGAAAAGGTTCTCGGCGAGCTTGAATCCCTCACCAAACCCCGCATCGAAGTATTAAACAAAATCGACCTGCTCGCCGATCCGGAACGCGAAGGACTCGCCTCCCGCGCTCGCTCCACTGGAGAAGTCGCCGTTTCGGCGCAGCTGGGCGAGGGCATGGCCGCCGTTCTCGAAGCCATCGACGCCGCGCTGCACACCGACCCACTCGTGGATGCACAACTGAACGTGCCCCAGAAAGAAGGCGGCGTGCTGGCTGCCATTGACGCCGGCATGATTGTCCATACAAAGGAATACGAGGGAAACAATGTTCACCTCTCGGTCACTGGTCCCGCTTCATTGGTAGGACGGTTTGCCCGGTTTCGCCTTCGTAACCAACCGTAGGGCCTTCGTCGTCCCTCCCGAGACCACCTACTATCATGGAGCTTCCACACCTTGGCCCCTCTGGCCGCTGATCTGAACTCGATTCTTTGCACTTGAAGGAGCTTCCATGAACCCCGCTGAGGGCGGCCCCGGTCGGACAATCACAACCCTCTCCAGCCGCGAAATTTATCGCAACCCATGGATGCGCCTCCGCGAAGACCAAATCCTGCGCTCCAACGGCAAGCAAGGCATTTACGGGGTCGTCGAAAAAGACGACGCCGCCATCATCATTCCGGTGGATCGTGGACGTGTCTGGCTCGTCGAACAGTTCCGCTACACCATCGAGGAGCGCGCACTGGAATTGCCCCAGGGCGGCTGGGAGATGGAAGTCGAGAATCCTGAAGAACTTGCGCGCGGAGAATTAAAGGAAGAGATCGGCCTGATCGCGGCCCAGATGACCTACCTCGGTTGGCTATGGATCGCCTACGGCTTCACGCGGCAAAAGCACCACGTCTTTCTGGCCTCGGGACTCACCGAAACCGAAAAAGACCCTGACCCGGAAGAGCATGATTTGGAAGTACGGTCCCTCACCATCGATGAATTTGAAGCCAAAATGCTCGACGGCACCATCCGCGACAACTGCACACTCGCCGCCTGGGGCCTTTACCTGCTCTGGAAGAAGCGGCACGCACAGGCCCCAACTTCTGCTTTGCCCCAGGCTATTTCGTCTCGCGAAACCCCTTGAAGGCCCGCGTCGTTAAGAAAATAAAAATTACCAGCACCACCACCTGAGTTAGTCCAAAGGCCGGCGAAGTCTGCGATGGCGCGACTGCCTTTAAGGCGGGCACTTTCGCAAAAAGCTGCGCGAACAAAACGAATACGTTGAAGTAAAGTGCCGTGCTGGCCGAAAGCACGTAAGCTCCGCGCCAGGCGCCCAACAGTTTCTGCCCATACAGTGCCACCGTGGCAATCATCAGAGCCACGATCGACAAGATGCCGAGAATAATTCCCGGCGTGAAGCCCTTGAATGGAAACAGAAACCCCGTCGCGCTGGTAAGAATCGTTGTCGCCAAAAAAACAGCAGTGAATGCGCGGAACAATCTGTTGTAAATCAAACCCACAATCGCAACCAGTCCAGTCGCGATTCCAGCCAGACTCAACAGGACATGGAGCAGCGTAAACGCTGAAATGCTCAAGCCCAAGATCATGAGTCGATCCTTTCGATTACCGTTTGCATGACGAGGCCATTCAGCCGGCCCGTTAGAGGAAGAAGTCGAGAAATGCGTATGCGAGGAATGATTTACGCCAGCTGCGAGAGGAAAGTACGGGGGAAATTTAACCTCAGACCTGAATCGCGTTCAAGTGTCCTGCGGGGCAAGCTTACCATAGCACCCGCAAGCCGCAGGTTTCCGTGACCTGCGCACCAGGCGAACCATAATGGGCCGATGCTGCGTATGCCGTTGCGCTATCCGCGCTGTTCGATCGGAATGTAAGGCGACGGATATTCGGGTCCAATATACTCGGCGCGCGGGCGGATCAGGCGATTGTCGTCCAGTTGCTCAATCACGTGCGCCGCCCATCCCGCGATACGGCTAATGGCGAAGATCGGCGTGTACAAATCAATGTCGATGCCCAGCGTCGCGTAGGTCGACGCAGAGTAGAAATCAACGTTGGCATTCAATTTCTTCTCCGCGTTGATATAGAGCTCGATTGCCCGCGACATTTCATACCACTTCGGGTGGCCGGAGTCCTTCCCAAGCTGCTCGCTCATGCGCCGCAGGTGCGTGGCGCGCGGGTCTTCTGTCTTGTAGACGCGATGCCCAAAGCCTGAAATCTTTTGCCGCGCCGCCAGCATATTCTTCACGTATTCCACCGGATCGGCGTCTGCCTTATCGATAACGTAGAGCAGCCGCATGACCGCTTCGTTGGCTCCGCCGTGTAATGGGCCTTTCAGCGCCCCAATCGCCCCCGTCACCGCCGAATGAATATCGCTGAGCGTTGCGGCGATCACGCGGGCCGCAAATGTCGAAGCATTTAACTCGTGATCCGCATGCAGTATCAGCGCAATATCAAGCGTGCGCGTCGCCGTCTCTGAGGGCTTTTCCCCGGTTAGCATCCAAAGGAAATTCCCCGCATGCGTCAGCGAGCGATCCGGTGGCACAATCTCAAGGCCCTTGCGGATTCGATCGTAAATCGCCACGATCATGGCTATCTGCGCGGTCAGGTTGTACGCTTTGCGCACGTTGGCGTCGTGCGTATTGTCTTTCTCGTCAGCGTCGTAAAAACTCAGCGCCGAGACCGCCGTGCGCAAAACTTCCATTGGCGTCGCCGACGTAGGAAAGCTCTTCAGAAGATCGATCACCCGCTGATCGAGAACGCGAGCCAGTGCCAGTTGCGACGAGAACTCGCGCAACTCCAGCGCATGCGGAAGAATCCCGTTCCACAGAAGATAGGTCGTCTCCTCGAAGGTCGATTTTTCAGCCAGCTCATGGATGTCGATACCGCGGTACGACAGAACGCCTGCGTCTCCGTCGATCCAGCAAATGCCCGAGTTGGCAGCAACAATTCCTTCCAGACCCTTTCCAGCGACGACGGTCGGCATAGCCTTTGGAACTCCCTCTTTGGATGATGATTGCGCTAAATGAATGGCCGCCGGCGCTCAGAAAAAGCGTCAATGGCCCGATCGGCAGTAAAGATGTTTATAACGCAGCAGTTGGATGGTTGTCACTTAGGCCGAGCGGCGGCACAGCTGGGCCGGTGGCGCCTTCTTCGGGATTCTCCCTTGAAACGGCCGGCCGTCGACCCCAACCACATGCCTTGCCTCGAAACGCATGTCCCTTTTGCGTCATCACGCAAGGGCCGTTTTTTCAAGCACAATTCCGGTTCGTTCGTTATCCTGTTATCGGCCCCTCCCCGTCGCGTAGACTTTGGTAACCCCAGAGTTTTCGCGGCTTAACTCGCGCGGCGGATGGCCATCATGGGCAGCGGCTTCCCATCGGGAACCGATCTGGATTTTGGAAAAGAGAAACCGCTCCACCGGCAGCAAACCCCGATAGCCGGCGTTCGGTTGAGAGAAGAAAGGGTATCGAATGAGCGATGAAGTAGTTGAAGAAGCTCCTAGGACGTATTCAGGCGCCTTGCTCGCGGCAATTGCCATTGCGCTGCTGGTGGGCATTGGCGGCCTGATCTGGTCCTACACGTTGAACTCCAAGCTCAGCAGCCAACAGCAGGAACTTGCCGACGCAAAGGCGCAGAACGCCAATATGGCCGCCCGACTGCGCGAGACCGACGAGCGCCTCAATGTCGCCACCGATGAACTGAAGACTTCACTCGGCTTGACCCAGAAGCAGCTCGACTCGCGCGCCCAGGAGCTGACGCAGCGAGAGGCGCGTCAGGAACAAGCCTCGGCCAAGCTGGCTTCCGCGCAAAAAGAGACCGCGCAGCAGGTCACGGCCGTTTCAAGCGCGGTCACCGATGTGAAAACCGATGTTGGCGGCGTGAAGACCGATGTCGCCAAGACACAGAGCGATCTGGCCACCGCGGTCACGCAGCTCACCAGCATGCGCGGAGACCTCAACGGCCACTCCAGCCTCATTGCGCGCAACGCCGATGAACTGGAACTGTTGAAGCACAAGGGAGATCGCAACTACTACGAATTCACCCTTGTCAAAGGCCAGAAAAAACCCGTGGGCACCGTGAGCCTGGAGCTGAAAAAAGCCGACGGCAAGAAAAGCCGGTACACCCTCGTGGTCTATTCCGACGACAAGCAGTATGAAAAGAAAGACCGCAATCTCAACGAGCCGCTTCAGTTTTATAGCGGAAAGGACCCTCAGCTCTTTGAGATCGTCGTGAATTCTGTGAGCGCAAAGAACACGGTGACCGGCTATCTCTCCACACCGAAGGGTGCGCCTGCTCCGCCCGCTACCGGTCGATAATTATCGCTGCCTGGGGCGTTAGCTTAAGGTCCGGCTGATACTGAAATGAAAAGTTGAAGTCGAGATCCTTGTGCGCGTCCCACTGCTCCTTGGTGAGCTTGAACGCGCAAACAAACGTCCCTTCCACCGTCTGGCCCGAAGCGATCGTCGTATCCGGTGACAGCGCGGGTCCGTGCGGCACGGGCATTGCCGGATACGCCACGAAGATCCGGTCATAATCCGCCCCCATGGCCGCGTAGCTTGTGTGCGGTCCGTCGGCTACCGTTGTGTTTGTCGTGATTCGATGCAGGAAAAGCGGCAGCTTGCTCTCATTGTGTATTCTGGCGTGCCCAAAGACATAGATCTGGTTGTACACCTCTTTCGGCATCGGCGCGCCATTGGCATCGAAGCCGGAAGTTTCTGAGTGCTGTGGGTGAATCCAAACTTGGTCGATGGAACCGGTTGCTGCGGGCGGCTTTTGGCCGGCGATGACGTAAATCGCGATCGCAGCCGAAACCAGGACGGCCGCGATCGCGCCGGCCCAAATCAGATGCGTGGAGCCTTTCGTTAGCTCCTCGCCGAGTGCGGCGTCGTCCGTTGCTTGAGGATTGGGCTGCAATAAGCTCATACCGCCCCTTATCTTATTCCTCCCCATGCAGATGAGCACATAGGATTCACGAGAATTCTGTTAAGCCCCGGCATTCTCTCGCGCGGATGCCCATTACTTTTGTGCTTTTCTTAGCGCCTTCGCACGTTCAGGCCCCTACGGAACCGGCCGCAGTTCCTTCAAAAGCTCAATCGGACCGAGAGTGTTCAGCACATCCTGCGGTCCCAGCCATGCCCGCCGAAGCTGCCGCAGCCCGTACTCCATCTTGCCCAGATTGCGAGCGTCATGGGAATCGGTATCGATCACAATTTTGCAGCCCAGTTCTTTGGCCAACCGAAGGTCCCGGTCGCTCAAGTCCAACCGCTCCGGGGCAGCATTATGTTCCACCGCAACCCCAAGTTCAGCCGCCCTCTTCAGCACCAGGCCTGTGTCCAGTGCGAATGGTTCTCGCCGCAACAGCAACCGCCCCGTCGGGTGGCCAAGAATGCGCACGTAAGGATTCTCAATCGCCCGCAGTACCCGCGCCGTCATCTCTTCCCTGCTCTGTTCGAATCGCGTATGGACGCTTGCGATCACAATCTCCATCTGCGCCAGAACTTCGTCGTCCAGATCGAGCGTCCCATCCGCCAGAATGTCCACTTCGATGCCCGCAAAAACCCGAATGCGCCCTTCCATTTCCAGATCGACTTCGTGGATCCGGCCGATATGTTCAAGTGCTCGCTTTTCATCCAGGCCATTCGTCATCGCCAGGTTCTTCGAGTGGTCGGTGATCGCAATGTATGCGTAGCCGCACGCAATCGCCGCATCCGCCATCTCCCGGATCGTGCTATGCCCATCCGTTGCCACCGTGTGCATGTGCAGATCGCCCCGCAGGTCCCGAGCTTCAATCAAGCGAGGAAGAGCGTGGCGCGCCGCGGATTCAATCTCGCCCAGGTTCTCGCGCAACTCCGGAGCAATCCAGTCCATTCCCAGCGCTGCGTAGATATCTTCTTCCGTCGCTGCCGCCACAACGGATTCGTCGTTGAGCGTGGCCAACGCCCATTCGCTCAACGTGTAGCCCATCTTGAGCGCGCGTTGACGCAGTGCAACGTTGTGCGCCTTGGAGCCGGTAAAGTATTGGAGAGCCGCACCGTAGGAAGCAGAGGGCAGTAGGCGCACATCCACTTGCAGCCCATTCCCAAGATGGAAGCTGACCTTGTTTTCACCTTTGGCAATCATGTCGTGAATGCCCGGATACGCTGCGACGTACTCCACAAGAGAGGCCGTCTTTTCGGGGGTACATGCGGGGCCAGTCACCAGAAGATCGAGATCGCCGGCAGTCTCGCGCCCACGCCGCAATGACCCCGCCGGTGTGACTCTTTCAACTCCGGCGAACGTGAGCAGGTAAGCCGTCAGACGCCGTGCAGCTTCTTCCGCCTCGTCAATCCGAAACCGGCCCGCGCTCCGGCGGTAATCCTCAATTCCCTTGCGCAGCTTCTCAATCTGCTTCTCGCCCATGCGCGGAAGACCCGTCAGCCGGCCCGCCTCAATCGCTTGCGCCAACGCGTCGATGCTTGCGATCTGCGCCGCCGACCACAAAAGCGCCACTGTCTTTGGCCCCATGCTGGGAAGCTTGAGTAGCTCGAGCAGTCCAACGCCATACTTGGTCAAAAGTTCTTCGCGCAAGGGCAAGGTGCCCGTCGTGGCCAATGCCTGCAGGTTCGCGGCCATGCTCTTGCCAATGCCCGGTATCTCAAGCAGCCGGGCAGTGTCCGCGGCCGCGGCTACAAGGTCAACGGTCGTCTGTTCGGCGGCTTCCGCTGCGCGCCGGTAGCTGCGAATCCTGAAGCTGTCGGCGCCGTCAATTTCCAGCAGATCGGCAGTCTCCGACAGAAGCCTGCCCATGGTCGGGTTATCCATGGCGGAAGGTTATCAAACCCACGGGAAGTGAGAACACTCGATCGGTACGCCGAGCCTCGCCTTCGCCGGGTCGCGATCACGATTCTTTGAGCTGCCCGTGGTCAAGAGCGTAGAACTCCGCCCACCATTCATTTGAATAGTTGCGGACATTCTTCCTGGGGAACACAACCTTAAGCACAACTCACCGAACCCACTCAACAGTGGTGGTAGTGGTTGGCTTACAACGGGCGTTACGCTGCGTTGTGAGCAGCGGCGTCTTTGAATCGCATCACTGCGTCTGCTTGCGGGCCTTTCTGGCCTTGGACGATATCGAACTCCACTTCATCGCCCTCTTTCAAGGTTTTGTAGCCGTCGAGCTGAATCGATGAGTAGTGAACGAATACATCAGGGCCGTCTTCCCGTCCGATGAATCCATAACCCTTGGCGTTATTGAACCACTTGACCTTCCCTTTGTACTGAGCCACAGGCTCCCTCTTTCTTTGCTTCGTGCGAGGAATGATGGCGAGTAAGGGGATTACCCGCCTGTATCCATTAAGACGCCAAACGGCGAAGAAAGGTTGAGTGGACCCACGCATAAGGATTTCATAAAGTGGTACCGCTACGCTTTACGGTCATGAAAGAAAACCCGAAGAAGTGTGACCGCAAAGCCAAATTGCCCCTTTAAGCCTATACGCCTGCGTCGTGAAAAATGTTTCTTCGGAAGTTACATGATTGCGTTCAAGCTGGGACGGGGGCGCACCTGCTCCCCACCGAAAGCTCGGCTTACGCGTAGCTCAGCTCATTAACCACTTTATTTTCAGCGCAGAATTTTAGGAAATGCGCCTTTCGCCGAAAGAGCCAAGCCGCACGGAAACGCATGCCGGCTTTCCCGGCCCGCCGCAAAAATCATTTCCCATCACCAGCCTGACCTATTTCTTTTTCTTGCGGGAAAGCTGGCGCGCGTAAAGCAAAACCGCCGTCAAAGTTTTCCCATCGAGGATAGCGCCTTTTTCGATCATCTTCAGCGCATCGGAGAGTTTCACCAACCGAAATTCAATCTCCTCGTCCTCTTCCGGATGCGCTTCCCCGGCAATCAGTCCTTCGGCCGTGAAAACCTTCATGGATTCGCCCAGAAATCCGGGGCTGGCGTAATACTCCACCAGCTCTTTCCACTTCCGCGCATGGTAGCCGGTCTCTTCCGCCAATTCGCGCTGGGCCCCACTTAAAGCATCTTCCCCAGGATCGAGCTTCCCGGCCGGAACTTCCCAAAGATATTGATTGGCCGCGTGGCGATACTGCCGCTCAATCACAATCCACGGATCCTTCTTGCTCTTGGAACTATCGATGGCCAGGATGACCACGCTCCCGCTGTGGCGAATCACATCCCGCTCATTGCGCTTCCCGCTCGGCTCCACAATCTTGTCTTGAGTTACCCGAAAAAGCCTTCCCTGATACACAACCTTCGAACTGACGATCTGTGCCCTCACAGGAGCCGCCTTCGCGTGACGTTTCGCCTTGGCCGCCTTTGATTGCGCCTTCCCCTTTGCCTTCGACTTGGGCTTTTTCGCACTGTTCACGCGCGCAGCGTGTTTCGCAGTCTTCTTTTTCCCGGCCATCCTCAGGTTTCCTCCTCACAGAAGCACACACTGAGTATACCGGCGCTCATTCGATGAGCCGGCGAAACCACGAGTTCTGCACCCAATCGATCTGCCATGGCATCCTTAACAAAGTCCTGCTCAGTTTCAGTGGAGCTTTTGCTGCGTCGCGCATGGGATAGATTCCCTTGGCGACCGCAAGCCGGCAAAAACCAAAACTGGCGGGCCATACGCTCGAGCTCTGCTTACAGGAAGACCTTGCTGACCACCGATTGCTACCCGATTACCGTTGCGCCGGGATTGCACCCGCTTTTTCTCGACTTCTGTGCGAATGTCGCGAACGCGCGAAAGTACTACACGCACTCGTCGGAGGCGTGGGCGGAGAGGCCGCACTCCGCTGCACACAGCGAGGACCTGCTCCAGGCGCTTGCCGAGCAGAACCCTTCCTCCGCAATCGATGGAACCGGGGCAGCGCGCTCCATTGCCGCGCTCCGAACAGGCGCCGGCGTCGTGGTCACGGGCCAGCAGGTTGGCCTCTTCGGCGGACCGCTTTTCACTCCCTTCAAAGCAGCCACAGCGGTGGCCCGAGCGCGTTCCGCAACCAGTGCCGGCCGGCCCCATGTGGCCATCTTCTGGCTGGCCAGCGAAGACCACGACTTCGCCGAGATCAACCATGTCGTTTTTCCTGCGCGCAGAGATTTGCGCAAGCTCGTGTATACCGACTCGCCTTCGGTTCCCTGCCCGGTCGGCGGCGTCGTCCTTGGCGATGGAATCTCGGCCCTGCTCGACCAGGCATGGGAGCTTCTGGGGTCCTCCGATGCGATGGACGCTCTTGCGGCTGCGTACCGTCCAGGCCGCACGTTCGCTGAAGCCTTTCGAGATTTTTATGGAAAAGCCTTTGCCTCCCAGGGCCTCCTGATCTTCGACGCCAACCAGCGCTCTCTCCACCGCATAGGCGCTCCCGTGTTGCGCGCGGCGCTTGAGCGCGCCGATGAGTTGCACAGCGCGTTGATAACTCGCGGTGCGGAGCTGGTTGCGGCCGGCTATCACGCGCAGGTGGCCGTGGGCGCCCAGTCCAGCTTGCTCTTTCTCGTTGACGAGAAAACCGGCGCGCGGATCGCACTCAAACGCATTGCACCCACTCTCGCGGAACCTCACGGGCTTTGGCAGGCAGGCCGCCACACTTTTTCAACCGCCGATCTGCTCGGTGTTCTCGACGCTGCGCCGGAACGCATCTCCCCTTCGGCTCTGCTGCGCCCCGTCTTTCAAGACCATCTCCTTTCGACCTCGCTGACCATTGGCGGCCCCGCCGAGATCGCTTACTTCGCGCAATCCCAGGTTCTGTTCGACAAAATCCTCGGGCGCATGACGCCTGCAGAGCCGCGCTTCTCCGGAACTCTCATCGAACCCGCGATCGGCGAGGCGATTCAGAAGCACGGCCTCGATCTGCGCCGACTCTTCGGCGAAACTCCCGATTCGCTGGCACAGCTTCTCGGCGCGCGCGCCATTCCAGTCGAAGGCAAGCAGAAACTGGCCGCAGCCGGAAACGCTCTCGATGGGGAACTGCAGCAATTAGAGC
>Ga0182013_10000861_pt1 | contig 42132 bp, 37 predicted proteins | sample 612S2MmetaG_FD_120487 | JGI IMG/M metagenome (GOLD analysis project Ga0182013, IMG submission 120487) | Permafrost microbial communities from Stordalen Mire, Sweden - 612S2M metaG | ecosystem: Environmental > Terrestrial > Soil > Wetlands > Permafrost | place: Sweden: Stordalen | collected... | reverse complement strand
CGAGCATCGCGTGCCGCCACACCGCGGCTCTCCTCATCAAATACGATGCCTGAGGCAACTGATCCTCGGGTCGAGCCCGAGGATGACGAAAGCACGAGAGTCAACATCAACGCCGGCTGGTATAATACCAGTCAGCGTTGATGTTGACTCTCGGTCGTGACGCCCCCGTATCGTCATCTTCGGGATCGGCCCGCACGGAAAACGTGCCCGGCCTGAGAGCACGGGGCCTGCACCACGAGATGCCAGGCCCTGGCATGACGGACCGGCGGCCGGTACGTCACTTCCTTCGCCGGTCGGTATAACTCATTACGCCCGGAAAAGGACGAGACGGCCGTCGCCGCGGAGCCGCGGGCACGGGCACGGGCACGGGCACGGGCACGGGCAGTCACGAAAACTTCATCGAAACCGGGGTAGGCGGATCGTGAGGCACGGTTATTCTCCATACTTCAAATCATTTATTGGATGAACCGATGACCTCCATTTCTTGCCGTGCCGGCGTCCTGGCCGGCGTTTCGGCCGGTGCGATCAGCCTCGGGTTCGTCACCCCCGCCACCGCCCAACTCACCTACTTCAAGCCAGGCGACCTCGTGGTCAGCACGGTATCGGGATCGACCCTGGACAGCGCCTCGGCGATCATACTGAACCAGTATGATCTGGGCGCGGGCGGCACCACGGCGACGATGAACGGCTCCCTGACGCTGCCCCAGACCACGAACGGCGCCAACGTGGGGATTTCCGGCGAGTATGGCTCGGCGTCGGAGGGTATTCTGCAACTGTCAGCCAACGGCCAGTATCTCACGATGATGGGCTACGGTGTGAACCCCAACACGTTCAATTCGTCACCGATCATCGGCACGCCGGTCGTCGCGACATCGTCGAAGACCACCAAGGGCGTGACGACCTACACGACCACCACCACCACGCAGTACGCTTACGAAACCACGGTGGCCACCGCGACCAGCACGGTCTCGCAGCCCGCGGCGCCGGCTTCCGCGACCCAGGCACTGGGCCAGACCACCAGCCTGACGAATAGCACCTTCACGACGGTGCCGCGCGTCGCCGCGCTGATCGGCACCAACGGGTCCGTCGATACCACCACGGCGCTGACCGGGGTTTTCAACACCAACAACCCGCGCAGCGTCGCGACGGTCGATGGGTCATCGTTCTACGTCTCCGGTCAGGGCGTGACGGGCGACGGCACCGGCGGCGTGTTCTACGCGCTCAAGGGCGCGACCACCGCGACGGCCATCAACAACGGCACCACTATCCCTGGCGGGACCGGGAATGGCACCGGCAACGCCACGACCGGTGTTCCCAACCCACTGTTCGGGACTGAGACGCGCGTGGTGGAGATCGTCAACACGGGCGCCGGCAACTCGTTGCAGGTCTCCCGCGACGTCGGCGTTTCGGGAACGCCGAACGATGCCACCGACATTCGCACGCTGGGGACGGCCGGCACTTTGCCGACCTCGGCGGTCACCACCGCGACCACGTTGATCGCGGGTGTCGTCTCCAGCGGCCTGAACACCGGATCGATCGACGTGACCAACGCGACCGACAACGGGGTCAACCACCCGCGCAACGGCCAGGCGATCGGGCACACCGGCAACACGTTCGTGTATCTCAGCCCAGAAGAGTTCTTTTACGCCAACGCGGACACGCTCTATGTCGCGGACAGCGGCTCCCCCAAGAACGGCAGCGGAGCAGCGGGGCTTGGCGAGGGCGGGCTGCAGAAATGGTCGCTCGTCGGCGGCACCTGGACACTCGATTATGACATGGTGAACGGGCTGAGCCTCGTAAGTCAGGCTGGGGCGAATTCCGCTACCCCCACCGCGGCGGGCGTGACCGGGCTGTTTGGCCTGACGGGCGAGGTCGTCGGCGATCAGGTCGAACTGTTCGCCACCAGCTATGGATTAAACGAGCTGTCGCCGAGTTACCTGTACGAAATCACCGACTCGCTCTCGAATACCGATTACATCGCGGGTGACGCCGAAACGTTCACGACGCTGGAATCGGCGCCCGCGGGGACGTTGTTCCGCGGCGTGTCGCTGGCGCCGGCGCCGGAGCCGGCCTCCATCACGGTGTTCGGCATGGGGCTTCTGGGCGCGGCCGTCGCGCGCCGCCGCCGCGCCCGGGGGTAATGGCCCGGCGGGTTAAGGGCCTGGGAAGTCACGATTTCCCGGGCCGTCACCCCGCGCCGCCACTGAACGCGTTGAACGTGATCAGCGTGTAGGTGTCCTTGACGCCGGGCAGCGACTGCACCCGGTCGGTGACGAACAGGCCGATATCCTGATCCGGATCGAGATAGAACTTGCCCAGAAGGTCGTACTGACCCGAGGTCGAGTACAGCTCAGACATTTGCGGGATCGTATCAGCCGCCGCCCGCGCGACGCGGTAGGCCTGGCCCATCTCGCATTTGATCTGGACGAATATAGCCTTCATGAGGCTGCTCCCCGGCGCTGTGTCGCGCGACCAACGGACCGCTGTCGCGCCCGGAAGGCGTAGCACGGCGCTGGTCGCCTGTGGAATCAGCGAGCCTGTCGAATCAGGGAGCCTGTGCAATCGGGCGCCGGTGGGATCACGGACACCCCCAGACCACGCCGGCGACCAGCCGGTCAGCGCCCCCGCGCCTATCAGCCCCCGGTTCCGCACCCGGCGCGCTGGTTCGTCCGGGTGATGGTGTCCTTCAGGTCGGCCCGCACCTGCGGAAACTCCGTCCGCAGCCGGCCCAACGTATCGCACGCCGCTTTCTTCTCATTGATCGCGGTCAGCGCTCCAGCCAGACCAACCAACGCCTCCTGCGCGTACCGCCCTTTGTGCGAACGGTTGTAGGTATCATCGTACGCGATCGCCGCCTGGGCGAACTGCTTCTGCCCAGCCAGCGACTCGGCCAGCAGGAACTGCCCGTCATACGCCCGCGGCGAGGCGCGGTTGTTCATCACCTCACGCGCCGACTTTTCCGCGGACGCGTAATCGCGGCGGGCGAGCGCGGCGTGACCTTCCTGGAGTGCCAGTTCCGGCGTGCGTTTGCCGCCCGGCGGGATCGCCGCCGAGATGTCGGTGGGCGGCGGCGGCACGACGTCGGACGGCTCAGGTGCCCGCGGCGAGGGCCTCGCGGGCGGAACTTCGCGCATCGGCTCGGGCGTCTGATTGAACGTGAAGCTTTGCGGCGACGGGGGCGGCGGGATCACCGACGGCATCGGCGACGGAATCCTGGGCGTCAGGTCCGGTCTGGGCGGCAGATCGGCGGTGCGCGCGGGATCCGGCGCGGGCCGAGGCGCGACCTCCCGCACCGGCGGCGGCGAGGGCATCGCCTGGCCCGACGTAGCGGACCCGTTCCTACCGGGGAGATTGAGTTGGAAGGTCAGATCGTCGATGCGCTTCGACAGGTCGGCGTTTTGCCGGGTGATGAGATTCTGCGTCTCATCGATGCGCCCGCGCAATTGCCTGACCTGTTCCTCCATCGCCTGCACACGACTCAACAACTGGGCCGCGATATCGCCGCCTCCCCCGCCACCGCCGCCGCGGGCCACATCGGCGTGCAGTTGCTGTAGGTCCTGACGCAATTGATACAGCTGGTTTTGCAGCGCGATGCCTTCCCGGCTCTCGACCTGAGCGTGGGCGGCCAACGGCAGCGCGAGCAACGCACCCGCAAGGCATACCAGACGAAGCCAGGGCGAATCGATCACGCTACGCCCTTGTAGCGTCATCCTCGGGCTCGACCCGAGGATCGGCCCGCACACTAATCGTGCCCGGCCTGAGAGCACGGATCCCGCATCACGAGATGCCAGGATCAAGCCCTGGCATGACGGATCAGTGGTGGTTACGTCATTCCTTTTGCCGGTCGGTATCACCACGATCTCATTCCGCGCCATGAAGCGCGCTCACGCTCCGGTTGCCGGCCCCCATCGCCGGGATACGCCGGTACTGGCACCGTGATATGTTCAAAACAGGGCACGATCCAGGCGCCGCGCCAGCCGGGGACGGCTCAACGGACCGAGGTGATCGCGTTGCGGTTTTGCGCCCAGGCTTCTTCGGTGTCGCCGGGGGAGATCGGGCGGTCCTTGCCGTAGCTGATGGTGGACATCCGGCCGGCGGCCACGCCTTTGGCGGTGAGGTAGCTCTCGGCGGCGAAGGCGCGGCGGTTGCCGAGGGCGATGTTGTATTCCTCGGTGCCGCGGTCGTCGCAATCGCCGGCGATTTGCACGTTCACGGTGGGGTTGCCGGTCAGCCACGCGGCCTGATTGTCCAGGGTGGAACGCGCGTCGTCACGAACCACCGACTGATCGAAGTCGAAGAATATCTTGTCGCCGCCGCCGGCCAACGGATCGCGCGACGCGAGGCCCGCGCTGCCGCTGGTGGCGTTGGAGCTGGTCGCGGTATCCGAATGCGACGAGCAGGCCGCCAAAAGGCTGACGGCGGCCAAAGCGCCGAAAATCTTGCTGTACATGCGTATCAATCCCTGTCAGACATTGTGAGCCGGCCTGCGTCCCGGTCTCGGTAAGGCCGCGCGGAACCGTGCACGACGGGCGCGATTAGCCCCGCGCGACGCGCGGGGTCAAGGCAAGTCGCGGCGAATTACCGAAACTCTAACGATTTGTAACGCGAATGGTTCCGTGCATGGGCGACGACCAACAATAAACGCGTCGCCTGACGCACCGGCCTTTATCGTCACCCCCGGGTCGAGCCCAGGGGTGGTGACATGACCGCGGCGAGACGCGCGAACGGTGTTCCGCCTCAGCGTCACGGCCGGGCTCGAACCGGCCGTCTCTCGCCGCGCGATGTGCGTGCCGCGATGGATCACCGGGTCGAGACCGGTGATGACGATCTGTGGTCGCGGCGATGACTGTCAGTGGTCGCGGACCTGGGCTTTCGCTCTCGCGGGCGCTTAGGTTGGCGCCCAAGGGGTTCGACCCGGGGATCCATCAAGGCACCGCGGGGCGACGGCGGGCGGCCGGACGATGAAACCCGAGTCCCGCGAAACCCGTGTACCGCGAAACCCGTACTGGGCCACATGGGGAACACCCCGCGGACGACCTTCGCGTCACCGGATCAGGTCGCGGCCAGATGTGGGCGAAAGGTGGTTTTGTCGGTGCCGCAATCCGGACATTGCCAGGTTCCCGGCAGATCGCCGAACCTTGTACCGGAGGTAATTCCGGCCAACGGCAAGCCTTGCGCCTCGTCGTAGACGAAATAGCAGCCCTGACAAATGTACGCACCTCGGCCGGAAGCTGGAACGCCGTTCAGTGGCGCCGATTTTCGCGCGGCGGGGGTCGTGTGGTGCACGAGCCCGTCGCCGACCGACAACTCGGCGTCGGCGCGCGCGACCAGATAAACACCAACATCCTTGTGGCCGAATGCCCGCCGTAACGACCCCGGAATGTCAAGATCGCGCCGCCCGGTGGCGGGATCGACATTGGTGGCGCCACAGCGGCCGTTGCGCCGATCGACGCGGAACAGCGCGTCACCCAATCGAATGTCGCCGCCAACCCAGGCGAATTCGTCCCAGGGCGGCGCGCCATCGATGTAGATGTTGGCGCGAAACCGCAGCGGATCGATCCGTATGCTCCATTGTTGTTCCAGCGCGCGCACGGTCGCGAGGTTGATCAGCGAGATGACGTTGTCGGGCTTGTCCATGAAATGCCCGTCGCGCGCGCGCACCAGCGCCGGAGCGGCGCGAAGCGTGGGCGCCAGGCGATGGAAAAACGCTTCGACATCGCGCCGCGCCGGCGCGTCCTGAAGGTTGGCTTCCAGTAACAATTTCCCGGACGCGTCGCGGACGGTCAGCAGCAAGGTCTCCGGGTCCAGATCCGTGCGGACCGTCGCCAGACCTTCATCGAGCATGAGCATCACGAACAGGCCTTTCTTGGCCCATTTCGGCTCCTCCGGCGTGACCGCGACTCCCGGTCTGGCGAGGGCGAAGACGCGATCGAAAGGAAACGGCTGCCCGGCGGTGACCCGAACCCGCGCGAGAGGCCGCGGACTGAGGCCTTTGATGGGATATTGATAAAGTCCCGTTACAACTGTCATCGGCTTGCCTGGCCCTCGTTCGGCTGCGTCGCGGGATGCTGCCCGATGCGGCGTTGAAGCCGAGAGAGCCGGTTGCTGACGATCGTGTGGAACCGGTTGTGGAACCGGTTTGGCGTGCGGAGCCGGTTTCGGCGGCCGGCGGCGCGTCTGGGCTGGCGCCCGGCCGGCGATCGCCCCGGACGATCTTGGCCGATGCGCCAGCAGATCGCTCAGGCCGATGGCGCGACCGTCCAGCGCATCATCGACCGCGTCCGACAGGCGGGCGATGCCCTGGTCGATCTGCTTCGGGGTCAGCGCCGCGTAGCCGAGGATCAGGCCGCGCCGCGACAGGGCCGATGGGCCGGAACGGTGAACGCTGGCGGAATCGAACGCACGGACCCCGACCCGGGCGCGCCGTCCCAGCGCTTCGACCGTCGCGGCGTCCGGCACGCCGGGCGGCAGTTGCCAGAAGACGTGCAACCCGCCGCTTTCACCGCTGATGTCCAGATCGCCAAAATCGCGGCGCAGGGCGTCCAGCAGATGGTCGCGCCGGTCGCGATACTCCACGCGCATCCGCATGACGTGGGAGGTGAAGCTGCCTCTCTCCATCATTTCCGCCAACGCCGCCTGTTCCAACCAGGGACAGCCATCGCTCAGCAGGGCCTTCGCGGCGCGCACCGCGTCGACCAGTCCCGGCGGCACGACCATGTAGCCCAGTCGAAGGCCACCCCCGATGGATTGGGAGAAGGTTCCGAAATGGACGGTGTGGTCTGGCGCGTAGGAGGCGACGGCGCGTGGCGCGCCGCCTTCATAGCGAAAATCGGCGCCGTGATCGTCTTCGAGGATGATACACCCGGAGGCGCGCGCCCAGTCCGCGATTTGTTCCCGGCGCGGGCCGGACATCGTGTGGCCCGTGGGATATTGGTGCGCGGGTGTCACGTAGAGCAACGCGGCGGACCTGGCCGGAAGCTCGTCCGCGACGATCCCGTCCTCATCGACCGGCACGGCGCGCAATTCGGCCTCGGCGGCCTGGAACGCGGCCACGGCTGGCCGGTAACAAGGGTCCTCGACACAGACCAGCGCGCCTGGACGGACCAAAAGGCGGATGGCGATGGCGATCGCCTCCCGCGCGCCGCTGACGATCGCGATCTGGCCCGGCTCCGCGACGATGCCTCGGGCGGCGCCGAGGTGACTGGCGATCGCGGCGCGCAGCGCGGTGAGGCCGAACAGGTCACCAGTTTGGGTCAGCCCGGGCGGTCCCCCGCGCGCGAGGCAGGTTTGCAGCAGGCGGCGCCAGGTTTTCAGAGGGAACAGATTGGCGTTCGGCAGTCCGGGCGCGAAATCGAACGACAGGCGGGCACGACTGGCGGCCACCGGCTCGATCCGGGTACCTGGCCTGGTGGAGATCGCGGGCGCCATGTCCCGGCCGTTTACCCGCACGCCGATCGGCGTCCCGTTCGGCGTTGAGGCCGCCCTTTGCGGCTGGTCGCCGAAACGCGGCTCCGGGCGCGGCATCGCGGGAGGCATCGTCGCGAACATGCCCGACGCCGGGCGCGATTCGACGTAGCTCTCGATCTCCAGGGTCTCGTAAGCCCGGACTACCGTGTTGCGGCCAATGCCCAGCTGCTCGGACAGACGGCGCGAGGACGGCAGCCGGACACCCGGGGCGATGCGGCCCAGACGGATCGCATCGCGCAACTGGCCGGCCAATTGCGCGGTCAGGGTATCGCCTCGGGTGCGGTCGAGCAGCAGACTGATTTGCATTACCACGCGATTGCCCTTGTTTCGACGGATGCGCTCCACGGATGCCGTATTTTCAGGCATGCATGGGTCCAGTGGCGAATATCATCGAGGGAGCCAGTCGAATCAAGCGATCTTCCGGTTGAAACGGGCATGGACTGGACCCATGGTGGCGCCAGTTACTGGCTCCATCAGCCGGTGTGAGGACCATCGAGCGCCGCCAGTTCGCGCGTTATACGCACTATTTCTGATCATACGGCCTATAATATAAGCAATCAGGACTGAACCCGCCCAGAGGGACGGGGCACCGGATGGCGGCGCTGGACCCACGGCATTTTTGGCGAATGGCTCTCGGGCCGTGGCGGTTCCCTCGGCAAGGTGGCGCACGTCGGACGTCTCGATCACGGGAGAACCCGGGGGAAGTCGGATGAGCTGGTCCCTGTCACCCTTTTGAAGGAGCACTCACGATGAAGCTCACGCGTCGTTCCTGGTTGAATACCATCGCTTCGGTTCCGTTGGCGGCCACGTTGGGCGCCTCGCTCGGCGTTGCCCGGCGGGCCGGCGCCGCCGAAACGATCAAGGTCGGCATCCTGCACTCGCTGTCGGGGACGATGGCGATCAGCGAGACCATCCTGAAGAACGTCATGCTGATGCAGATCGCCGACCTGAACGCCAACGGCGGTCTTCTGGGCCGGCAGGTCGAACCGATCGTGGTCGATCCCGCCTCCAACTGGCCCCTGTTCGCCGAGAAAGCGCGCGAACTGATCAGCCGCGATCATGTGGCCGCGGTGTTCGGTTGCTGGACCTCGGTGTCTCGTAAGTCGGTGCTGCCGGTGTTCGAAGAACTGAATGGTCTGCTGTTCTATCCGCTGGAATACGAAGGCGAGGAGCAGTCGAGGAACGTGTTCTATGGCAGTTCGGTCCCGGACAACAAAGCGATCCCGACCCTGAAATATCTGATGAGCAAGGACGGCGGATCGGTGAAGCGGTTCGTGCTGGAAGGCACCGACTACGTTTATCCCCGCACCAGCAACAAGATCATGCACGCGTATCTGAACGCGATGGGTGTGAGCGACGACGACATCATGGAAAACTATACGCCGTTCGCGTTCTCCGACTGGCAGAGCGAGGTTTCACGGATCAAGAAGTTCGGCTCCGCCGGCAAGAAAACCGCGGTGGTATCGACGATCAACGGCGACGCGAACGTGCCGTTTTATAAAGAGCTTGGGAACCAGGGCATCAAGGCGACCGACATTCCCGTGGTGGCGTTCTCGGTCGGCGAGGAAGAACTCGCGGGCATCGACACCAAACCTTTGGTCGGCCACATGGCGGCGTGGAGTTATTTCGAGTCGGTGCCAGGTCCGGATAACGCGGCGTTCATCGCGGAATGGCGGAAATACATCAAGAATCCGAAGGCGGTGACGAACGATCCGATGGAGTCGGCGTATATTCTGTTTCACATGTGGTCGCAGGCGGTGAAGCAGGCGGGAAGCACCGATGTCGCGGCGGTGAGCAAGGCGATGATCGGTCAGAAGGTGCGCTCCCCCTCGGGGTTCGATGTCGTCATGGGCGCCAATCACCACATGGCGAAACCGGTGATGATCGGGGAGATTCAGGCCGACGGTCAGTTCGATATCGTTTATAAAAGCGGACTGATGCAGCCGAACCCCTGGAGTCCCTACATTAAGTCGAATAAGAGCTGATCCGGTTCGCGACGGGCCGGTTGTCGTCTTGTTTCCGTTATGACTGGCGATCTGTCGCGGTACGGGCCGCGACAGATTTCCAGGCCCGGCCCGGTCATAACGGGACAGGGAACGCGCGGCTTACAGAAACCCGACCGAGAGCCACGGGATCGCGGCGACGATCACCAAAGCCACGACCAGGGCGAAAATATACGGCCAGATACGCCACAACGCGTCGTCCGGGGAGATCTTGCCGATCGCGCAGGCACCATAAAAACCCACGCCGAAGGGCGGCGCGAACAGCCCGATGCCCATCGCCAGGATGACAATGATCGCATAATGCACCTCGTGTACGCCCATCGCGCGCGCGACGGGCAATAACAAAGGGCCGAACAGCAGAATCGCCGGAATGCCTTCCAGCACCGAGCCCAGGATGATGAAGGCGACGATGGTGATCGCCAGAAAGCCGGCGCGGCCGCCGGGAACGCCCGCCATCTCGGACACCAGCCATTGCGAAAAGCCGGATTGGGTCAGGGCCCATGCCATCGCGGTGGCGGTGCCGACGATCAGCATGACCGCGCCGGTGAGGGCCACGGTTTCGACCAGTAACGGATAGATGCGCTTCCAGTCGAATTGCCGATAGACGAAAAGCCCCAGAAACGCCGTGTAGACGACGCCGACGGTCGAGACCTCGGTCGCCGTGGCGATGCCACGCACCACGAAGAAGCGGATCACGAACGGCAGGGTCAGGCCCGGCGAGGCGATCAGGAATGTGCGCAGAATGACACTGGCTTTCGCGCGGGTGCGATCGCCGGTGTCCTCGCCGCGGGAGCGCCACCAGGCCACGGCGACGAGCGCCAGCGCCGCCACCAGAGCGGGCAGCAGGCCGCCGGTGAACAACGCGGAAATCGAGACATTCGTGACCGAACCGATCGTGATCAGCACGAGGCTTGGCGGGATCGTTTCCGACATCGCGCTGGAGGTGGCGAGCAACGCGGCCAGTTCGCCCGGATGCTGGCCGCGTCTGCGCATTTCGGGAAACAGCACCGGCGCGACGGCGGCCATGTCGGCGGCTTTCGAGCCGGAAATCCCGGAGACGAGATACATCGCGCCGAGCAGCACATAGGACAGGCCGCCTCGGACATGGCCGACCAACGCGACGAGGAAGTTGACCATGACGCGGGCGATGCCGGTCATCTCCATCAGCAGACCGAGGAAGACGAACATCGGCACCGACAGCAGCAGCATGTTGGACATGCCGTCGTCCATGCGATTGACGACGACGGACAGCGGCATGTCGGTGGTCAGCGCCAGATAGGACATGGTGGCGATGCCGAAGGAGAACGCGATCGGCACGCCGATGGCGACGCATGCGGCGACCAGCATGACGAAAAACACGAACAGGCTGCCGAACACCATCGCGGTTAGTTGCGGTTGAAACAACCAAAGTACCAGGCTGACGCCACCCACCACCGCCACCGCGAGGCCGAAATCGCGCCACGTCGTGGTCTCGATCAGGCGCAGCACGGCGACGATCGCGGCGAGGCTCATGCCGAACAGGATCGACACCACGCGGTAGCCGTCGGAGATGCCGAGCGTGGTAAGTTCGGTGTATTGCTGATCATCGACGTAGCTCAACGCCGGCAGCAGGATCAGCAGCACGAAGGCGACCACGACCAGCGCGCCGACGGACGAACACCAGCGGCCGTAGCTCGGCCTGACCCAGCTCACCAATGTCGTGAGCCGCATGTGGCCGTCACGGCGCAGCGCCACGACGGTGCCGAACATGGACAGCCAAAGAAACAGGAAGCCGCCGAGTTCGTCGGTCCAGATGATCGGGCTGTCGAAGACGTAACGGGAGACGACGCCGGCGAACAGGATGCAGGTCTCGGCGACGACGATGACAGCGCCCACCGCCTCGGTCAGCCAGCCGATGCCGCGGTCGAGGCGTAGCGCGGCATGACGCAAACCGAAACGATCGCCACGGATCATGAAGGGGGCGTGCTGTCCCGGCGCGCCGATGCTCATGGGAGCGTGCGGCCGCCGGGGGCGGAGATCGGCACGGGCGCGGGCACGATCGAGCCGGTACGGCGGCGCGGCGCCTCCGCCGACGCGTCATGGCGTGACCAATCGCCGTGTTGCATGGCCGTTTCTCCCAGTGCCTGCTCAGGCGCCGCCTCGATTGATTTCGGGAAGCGTGGCGTTTGAAGGGACGGTAGTCAATCTGGCCGGTGGCGGCCGTCAGCCTTGTTGCTGGAACGGATTGACCACGCGAAGCCGGCCGGCGACGACCAGGCCGTGCTGCATGTCCTCCGACCAGAGCGTGTCGCACTCGGCGTCGAGTGCCGCCGCGACAATCATGGAATCGTATATTGATAGACCGTAACGTTCGGCGATTTCGAGACCGGCATCGTGGGTCACGACGGTCACCGGCCGGACCAGCAGGCAAGCGCGGACCAACGTCAGAAAGTCATGCGTTCTCAACCAGGAGCGATGCAATTTCCGTCGTAGGACGTTGACGATCTCGTTCAGCACCTGGACGCTGATCGTACCGCCATCCTGGAGCAACAACGCGGCTGTCTCCGCCTTCGCGGCATCACCGGAAACAACGTAGATCAGGACGTTCGTATCGAAGAAATTACCGGGCATTCGCCTCTTCCCGGTCAAAAACGAAATCGGCGGGTACCAAACCGCGCATGGCGCGGAGCCCTGCCAAGGCTTCCTCGCGGCTGAGCTTGCGCGACACGCGAAATTCCCACCGGCCGGCGACCTTGACCTCGACGTCGTCGCCCGCTTTCAGCTCCAATGCCTCGACGACCGAAGCGGGAATGCGGATGGCGAGGCTGTTGCCCCATTTGGCGACGTGCATGGGAACGCTCCTGGATATACTGTGGGTCAATTGTATATCCGACCCGGAGCCGATGCACGTGATTTCAAACCGGGCGGTCGAGCGGCCAGGGTTCGGATCGTCGCCGCCCGGTGATCGGTTCCTCGGTCACGCCTCGGCTGGACCGGGAATGACGTCAGGAGGGCCGGGGATTGCGTTAAGAGGTCCGGAAACGATGTCCGTAGACCGGACACGACGTCAGGCGGCGCCTCCGGTCGCGGCGGCCATCGCCGGCCCGTAGCCCGGCAGGACGCGCACATCGACCACCACCACGGCCCCTCCCCGCACCGCCGCGACGGCGTCGGCCAGGATGCCCGGCAGCAGCGCCGCGTCGTCCACCGGGCCAAAGCCGGCCGCGCCCTGCGCCTGCCCCATCGCCGCCAGGTCGATGTCCGGATCTGACAGCCGCTGGCCGATCCATTTGTTCTCGACCGGCCGGTTGCGGGCGAGCGCGACGCGTTCCTGGTGCACCTCGTCGTTGTAAAAGGAGCGGTTGTTCGCCACCACGACCAGCAACGGAATGCGATAATGCGCCGCGGTCCATAACGCGGTGACTCCCATCAGGAAATCGCCATCCCCAAGGACCGCGACCGGCAAACGATCGGTCTCCGCCAGCGCCAGCGCGGCGCCCACGGCGATCCCGGGCCCCGCGCCCAGACCGGCGCCTCCGGCCTGGCCGAGGTAATCCAGCGGATGCCCGAATGGCCAGTCGGCGGCGTTCCACGCCAACGGCAGATGGAGCAGCGATACCGGCCCCTCGCCCACCGCGACTCGCAGATCGTGCGCCAGGCGGCCGACCGAAATCGTTCCGGACCCGGCGGCGAGCGGCATCACCGGGGTCACGGTCTCCTCGAACGGCGGCACGATAATGCCCAGGGCACGGATCAGGTCGGCGACGACGGCGTCGGGGGTGCCCTCCAGCAGCAGATCGACCGGCGGAAAAGCCTGGTGATCCATGCTCCAGCCGTTGTGCAGATGGTGGTCCAGGGACACCTGGATCACCCGCCCCTCGGGCATGCCGCCGGGACAGGCGCGCAATGTGCCGCCCAGATCGACCCAGTCGAGGCTCAGGATGACGTCGGCCTCGGCCAGAGCGGCGGTCAGGTCGGGGCTGGCGAAGGTCGAGGGCTGGCCGACATGCAACGGATGCTCGGTCGGGAAGGCGGCGCCGACCTTGATGTCGGTGGCGACCAGCGCGTGCAGGCTTTCGGCCAGCGCCAGGCGCTGCGCCCAGGCGGCGGTGGAGCGGCCGACGCGGCCCATGAGGATCATGGGGGATTGAGCTTCGCGCAGCATCAGCGCGGCCTGATCGATCGCCGCCGCGGAGACGCCACCATCCGGGCGAGGACGAAAGCGATCGATGTCCAGGGGCGGCGGCGGTTCCGCCAGCGCGGCCTCCTGCATGCCGGCGTCGAGGTTCACGTAGACGGGTCCCATCGGCGCGGTGCCGGCGAGCCAGACCGCTCGGGCCAACGCCTCCTGCGTCGCGGCGGCCGAGGCCGGCTGGGCGTCCCATTTGATGTAGTTGCGCAACACCGCGCCCTGGTCCGCGGCGGTGTGGATCCAGTCGATCCAGGGACGTCGCTTCACCGCGTCGACCGGACCGGTGGCGCCCAGAAGCAGCAACGGGACACGCTCGCACCACGCGTTGAAGACCGCCATCGTCGCGTGCAGCAGGCCCACGTTGGAGTGCACGGCGGCGGCCATCGGGCGGCCGGTGACCTTGGCCCACCCATGGGCGATCGCGACCGCGCTTTCCTCATGCAGGCAAACCAGCATGCGGGGATTTTCGTTGCCCAGATGATTGACGATGCTGTCGTGCAGCCCGCGGTAGCTGGAGCCGGGGTTCAGGGCGATAAACGGAATTTCCAGCGCGCGTAACGTTTCGGCGGCGACGTCGCTGCCGTAGCGCGCCCCGCCGGCGGATGCTCCACCGGCGGGTCGTTCGATGTTGGTGGGGATCAGCCCGGACGGTTCGTCGGACATGGCAAGGCACTCACCGTTGCCGGGAAACGCCCGGAACCGTTTCGCTGTTCCCCGCCGATCGAGATCACCGGGTCGGGCCCGGTGATGACGGGGTCGTTACACACTGGGCGCCATCGGCTCGAACGGGATCTCCCGGTCGCCAGGATGCATCGACATGTCGCCGGCGAAGATATCGCGGTCCTTGGTTTCCGGCAGGAAGATCAGGCCAATGACCACCGTCGCCGCGGCGATCGAGACCGGATACCACAGCCCGAAATACAGGCTGCCGGATTGCGCGTTCATCGCGAACACGGTCGCCGGCAGCAGGCCGCCGAACCAGCCGTTGCCGATGTGATACGGCAACGACATCGCGGAGTAGCGGATGCGGGTCGGGAACAATTCCACCAGCGCGGCGGCGACCGGGCCGTAGACCGCCGTCACCAGGATCACCAGGAAGGTCAGGATCAGCACCAGCTTGAACGGCTGCGGGCGAAAGATATCCCAGGCGTGGGCCATCTTAACGACCGACGGGTTGGACGCCGCCGGATAGCCGACGGCGGTCAACGTGTCGGCCACGTCCTTGGCGAACGTCGGCGACTTCGCGCTGATCGTCTTGTCGCCGATCTTCACCGTCGCGTCGGTGCCGGGCGCGGCGCTCTCCTGCGAATAGACCACCGACGCGCGCGACAAAGCACCCTTGGCGACGTCGCAGCCGGTGGTGAACTTCGCGGTGCCGACCGGGTTGAACTGGAAGGAGCACTCGGACGGGTCGGCGACCACGACGACCTTCACCGTCTCATTGGCGTTCGTCAGCGCCGGATTGGCGATTTCCGCCATCCACTGGAACACGGTGAAATAGGTAACGGCGGCGACCAGGCAGCCGCCGAGGATGATCGGCTTGCGGCCGATCTTATCGGACAGCCAGCCGAACAGGATGAAGCCGCCGCAGCCGATGGCCAGCGACCAGGCGACCAGAAGGTTGCCGGTGAAACCATCGACCTTCAGCACCGCGGTCAGGAAGAACAGCGCGTAGAACTGCCCGGAATACCAGACCACCGCCTGACCCATCACCATGCCAAGTAACGCCAGAATCGCCCATTTGGCGTTCCTCCATTGGCCGAAGGCTTCGCTGAGTGGTGCCTTGGAATGAGTGCCTTCCGCTTTCATCTTCAGGAACGCCGGGCTTTCCGCCAGTTGCATCCGGATCCACACCGACACCGCCAGCAGGAAGATGGAAACCAGGAAGGGAATGCGCCAGCCTGAGATCGCCATGGTCGATGTCGGCGCGCCGGCGAAGTCGGCGGCGGTCATCGAGCCCTGGGTTAACAGGATGACCAGCAGCGACAGGAACAGGCCCAAAGTCGCGGTGGTCTGAATCCAACTGGTGTAGAACCCGCGACGGCCATGCGGCGCGTGCTCGGCGACATAGGTCGCGGCGCCGCCATACTCGCCGCCAAGTGCCAGGCCCTGCAGCATGCGCAGCGCGATCAGGATGACCGGCGCGGTGAAGCCGATCTGGTCCGAGGTCGGCAGCACGCCGACGATGAAGGTGGACGAACCCATGATCGCGATGGTGACGAGGAAGGTATATTTGCGGCCGACCAGATCGCCGAGGCGGCCGAACACCAGCGCGCCGAAGGGCCGCACCAGGAAGCCGGCGGCGAAGGCCAGCAGGGCGAAGATGTTGCGCGTTCCTTCGGGGAACTGACTGAAGAACTTGGCGCCGATGATGGCGGCGAGCGAACCGTAAAGATAGAAATCATACCACTCGAAAACCGTCCCCAGGGAGGACGCGAGGATGACCTTCTTCTCCTCGGCCGACATTGGCCGTGTCGGCTCGTGCAGTGATATTGTTCCGCTCATGGTCGCGTTTACCTTCCCGTTTACACCCGTTGTGACCTGTTTTGGCCTCTTCCCTTTGACCTGATTCGGCCGGTTAAGTGATTCGGCCGCCGGTAACCGATCTCCATAGCATTATGAGAATCCGTTGCAAATCCACCTGATCCGCTCAATCGCGGAGCGATCGGGATGCGACCGCTCCCCGCGCGGCCACGATGGCCGTTGCGCTTTCGCTCCGGCGCGTGCCGGCGAGGCACCGCGGAATGCCGTCATCGCATGCGATTCTTGGATCGATACCGGAATAAGAGATCGCCGCGGGTTGGTCCCCGTCGAGCGGCGGAGCGGCTGCCCTGAGTTGAGGAAAGTCGCGCGCTACCGCCCGCCATCCACCGGCAGGATCTGCCCGTTCACGAAACCCGCCAGGTCGGAGGCGAAGAAAACCACGGCGTTGGCGATGTCCTCGGCCGAGCCCAGACGCTTCATCGCGATGCGATCGACCAGCGCGCGTTGGCCGTCTGGGCCGTAACTGTCCCACTGCCGCTCGGTCGCTTCGTTGGTGCGGATGAAACCGGGCGCCACCGAATTCACGGTGATGCCGAACGGCCCCAGTTCGTGCGCGAGTTGGCGGGTCAGACCAACGACGGCGTGCTTGGCGGAACAATATGCCTGAATTCCGGTCAGCGACGCCTGCAACCCGGCGCCAGAGCTGATGTTGACGATGCGACCCGAGCCGGCCTGTTTCATGGCGGGCGCGGCGGCCCGGCACAAAGCGAAGGCCGCGTTGACACCGATGTCGAAGATGACGTCCCAGTCGGCGTCCGGCACCCCCTCGATCGGGCGGTTGGTCTGGCCCGCGACGCCGCCGGCGTTGTTGACCAGCACGTCGATCGCGCCGCCGGTCTCGCGCTCGATGCCGGCGACCCAGTCCGCCGCCGCCGCGCGGTCGCGCAGATCGACGACAGCGGTCGAAATACCGCCGGCCGCCGAGGTCTCCATCAGGGGCAGCGCGTTGATGTCGGTGGCGAACACGTGCCCGCCGAGAGCGGCGAACCGGCGGGCGATGGCCCGGCCGAAGCCATGACCCGCGCCGGTGACCGCGATGGTTTTACCGTCGAACCGGATTTGCATTGGTCGTGCTCCATGACCGGGGATGGGACGGCCATCGTGCCTGTTGCTTCGCCGGAGGAACAGGGGCGCGGTCGGGTCCGATCCCCGACGGCGAACCGGATACCCTCGCGATCACGGATCGCTGTTGTTTCTTGCGCGGAATGGATGTCGGCGGGACCGGTCGCGCGCCGGGCGTCCCGATCGTTATCGGGTGATCAGCGCGTCGCAGTCGCGCCGGCCCGCCATAAGGCAATCCTCGAGTTGACTTTTCTTGTGCAGCGTCTTGGTCAGGATCAATCCGCCGATCAACAGCAACAGCACCACGACGATCGCCGCGAGACCGGCGGTGCGGCGATCCGCGTCCTCGCGGTCACGGGCTGGATCGGGCGGCGAGAAAGGCTCAGGCATGCTGCTCTCAGACTGAATTTGGGCGCGTGCGCATGGACGAAATACACCGCTGGCGCGGTGGGGCGGAAACGCCCGCGCGGGCCGCATGGTTGCATGTCCCGCCTGCCCGCGTCCATAAGCCGGGAATGTCGAGGGAGGCGGTCACCCATCTGAGCGGAGCATGCCCGCGATTCGCGGCGCTGATCCATCGCGTCGGGCCGCCCGGCCTGCGGGTGGAACGTGGCCGGGGGTTGTACGAGGCACTGGTCCGCGCGATCGCCCATCAACAACTCCACGGCAAAGCCGCTGAAGCGATCCTGGGCCGCTTCGTCGCGTTGTATCCAGGCGAAATTTTCCCGGCGCCGGAGCAGGTGCTCGAAACCCGGGACGAGGTGTTGCGCGGCTGCGGATTCTCGGCGGCGAAGCTGGCGGCGATCCGGGACATTTGCGCGAAAACAGTGGATGGAACGGTGCCGACGCGGCGGCAGGCGATCCGGCTGAGCGATGACGCGCTGATCGAACGCCTGACCACGATCCGCGGCGTGGGCCGGTGGACCGTGGAGATGCTGCTGATCTTCACGCTGGGGCGACCGGATGTGCTGCCGGTTGACGACTTTGGCGTGCGCGAGGGCTACCGGGTTTTGTACGAACTGGAGACGCAGCCGAAGCCTCGCGCGCTGGCGGAACTGGCGTTGCCATGGGCGCCCCATCGCTCGATGGCGACGTGGTATTTGTATCGCGCGGTGGAAGAAGCGCGACGCCAGGCGCCGGTGAGCCGGGCGTAGGCCGGGATTTCGCGTCGGACCCCACCGACGCGCGCCCCATCGGTATCAGGATTAAGCCACCGGGGGGGCGCAAAACTTTCCCGCGAACGGCATCCTCGGGTTCGACCCGAGGATCGGCCGGCCCAGACGCCTTGTCCGACTTTTGAATTCCTCGGCGCGTCGAGAGATCCTCGGGTCAAGCCCGAGGATGACGACGAAAGACCCGAGGATGACGACGAAAGGCCCGAGGATGACGACGAAAGGCCCGAGGATGACGGGAAGGGGCGGACATTTTCCTCCCCGATGGTTCCTCCCCGGTGGCTTACCCTGACGCCTATGGGGCAACGCCCCTGACGGGTTCGAAGAGCCTGCCCCGGTCTCGACCCGGGGGCGGAGCCCTCGCCTTCCCTCGGTTGCCCGAGCCATGCGTTCACGATACTACGCGGCCAACAGGACGAGCGCCGATCCCCGGCGCCGGAGGAACCGCCCGAATGACCTCTCGTACCACGCGCCGCGCTGTTTTGCTCGGGGCCGCCGTCGCGCCCGCCATCATTGGCACCGCTCGGGCCGCGCCGATGAAAATGCGGCTGTCGTCCTCCCAGGCGAACGATCCAAAATACGCCAACGGACGGGTGTATTACGATAACCTGATCAAACAGTTGAAGGCCGCCGGACTGGACGGGCAGATCGACGTGCAGTTCTTTCCCGACAATCAGCTCGGACAGGAAATCGACGTCATCAATTCGGTCAAGCTCGGCGTCATCGACATGATGGTGTCGGGAACATCGATCTCTGCCAATCTCGTACCATTGGTCGGGGTCTACGACCTTGGCTACATGTTCAAGAGTTTCCCGCAACAAACCAAGGCGTTCGACACCGGAGCGGCGAAGCCGATCGAGGACGCGTTGTTGAAAAACGCCAATATCCGCATCGCCGGATGGGCGTATAATTTCGGCGCGCGCAGCGTGTTGGCGAAAAAGCCGGTCCGTACACCCGAAGATTTGTCCGGCATGAAAATTCGCACGCTGCCGAATCCCGTCATCACGGAATGCCTCCGGCTGATGGGCGCGGCGGCCACACCCCTGGCGTTCGGTGAAATTTACACCGCGTTGCAAGCCGGCGTGCTGGATGGGCTGGAGCACGATCCACCGACGATCCTGGCCAGCAAGTTCTATGAGACGGTGAAGAACTATAGTCTGACGCAGCACAATTTCTCGCCCCTCGCGACCTATTTCAGCGACGCGACCTTCAAGCGGATGGACCCGAAACTGCGCGACGGGTTCCTGGACGCGGCGGGGAAAGCCTCGGTCGATACGCGCGCGCACGGGCTGGCGGTAGAGCAGGACGCGCTGGACGTGCTGAAAGGTAAAGGCGTCACCGTGTTCGACTGCGACCGGGAAGCCTTCCGCAAGCGCGTGGCGCCGCAGACCGAGGCCTTCCTGACAGCGCATCCGGACGCGAAGCCCGTGGTGGACATCATCCAGGCGACACCGGCGTGACGCGGGCGACCCGTCGTAACGATTGACATTCGGTCACTGTCTCGAACCGGACGATGACGGATTACCCAAGGGCAACGTGACCCGATGATCGATCGTATTCTGATCCTGCCGCTGCTGCGCCTCGTCGAAGCGGTGGCGGCGCTGCTGCTGGCCGCCGATCTTCTGGTCGTTTCGTACTCGGTGCTATGCCGTTACGTGTTCAACGCGCCGCTCGAGTGGGCCGACGACGTGGCGCGCGGATTGATGGTTGCGCTCAGCTTCTTCGGCGCCGCCGCGGCATTGGCGCACAGCGAGAACGTCGGCATCGCGTTCTTCGTCGATCACATGCCGGCGGCGCCGCGGCGAATTTGCGCGGCGGTCTCGGCGTTGCTGGTGCTGATCACCGCTGCGGCGGTCTCGGTGGACGCGCTGACGCTCGGCGTGCTGACCACCGGCCAGACCACCGGTTCCGGCCTGCCGCTGGAGTGGACCTTCTATCCGATGGGCGCGGGCAGCGTGTGCATGGCGGTGTTCGCGCTCGACCAGGCGCGCCGGCATCGGCTGGCGGAAATCGCGATCGCGCTGTTGGTCACCGGCGGCCTGACAGGGGCGATCTACGCGTGGGGCGTGCTGTCGCCTGACACCTTGCCGGGCGGCGGGCCGCTGATGTTGGCGGGGTTCGTGATCTGCCTCGTCGGCGGCATGCCGATCGGCTTCGCGCTCGCGCTGTCGGCGCTGATCTTCATCTGGGTCGAGGGCACGCTGCCCGGGGTAATTTTCGCCCAGCAGATGGCGCGCGGAATCGATAATTTCGTGCTGCTGGCGATCCCGTTTTTCATCCTCGTCGGCTACCTGATGGAGGCGAACGGGATGTCGGTTCGCCTGATCGAGTTGCTGGAGCGTTTGGTCGGTCGCATGCGCGGCGGGCTGAACGTGGTCATGGTGCTGTCGATGGTCATTTTCTCGGGCATCTCCGGCTCCAAAATGGCCGATGTCGCGGCGGTCGGGTCGGTGCTGATCCCGGCGGCGCGGCGGTCCGGGCAGAATCCGGGGGGCGCGGTGGCGTTGCTGGCGGCGTCGGCGGTGATGGCCGAGGCGATCCCGCCCTGTATCAACCTGATTATCCTCGGGTTCGTCGCCAACATTTCAATCGGCGGCCTGTTCATGGCCGGACTGCTGCCGGCGGCGCTGATGGCGCTGGTGCTGATCGCGGTGGCGATCCTGTTCGGCCGTCCCGCCGCGGCCGAGGCATCCGATCCCGCGGCGCGCACGCCGATCGGCAAATTATGGGGCGGCGCGACGGTCACCCTGGGATTGATCGTCATCATTTTTGGAGGGTTCAAGTCGGGCTTCGCGACGGCGACCGAAATCTCCGCTTTCGCCGCGGTGTATGCTCTGGTGGTCGGCGGCGTGGTATTCCGCGAACTGGGACCGCGCGCCGCGATGCGCAGCTTCGTGCAGGCGGCCAACCGGTCCGGCCTGGTGCTGTTCATCGTGGCGGCCGCGCAGGCGCTGGCGTTCGTACTGACTTTGCAACAAATCCCGCACGCGCTGGCGGAGTTCATGATCGGCCTGTCGCAACATGGCGGCATCGTGCTGTTCCTGGTGCTGTCGATCGTCATCCTGATCGTGATGGGCTCGGTGCTGGAGGGAGCGGCGGCGCTGATCATCTTCGGCCCGCTGCTGGTGCCGGTCGCCGCGCAACTGGGGATCGCGCCGTTGCATTACGGCGTGGTGCTGGTGGTCGCGATGGGGATCGGACTGTTCGCGCCGCCGCTGGGACTCGGATTATACGGCGCGTGCCTGATCGGCGGCGTGCCGATCGAGGTCACGGTCAAGCCGATGTTCGCCTATCTCGGGCTGTTGTTCTTATGTTTGCTGGTGATCGCGTTCGTGCCGGGAGTCACGCTGTGGCTGCCACATCTGGCGGGCTATCGATAATCACCGCCCGCCGCGGGGAATTCCGGCGCGTTTATTTGCCCGAACGCAAAACGAAAAAACGCGATGACCGGCGGGCGCCCGCGCGCCAGAGGGGCCTGTGCGACGGGATCGAAAAGCGCCCATACTTCATCAATCGTGAACCTGAAATTTAACGGCGCCGCCATAAAAAATTCCCCGGTCTTCAAGGAGCCGTGAGCATGCAAAATCCCCTCAGGGCCATCGATCGCTGGGCATCGCAAAGCGGCGACCGCTCGGCGCTGATGCTTTGGCTCGTGGTGATCGCGTTGGCGCTGTTCGTGGTGATCGCGGTGGCGGGGCTTATTTGGTACACCGCGCCGGCGCCAACGCCCGCGCCGTCACGCTGAGTTTTAAAGCGGCAGGATCGGCAGCCGGATTAAACTCGGCCGGCCCGCGTCGATGTAAACCGTGTTGCGCGCGATGCGCTTGCGGCGGGCCATGCCGTCCGGCTCCCCCGTGTTCGGGTTCACGTCGAATTTCGGAAAATTCGAGGACGAGATATCGAGCCTGATGCGATGGCCAGGCTGAAACAGGTTCGCGGTCGGAAACAATGTGATGGTGATCCGCGTCATCTCTCCCGGCCGCCGGGTTCTTGGCCGGGACGGATCCTCAGCGTAGCGCAGGCGGATGACGCCGTCGGTCAAATTCATCGTGTAGCCCTTCGGATAGTCGGCCGAACGCGGGTAGACGTCGATCAGCTTCGCGGTGAAATCGGTGTCGGGACCATCGGTTTCGACCCAAAGCTCGGCCTCGATGGGGCCGGCGATCTGGACGGGCTCGCGCAGCGGCGCGGTCTGGAACGCGAGCACATCGGACCGGGACGACAACGGCAGGTACGGCGGCGCGCAGCCGAAGAAGGCGGGGGATTCGACCTGATCGAACGCGCCGGCGCTGGCGATGGGTTCCAGGCTGCTGAACGCGCCGCCAATGGTCGGCACGGGATGCGCGGGATCGAAATCGTACGACAACGGTTGGACGCCGGCGCCCGGCCGGTCTCGCTTCAGCGTGCCGTCTTCATGCAGGTGGAACGGCGTTATCTCGGCGCCCGGCGGCGGCCAGTCCTCGGCCTCGATCCAGCGGCCGCCGTGATCCAGGTGACCGTCCGGCGTGCGGCGTCCGCTGCCGCCGCCCATCACGAAAATCCGGACATTCGGTTCGGCGAGCGGCGCGCCCTTGATCACGTGATCGAAAAACCGCAGCCGGAACGCGCGCCAGTCGCCGGCCCAATGATCCAGCGGCGCTGTCTGCCCGAACGACACGTCGCCGAACACGGAATCGCTGCGGTCGCCATGCGTCCAAGGGCCCAGGATCAGGCGCTGTTTGCCCTTTCCCGCGTGTTTCAACCCGAGATAGTTCGCTGTCGCCGTCAGTGTGTATGGATCCCACCACGACGACATATGCACGCAAGCCGCTGGGCTGTACGTCTCATAATATCCTTCCATCCAGATGCCGAGTTGCTTCCAGAAACCGTCGAACGCGCCATGCGTCCATTGATCGAACAGGTACGCCTCGTAATCGGGATGATGCCGCAGCGGAGAGTGGCCCGGCTTCCACGGCAGGCGGGTGAACCAGTCGCGAATATCCTCGGACGCGAGGGCGGCTTTCAGCACCGGGTCGGCTTCCGCCTCGGGAGACACCAATGCGTTGCGGAAGGCCCAGGATGCCTGCTTCATCTCAAAGGCGCCGGACTGGCGGATGCCGGATTTCCAGGCGTTCGAAAACCCGCCGCAATCCAGCACCTGCGCGACCAGTCCGAGCGGGTTGAGGCAGCCGAGAGCGCCTTGCGTGTGGGCGCCGTAGGACAGGCCCATGGTGCAGATCCGGCCGTCGCACCAGGGTTGTTGAAGCAGCCAGGCGCAGGCGTCGAAGCCGTCCTCGCCATCCGACAGGTATTTGACGAAGGTGCCTTCCGAGCCGTAGCGGCCGCGGGTGTCCTGATACACCACCGCGTAGCCGTGTTCGGTGAAATACGCCGCGATCTCCGCGCGTGAGGCGGCCGTTCGGTTGGCCGCCGTGATCTCACTGCGGCTGGTTTCCTGACGGCCGTACGGCGTGCGTTCCATGATCGCCGGGAATGGACCGGCGCCGTCCGGCAGGTAGACGTCCGTGGCGAGGCGGATGCCGTCGCGCATCGCCACCATGTGGATTTCGGCGGTCATGGCGTGCCCGCGCGTAGCCGCGTTTGGGCGAAATCGGCGAAAAAGGTCGCCAGCGCCGCGACAGTGGCCTCGATCATCGCCTCCCCGGCCGCGACGGTGGACGCGGCGGGATCGCCGACGTAACCGACGTCGCCGGCGGCGAAGATCGGCGCGAAATATCCTCCGGCGGCGCGGATCGGATCGGGGGCGTTGCCGGCGGCGTAAGAAGGTCCCGCGCGCGGCGGCAGGTTGGCGATTTTGGCGGCGATCCGTTCCGCTTCCGCCGGACGCAGCGCGAGTTGCAGCGACGTCTCGTAAGCGCAGGCATGGGCCACGCCGCGGGTGGCGCCTGGCAACACCTCCAGCCACTGTTTCTGGCCGGGAGACATGTAGTTGACGTAAGCGACCTCGATGCCGCGGCTGGCCAGCGCGGTGCAGGTCGAGGTCAACGGCCCCTGATTGCCGCCATGTCCGTTGACGATCAGCATGCGTTTGAAGCCGGTGCGGTGCAGGCTTTCGATCACGTCGGTGATCAGGCCGTTGAAGGTTTCCAGCGACAAAGTGATCGTGCCGGGCCACGCGCGGTGGTGCGGCGAGAAACCGAACGATGGCGACGGCAGCACCAACACATGCGGCGAAGCGCAGCGCGCGGCGGCCTTCAGCGCGATCTGGTAAGCGGAGAGGCAATCGGTATCGACGGGCAGATGATCCGCGTGTTGCTCGACCGCGCCGACGGTCAGCACGGGCAAGGCGCCGGCGTCGCGGGCGGAGGCGATCTCGGCGCGGGTCAGCGTGCCCCATTCGTTGGTGCGCCGCCATGTGTCGGTCATCGCCGCCCTCCCCTGTTTTAAGACGCGACACTTTGCCACCGGGCGACGCGGTGGGATAGGTTGCGCCGATGGATATGCAACGCGAGATCAGGGCCTCGGTCTGCCCGCACGATTGTCCCTCCACCTGCGCTTTGTCGGTGGAAGTGTTGGATGGTTCCCGCATCGGCGCGGTGCGCGGCGCCGAGGACAACAGCTACACCGCCGGGGTGATCTGCGCCAAGGTCAGCCGTTACGCGGAGCGCATTCATCATCCGGATCGGCTGACCCGGCCGCTGCTGCGGACGGGACCGAAAGGTTCAACCCAGTTCAAGGAAATTTCGTGGGACGAGGCGTTGGACCGGATCGCCGGCGCGTTCGCCGAAGCCACCGCGACATACGGCGCCGAGGCGGTGTGGCCGTTCTTCTTCGCCGGCACGATGGGGCTGGTGCAGCGCGACGGGATCAACCGGTTGCGCAACGTGATGAAGTATTCGCGGCAGAAGATGACGATCTGCACGACGTTGCCGGAAATCGGCTGGCAGGCCGGCGTCGGGCAAAGCCGCGGCCTCGATCCGCGGGAAATGGCGAAGTCCGATCTGATCGTGATGTGGGGCGGCAATCCGGTTTCCACTCAGGTCAACGTCATGACGCATGTGTCGCGGGCGCGGAAGGAACGCGGCGCGAAATTCGTCGTGATCGATCCGTATCGAACCCCGACCGCGGCGGTCGCCGATCTGCATCTGGCGCCCAGACCGGGAACCGATGGCGCGCTGGCGTGCGCCGTGATGCATATCGCGTTTCGGGACGGCTATGCGGACCAGGATTATCTGACGCGGTTCACCGATTTCCCGACGGATTTGCGGCAGCATTTGTCGTCGCGCTCGCCGGAATGGGCGGCGGCGATCACCGGGCTTTCCGTCGCGGACATCGAGGATTTCGGCAAACTTTACTGCACTACGCAACGCAGCTTCATCCGCGCCGGGTACGGGTTCGCGCGCAGCCGCAACGGGGTCGCGAACATGCACGCGGTGACCTGCCTGCCCGCGATAACCGGCGCCTGGCAGCATGAAGGCGGCGGCGCGCTGTGGTCCAACCGCGGCATGTACAACTGGAACAAAACGCTGATCGAGGGGCTGGACGCGGTCGATCCCTCGATCCGTGTGCTGGACATGAGCCGGGTCGGCAGCGTGCTGACCGGCGATCGCGGCGAACTGCGCGATGGACCTCAGGTCCACGCGATGCTGATCCAGAACCAGAATCCGCTGACGGTGTGCCCGGATTCCAACCGCGTGCGGCGCGGCTTCGGGCGCGACGATCTGTTCGTCGCGACGCACGAGCAGTTCATGACGGAGACGGCGCGTTGGTCCGATGTCGTGCTGCCGGCGACGATGTTCATGGAACACGACGACCTGTATCAGGCCGGCGGCCACAGCCACATTCAGATCGGTCCCAAACTGATCGAACCGCCGGGCGAATGCCGCTCGAACCATGAAGTGGTGCAGGCGCTGGCGCGGCGGCTGGGCGCGAAACACCCTGGGTTCGAGATGACGGCGATGGAACTCGTCGATGCCACGCTGAAAGCATCCGGCTGGCCGGACGCGGAAACGGTATTGCGCGAGCGCTGGATCGATGTGATGCCGTCATTCGAGGACTCGCATTATCTGCGCGGCTTTCCGCAACCCGACAAACGGTTTCATTTCGCTCCCAACTGGGCTCGGTTCGGTGACAATCACGCGATCATGCCTCGGTTGCCCGATCATATGGCTGCGATCGATGAGACCGGACCGGATCGGCCGTTTCGCCTGGTGACGGCGCCGGCGCGGAGTTTTCTGAATACCAGCTTCTCCGAAATGAAATCCGGCCAGAAGCGCGAAGGCCGGCCAACCGTGAAGCTTCATCCGGAGGACGCGCGCGCCTTGGGCATCGGCGATGGCGATAAAGTACGCCTTGGCAACAATCGGGGCGAGGTCGTGCTGCACGCGACGATCGCCACCGGCCAGTTGCCGGGCGTTCTGGTGTCCGAGAGTGTCTGGCCGTCCGAATACTTCGAAGGCGGTATCGGCATCAACGCGTTGACCAGCGACGATCCTGGGCCGCCCGCCGGGGGCGCGGTGTTTCACGATACGGCGGTGTGGTTGCGGGCGGAGGCGGTGGCCGCCGAATAGAACGCGGACTCACGTTCCCGTCGTAAACCCGTATTCGCCGCCATGCGTCTGACCGAATCGGACGATGTGCGCGTCGTGGGTGATTAGCGGACAGCCACGCTCGATCGCGGTCGCGATCAGCAGCCGGTCGGCCGGGTCGCGATGTTCGAGGTCATGCAGCCGGTATGAGCCAATGGCCGCGTGATGGGTCAGCGGAATGATCTTGACCCCCGGTTTATTGGTAAAACGTTCGATCCAGTCTTCCGGCGGAAGGTCCAGAATGAGACGGCCGGCGTGGACCAGTTGCACGATCTCCCAGGCGGTGACCGCGCTGATCAGAATGGTGCCACCATTCCGCCAAACGTCATCGATCAGGGTACGCGTGGAACGGCGCAGCCGCCGATCGCCGCTGTCCAGCCACAGCGCGATATGCGTGTCGAGCAGGGCCTCATTCATCGATGCTCGAGTTCTCGGCCAGTCTCCGCGTCGGTCGGGTCGGTGAATGTTGGCGCGGTCAGATCCACCCCTTCAGGGACGATCACCGAGCCGCGATTAACGCCAAACAGTGAACCCTTCCGGCTCCTCCTGGTCCCGCAGGCGGCGCATAGCGAGAGCGACGGCTTCGGTCTTGTTCCCGGCGGTGAACTTGTTGGCCATCGCCTCGATGAGGGCGACGACGTCGGGGCGGTTGATGGTGACGACAGTAGGCATGGGACTGTCCGATCATTAAGGGTATAATGATAGCGTGGCGGTCGGCGGAATTCAAGGCGTTTCCATCCCGAATCGAACCAATTTTCCGGGAATTCGCGATGACGAGGAAACGGATGATAGCGCGCGTCGTCATGGGTTTCCGGATGCCACGAACTCACCTGCCGGCGCCGCCTGACGAGTTACCTAAAGGTTCAGTACTTGTCGCGCTGGATCCACAGACGGACTTGCCGAGGGATGGAGCATCGTGGCGGTAGAATCGGTGCATCAGGCCGAGAGACCTACCCATCCCGCCCCACCTCCGGCACCTTCGCCCACACCCAAACGAAATTCGCCACGAGCAGCGCGCCGGTCACCGCGAACACCCAGTTGATGCCCACCGTCGCGGCAATCGCTCCGCCCGTTACCGGCCCCGCCGTGTTGCCAATAAAATACGCTGACGAAATGACCCCGTACGCCATCCCGCGTTGCGCCGGATCCGTCAGCCGCCCCACCATCGCGTTCGACACCGGCAGCACCGCGCCCACGAACAACCCCAGGCCGAAGCGCTCCAGCACGAAAGCCCAGTACCCGAGAGGCAGCGCCATCGGCAGGGTAAACAACGCCGCGCCGAACAGGCAGATCAGCAACGTCCGCCGGTAGCCGATGCGATCGCTGCGGCGGCCGAGAAACGGCACCGCCAGCACGCCCGCCAGCCCGGTGGCGGAGAACGCCAGCCCGCCCAGGGTCGCGATGTCCGGCCGATCGCCCAACATTTCACGCACGTAAAGCGTGACGACCGGCAGCACCGCCTGGGTCGCGAACTGGCCCATCATCATGACCATGATCACCGCCATCAGCCCGCCCGAACTCACGACCATGCGAAACCCGGAGATCAGCGACGGTTTCGCCTTGCTCACGTCCGGCGGCGTGAACCGCTCCGGCACGCAGAACAACGTCACCAGGAAGCCCCCGAAACAAATCACGCCGGCGAAGTAAAAGGGCAGGCGGTAGCTGCCGGTCAGGTCCGCCAGGGCGCCGCCAACCAACGGACCGACCAATGAGCCCACCAACTGGCCGGTGCTCATCCAGCCGAGGGAATAGCCCATCTGGCGCTCCGGCACAGAACTCGCAACCATGACGACGGACGCCGAACTGAACCCGGCCAGCGCGCCCATTCCCGCTCGCAAGCCAAGCATTTGCCATGGGCCCTGGACGATGCCCATCAGGAACGTGAAGATCGCGATGCCCAATGTCGAGCGCAGCACCATCAGTTTCCGCCCATAGCGGTCCGCCAGCCCGCCCCACAACGGCGAGGTGAAGATCGCCACGCAGGAGGTTGCCGAGGCCAACACGCCCGCCCACATGTTGATCGCCGCCGGCGATACGACGCCCAGTTCCGGCAGGTACAGCGGCATGATCGGGCCGACGATGCTGAAGGCGACGCTCATGATAAACTGCACCGCGACCATGCTCCACAGGGTCACCCGCCAGCGCGGTGGATCGTCCAGGGCGTCTCTGGCGGCTGGCGGCGCGGAATCGTTCATCGGCGGCAGTGTTGGCGCCCGCGCGGAGCGTGTCAAAACGACACGACCGGTGCGTGTCCGAACGAGACGCGCGGCGGGACGGAACCCTCGTGCGGCGCACGGATGAAAGAGCCCTCGTGCGGCGCACGGATGAAAGAGCCCTCGTGCGGCGCACGGGTGAAAGAGCCCTCGTGCGGCGCACGGGTGAAAATCTCGTGCGGTGCGCGGTTTATCACAAGGCGGCGGGCGCGCGTCGAGGTGAGGCGCGAAAAAGCGCCGAAGGAATCGGGACAGAAGTTGATAGGCGAGCGTGCCAAAAACCTTGGCGTCACCGAACGAACGGCTTTGCCTCGGACGTCCCGGCGCGCTATGGATCGCAAGCGAACACGAGGGTTCTGAATGGAAGACGATCCCCAACAGCAGGTCGAGAGTCTGCTGCCCTATGAGCGCTGGATCGCCAACGCGCTGCGCCACGTCGTGGTGCAGGCGATCGAGCACGTCGCGAAACATGGTCTGCCCGGCGGACACCATTTCTACATCTCATTCCGCACGACGTATCCCGGGGTGGTGATCCCCGCCCGGCTGCGCGCGCAATACCCGGAGGAGATGACGATCGTCCTGCAGCACCAGTTCTGGGACCTGAAAGTCGATCATGAGGCGCGGGCGATCAACGTGGGCCTGTCGTTCGGCGGGGTGCCCTCGACCTTGGTGATCCCGCTGGACGCGCTGGTTTCGTTCGCCGATCCGCAGATCCGTTACGCGTTGCGGTTCGACCCGATCGAGCCGGAGACGAAGATCGCCACGCTGAAAGCCGTGCCGGCCCGTGAGCCGCCAGGCCGGGAGCCGGACGACGAACCCGCGTCCGAGCCCGAAACCGCGCCCGAGCCGCAGGTCGTCAGCCTGGACGCGTTCCGCCGCCGCACACCGCCCAAGACTTAGGAACACGTCGCCATGAACGCCACGGATCGCCCCACCGGGGACCGGCCGCCCGGATTTCTGTACTCTCCGATGTTTCCCCTGGGCGCCGACAATACGCCATGGAAGAAGCTGCCGATCGAGGGCGTGCGCACCACCACGTTCGACGGCCAGACGGTGCTGCGGATTGCTCCGGACGCGCTGAGCGAACTGGCGGTGCGCGCCTTTCACGACGTGTCGCATTTGCTGCGCCCGGCGCATCTGGCGTCGTTGCGGGCCATCCTCGACGACCCGGAAGCGAGCGGGAACGACCGGTTCGTGGCTTTGGACCTGTTGAAGAACGCCAATATCGCGGCGGGCGGCGTGCTGCCGATGTGCCAGGACACCGGCACGGCGATCGTGTTCGGCAAGAAGGGCCAACGCGTTTGGGTCGATGGCGACGAGGAAGAGGCGCTGGCGTGGGGCGTGCACCGCACCTACACCGAGACCAATCTGCGGTATTCCCAGATGGCGCCGCTGACGATGTTCGATGAGGTAAATACCGGCAACAATCTGCCGGTGCAATTCGACATCCTGGCGCAGCCGGGGGAGCACCACGCGGACGAATTTCATCTGATGTTCGTGGCCAAGGGCGGGGGTTCCGCGAACAAGAGTTTTCTGTTCCAGGAAACTCGGGCAATCCTGTCGCCGGAACGGTTGCTGGCGTTTCTTGAGACCAAGATGAAGACGCTGGGGACCTCGGCATGCCCGCCGTATCATCTGGCGATCGTGATCGGCGGCACCAGCGCGGAAGCGACGTTGAAAACCGTGAAGCTGGCATCGACGAAGTGGCTGGATACGCTGCCGACCTCGGGCAGCATGGCGGGCCACGCGTTCCGCGATACCGAGATGGAACAGAAGGTGCTGGAGCTTTCCCGGAATATCGGCATCGGCGCGCAATTTGGGGGAAAATATTTCTGCCACGACGTGCGGGTGATCCGGCTGCCGCGGCATGGCGCGTCGTTGCCGGTGGGCATCGGCGTTTCCTGCAGCGCCGACCGGCAGATCATGGCGAAGATCACGCCCGACGGCGTGTTCCTGGAACAACTGGAAACCGATCCGGCGAAGTATTTGCCCGAAACGACCGACGAGCATTTGCCGGACGAAAGTGTCGCGGTCGATCTGAACCGGCCGATGGCGGAAATCCGCGCGCAACTTTCGAGGTTTCCGGTGAAGACGCGATTGGCGCTGAGCGGCACGATGGTGGTGGCTCGGGACATCGCGCACGCGAAGTTGAAGGAGCGGCTGGATAACGGCCTGGGACTGCCGGATTACCTGAAGAACCATCCGGTTTACTACGCGGGTCCGGCGAAGACTCCGGTGGGGTACGCGACCGGCAGTTTCGGGCCGACGACGGCGGGACGGATGGACAGCTACGTGGCCGAGTTCCAGGCGGCGGGCGGGTCGTTGGTGATGCTTGCCAAGGGCAACCGGTCGAAGGCGGTCAAGAACGCGTGCCAGAAGTTCGGCGGGTTCTATTTGGGGTCGGTGGGTGGACCGGCGGCTCGGCTGGCGCAGGACTGTATCCGGAAGGTGGAGGTACTGGAGTTTCCCGAGTTGGGGATGGAGGCGGTGTGGCGGATCGAGGTGGAGGACTTCCCGGCGTTCATCGTGATGGACGACAAGGGGAACGATTTTTACGAGGGGCTGGGGTAACCTTTCCCAAAACCCAACGCGCTGGGAGCATCGGCTGGTGAGCATCACCTTGGGAGAGCACCCGCGCTATAGATCTATCGATTCGGGATTTTCCCGCAATGCCGCAAGCATAAGGTTCCTGAGCAGCCGATGTGCTTCGGCATGTTCCACACGCTCGTCGTCTTCGAGTGCTTCGAACCATTCGTCCACTTTCCGCTGTAGAATGCTGATCGAACGACGATTTGGCAGGCTGAGTGCTCTCAGTTCGCTTTCGATTACAAGTTCGAAGAAGGCGATGGCTTCCTCGTTATCGCTTCGGCTCCGATCAGCCGCGAAGTCATCGCTCAGCCTTTTCAACTGTGCCTTTTCTGATTGATTTAGCATGTCTTTCCGCTTTTCTTCGCATTCATGGTAGTCTGAGGCTATGCTAGTTTCAATCACCACGACACCCGTTCTGAAAGGCATCCGAGTGGCGCTGGTCGATCTGTATGGCTCCGCGCTTGACCGCGTGGTGCTATTCGGCTCCCGCGCGCGGGGCGATGCCCGGGGCGACTCCGACTACGACGTCGCGGTGTTCCTGAAAGAGACCACCGACCTCAGGGCCGAGTGGGACCGTCTGGCGGACCTGCGGGTCAGATTCCTCGATGCGGGCGGCCCGTTTATCGAGGCTATTCCTTTCCATGTGTCGGATTTCGACCGCCGCACACCGCTGATGCATGAGATCAGGAAAGATGGTGTGACGCTGTGAAGCCCGAGACGGCCCGCTTCGTCGAATTCGCGCGCAACATGCTCGGTCGGGCGGATCAGATGTGCTCCATTCATTTGAACGACGATGCCGGCCGGGCTGCTTATCTGGCCTGCTTTCACGTCGCCCAGGCGATAATTTTCGAGCGCGTTGGGCGGGTATTGAAAAGCCATCAGGGTGTGCAAACCGAGTTCAACCGCATCATGAAGGACGACCCGCGCGCGGATAAAGCACTCGTGGGGTTCGTGGCGCGGGCTTACAAGTACAAGACCATCGCCGATTATGGATTCGATGCGCCAGTGCATCCGACGGACGAAGAGGCACGGAACGCCTTACGAGACGCCACACGATTCTTCGACAGTTTCACGGCTTTGTTGAGCCCGCCTCCGGCACCGTAACGAACCATCCGATCAGATCGCCGCGAACCGTTTCCCTCCCCCTGGCTCATCGTCCGTCTGCATGGCACGGTCCCCCGATGCGAATCCACCTCCAAAACCCAGCCGACGACCCGTTGTTCGACTTCTCCGACGCCCAGTGGCAAGCGGCCGTCGCGCGCGCCTCCGCGCCCGCCGACAGCCACGTCGTCACCATCGGCTCCACCGCCAACGACTTCACGCACGCCATGGCGGAAGCCGAAGCACTCATCTGCGACGCCAGCGTGATCAAGGCCCATTTCCCCTGCCCGGCCCCTCGACTGAAACTCCTGTTCTCCACCAACGCGGGCCTCGACCGGCTCGCGCCCTTCGACTGGCTGCCGGACAGCGTCATCCTGATGAACAACCGAGGCGTCCACGCCGCGAAAGCCGGCGAGTTCGGCATCATGTCCGTTCTGATGCTCGCCAATCGCGTCCCGGAGATGGTGACGCACCAGCGCGCCGGTGAGTGGCGCAAACTCTGGGGCGCCGTGCTCGCGGGCCAGGCGATCACCATCGTGGGTCTGGGCGCTCTGGGCGGATCGGTCGGTCGCCACGCGTCCGCATTCGGCATGACCGTCACGGGCGTGCGAACCACCGCCGCCCCGCACCCGCATTGCGCGCGCGTCATCGCCACCGACGACCTGGACGCCGTGCTACCGGACACCAGGGTTCTGCTGCTGGCCTGTCCGCTGACCGCCGCGACCCGCGGGGTGATGGACCGGCGGCGGCTGGCGTTACTTCCCAAGGACGCCGGCGTCGTCAACATCGGTCGCGGCGAACTGCTCGATCAGAACGCGCTGTGCGACCTGCTGGACGCGGGTCACCTGTCCGGCGCGGTGCTCGATGTGTTCGAGCGGGAGCCGATCCCGCCTGGAGACCGCCTGTGGACGACGCCTAACCTGATCGTCAGTCCGCACACGTCCGCCGACGACCCGGGAACCTACAACGCGAACAGTCTCGATCTTTTCCTGGACAACCTCCAGGCCTGGCGAGACGGCCGGCCGATGCCCAACCGCTTCGATATCGAAAGAGGCTATTGAAGCAGGCGAAAGCGTGCTGCCGGCGCGAATTTCCGGTCTGGTGGCGCACATTCGTTGCCGCGGCGTCCCGACCGCGCCTGGCCGGGCCATCGCATCCGGCATGGTGCGCGCCTGATGGCCGGGTCGAACCCGGCCATGACGCCGCGAGGGAGTCTGAGCGACCGCGCCGGGCCTTGACCGGGACACCCGATCCAACATCATGCTGCCGGCACTGCCCCGCCAGGCCATGCCGGCAACCACGCCTTCGCATGCAAGCCCAGGTCTTGTGGTCCTCTCCCAATTTATCCACAGTATTTTGTGGCTACCAGAGTGATTCCCATTGACCCACCCTGACCGGCCCTCTACCGATTCGGAGTGACGATGACCGAGACTCGCCCCTTCATCCGCATGCGCGGCCGCACCATCATGGCGCTGGTTCTGACACCGGAACCGCCGCTGCCCAATTGGCTGGCCTCGCTGGACGCGCAGATCGAGCGGGCGCCGAATTTCTTCGACGGCCGGCCGGTGATCGTGGATGTCGGAACATTGCCCAGTGAAACGCCGGATGTGGCGAGTTTGATGCATGCGATTGTCGGCCGCGGCATTCACATCATCGGCATGGAAGGCGCGCATCCGACCTGGCGCGGCCTGGAAGCCTGGGGACGCGCCCTGCCCGGCGCCGGCAAGCCCGGCAAACCGATTGAGATCCCCGAACCGGCGCAGGCGGCTCCGGCGCCACGCAACGCCGCGCGCCCGGGGCCCGCGCAAGCCGCGCCGCCCGCCCCGGCACAGCAGGCGGAACCGGCATCGCTGCTGATCGACCACTCCATCCGCTCCGGCCAGTCCATCGCCTTCGAAACCGGCGACATCACCATACTGGGCTCGGTCGCGTCGGGCGCCGAGGTGGTCGCCGGCGGCTCCATCCACGTCTACGGCGCGTTGCGGGGCCGAGCGATCGCCGGGCTGGCCGGCAACGCCAAGGCCCGAATTTACTGCCGCAAGTTGCACGCCGAGCTGGTGGCGATCGATGGCGTCTATCAAACGGCGGACGACATGCCGCGCGAGAGGATCGGCGCGCCGTCCTGCGCGTGGCTCGACGGCGACCTGATGCGAATCACCCCGATCGACTAGAATGGGGATCGGCTAAGAAAGGGCCCTCCCGCGCGTGGCCCGGCGGCGACCTGATGCGAATCACCCCGATCGACCAGACCGGGGTTCGGCTAAGAAAGGAAAGACAAATGGCCAAAGTGCTGGTCGTGACCTCCGGCAAGGGCGGCGTCGGCAAGACGACTTCCACCGCGGCCCTCGGGGCGGCGCTGGCGCAGGCCGGAGAAAACGTCGTCGTCGTCGATTTCGATGTCGGGCTGCGCAACCTCGATTTGGTGATGGGGGCGGAACGACGGGTCGTCTACGACATGATCAACGTGATCCAGGGCGACGCCAGGCTGGCGCAGGCGCTGATCCGCGACAAACGCATCGACAACCTTTCGCTGCTGCCGGCTTCGCAGACCCGCGACAAGGACGCGCTGACTGAGGAAGGCGTTGCCCGGATCATCGATCAGTTGCGCGAGAAATTCGACTGGATCATTTGCGACAGCCCAGCGGGGATCGAGAAAGGGGCGATGATGGCGATGCGGCACGCCGATGTCGCGGTGGTCGTCACCAACCCCGAGGTGTCCTCGGTGCGTGACTCGGATCGCATCATCGGGATGCTGGATTCGAAAACGCTGAAGGCCGAGCGCGACGAGCGGATCGAGAAGCATCTGCTGCTGACCCGTTACGACGCCGGCCGTGCCGCCCGCGGCGAAATGCTGAAAACCGAGGACGTGCTGGAGATTTTGTCCATTCCTCTGCTGGCGATCGTGCCGGAGAGCGTGGACGTGCTGAACGCCTCCAATCTCGGATCTCCGGTGACGCTGAACAATCCCTCCAGCACCGCCGCCAGGGCTTACTTCGACGCGGCGCGGCGGTTGCGCGGGGAGCAGTTCGAGGTCGTCGTTCCGATCGAGAAGAAAGGCCTGATGGGCCGATTGTTTGGACGGAGGGTGGCATGAGCCTTCTGACACTGTTCCGCCGCCAGCGCACGGCGCCCGTCGCGCGCGAGCGGCTGCAGGTCTTGCTCGCGCATGAACGCATGGCGGCGGGCCATACCGAATTGCTGGCGGTGCTGCGGGAGGAAATCCTCGCGGTCATCGCCAAACACATCACCGTCGATCGCGACAAGGTGAACATCAAGCTGGACCGCGGCAAGGACATGTCCACGCTGGAGATCGACGTGGAGATGCCGGCCACGTTGCCGTTGGTGAAGCGCGCCGCGGCGGCTTAAAGGGGCGGCCGGCCGGGATTGGCGCCGGCGCGCGACTTTCATCCGCCTGTCCATCGACTATGCTCGCGGCGACCCTGATCCGAGGAACCGCCGATGGACCCGAGCTTTCTTTCCGCGACGCGCCTGGCCGAGATGACGCGGCGCCGCGAAATCGGCTGCGTGGAACTGCTGGATCACTATATCGATCGCATCGTCCGGTTGGATGGGCCGATCAACTCGGTGGTGGTGAAGGACTTCGATCGCGCCCGGGAGCGTGCTCGCGCGTTGGACCAGGCGACCGATCGGTCGGCACCGTTCTTCGGCGTGCCGATGACGGTGAAGGAAAGCTTCGACGTCGCTGGATTGCCCTCGACCCGCGGCCACCTGGCGGCGAAGGATCACCAGGCAAAATCCTCCTCCATCGCGGTGCGGCGGCTCGAGGCGGCGGGCGTGGTGGTGTTCGGCAAGACCAACGTGCCGGTCGATCTGGCGGACTGGCAGAGCTACAATCCGGTTTATGGCACCACCACCAACCCGTGGAACCGCGATCATACGCCGGGCGGTTCGTCCGGCGGGTCGGCGGCGGCGCTTGCGGCGGGGCTGACCGGGCTGGAGATCGGCAGCGACATCGGCGGCTCGATCCGTGTGCCGGCGCATTATTGCGGCGTGTTCGGGCACAAGCCGACCTGGACCTTGTGTTCCAACTATACTGACTACGAAACGAGTCAGGCGGCGCCCACCGACATCGCCGTGATCGGGCCGATGGCACGCTCGGCGGAGGATCTGGCCACCGCGCTGACCGTGCTCGCCGGGCCGGATCCGGAGGAGACGGGACTGACTTACAATCTGCCGCGGCCGCGGGTGACCGACCTGAAGGCGCTGCGCGTCGCGGTGTGGTCGCATGAACCGGGACAGGAAACCGACAGCGAAACGGTCGCGGCGATCGAGGCCATGGCTACCGACCTCGAACGCCGGGGTGTCACGGTCAGCCGGACCGCGCGTCCCGCGTTCGACGCCACCGAGGCGTTTCATATTTATCTTCAGGCGCTGGACGCGGGATGGAGCGCGCGGGCCACCGAGGCCGTGTTGCAGTCGAAACGTAAGCGTCTCGCCGGCCTCGATCCGAACGACATGACAGCCGACGCGGTGATGGCGCGCGCGACCGACATGCCGCATCGCGACTGGCTTGTGTTGAATGAGCGGCGGATGAAATTCCGCCGGCTGTGGAGCGCGTTCTTCCGTGAGTGGGACGTGTTGTTAAGCCCGGTGATCACCACCGCCGCGTTGCCGCACATGCAGGAGGGCCCCTCGATCATGAGCGCCGGCCTTCCAATCACCGCCCGCTACATTCAGACCGGACCGGTGTGGGAACGTCAGGTCACGGTCAACGGGCGCGTTGTCGCTTACAACGACATGCTGTTCTGGCCCGGCCTGACCGCCGGTTTCCATTTGCCGGCCACGGTAGTGCCGATGGGCGCGACGAAAGCGGGCTTGCCTCTGGGCGCGCAGATCACCGGACCGATTTACGGCGACCGCATGACACTGATGGCGGCCAGCCTGATCGAGCAGGCGGGTTACGTGTTCAGGCCTCCCCCGTTGGAGTAAGGCGCGGCAGCGGGTCGCGTGCCCTTGAGCGATGCGGGTTCGCTTGCGATAACGGCGGACAAGATCAATCGACAGGGAGTTCTCGTTCAATGCGCCTCACTCGCCGCGCCGCGCTGTCGGCCGCCACAGCGACCGCCGCTTCGCCGTTTTTCCGCGCTCGCGCGCAGTCCAGGCCGGTGATCCGGATCGGCGTCATCAACGACCAATCCGGCCCGTATCGCGACGTGAATGGCCCGACCGGGATCATCTGCACCAAACAGGCGGTGCAGGAGTTCGCCGCGGGTGGTTTCGATGTCGAAGTCTTATCCGCCGATCATCAGAACAAGCCGGACATCGCGGTCTCCATCGGGCGGCAATGGATCGATCAGCAAGGCGTCGACATGCTGATGGATTGCGCCGCGACGTCCGCCGCGCTGGCGCTGGCGTCGCTGTGCAAGGAAAAGAACAAGGTGCTGATCCCGACCAGCACCGCGTCGTCGGACCTGACCGGCAAGGCATGCTCCCCCAACACGATCCATTGGGTGTTCGACACTTACATGGAAGCGAAATCGACCGGTGGCGCCATGGTGAAAGCCGGCGGCGACACCTGGTACATGGTCTATCCCAACTACGCCTTCGGTGAGGCGTTGCAACGCGACACCGCGCACTTCGTTGACGCGGCGGGCGGCAAGGTACTGGGCGCCGAGGCGTATCCGTTCCCGGAGACCACCGATTTCTCGGCACAGTTGATCAAAGCGAAATCGTCCGGCGCGAAAGTCCTGGGTTTCTGCGGCGCCGGTAACGACGTTGTCAACATCATCAAGCAGGCGGCGGAATTTGGCCTGACGAAGTCGATGAACGTCGCCGTGATGGTTGGCTATACGCAGGATGTGCGCTCGATCGGACTGGAGAGCGCGCAAGGGATGCGGTTGTCGGAATCGTATTACTGGGACCTGAACGATCGCACGCGGTCGTTCCAGAGGCGCATCCAGCCGAAGGTGACGTTGTGGCCGAGCATGGCGCAGGCCGGCAATTACTCGGCCACGTTGCATTACCTCAAGGCGGTGACGGCGATGGGCGTGCCGGCGGCGAAGGCCAGCGGAGTCGATGTCGTGAACCAGATGAAGAAGATGCCGACCGACGACGATTGTTTCGGGTCGGGCCGCATTCGCGAGGATGGGCGGAAAATTCACCCGGTGTATCTGTTCGAGGTGAAGAAGCCGTCGGAAAGCAAGTCGGAATGGGACCTTTATAAGCTGATCGGCACCACGCCCGCGGAAGAGGCGTTCCGTCCGATGGCCGAGGACGGCTGCCCGTTCATCAAGGCGTGATGGAGGTCATACCAACGCCCAGTTCAATTGACGGCTCGGCACTGGCACCCAGGCACGTCATCACGAAAATCCAGTCGATCCCTTCCAGTGCCGTGCTGGAAGAGATGGCCGGCTCGGTGGCCGGCATGACGTGTTTGAGGTTCGTGCGAAAAGTCCATCGTTCGGGCGATATGATACCAGGCGTCCGAAACATTGACCCACGTCATGGGTCGGCTTGACCGAGCCATCAGCAGACGCAAACTGTGCGTCTGCTGATGGCCCGGTCGAGCCGGGCCATGACGATCAGGGCGATCGAGAGTCAGTGTTTCGGACGCCTGGTATTATTCCTTGAAGCCCGATGGCGATGGTCCGGACGAACCGGACCATCGCGACCGACGTGCCTTCACTGCGCCAGGAAGCCGCCGTCGATCACCAGTTCCGTTCCCGTGATGAACGACGCATCGTCCGAGGCCAGGAACAGCACGCCGTTGGCGACATCGATCGCTTCGCCCAACCGGCGCAACGGCGTCGCCTCGATCTTCGACGCCCGCAGCCCCTGGTTGGTCGCGTTCAACATCGGCGGCAGATACCCCGGATGGACCGAGTTCACCCGCACGCCATGCGGCCCGTACCGGCAGGCCGCGGCTTTGGTGTAAAGCCGCACGGCGCCTTTCGACGCCGAATATCCAGGATGTCCCTCGGCGTTCGCGACGAACCCCATGATCGAGGAAATGTTCACGATCGAACCGCGGCCCGCCTTCACCATCTCCGCCGCCGCCAGTTTCGTGCCGAGGAAAACGCCGGTCGCGTTGATGTCCAGCAACTTCTTCCAGCCCGCCAGATCGTCGTGATCGCCCACCGAACTGCCGCTGATACCGGCATTGTTGACCAGGATATCCAGCCGGCCGAATTCCCGCATCGTTTCGGTGATGACATGCTTCCAGTCTGTTTCCGACGTGACGTCGCAGCGAATGAAACGGGCGCGGCCCTGGCCGGCGCCGATGTCGGCGGCCACCGCCTCCCCTTCGCTGATCACGTCGGCGATGACCACCGTCGCGCCCTCGCGCGCGAACAGCCGTGCCTCGCACTCGCCCATGCCATGCGCGCCACCGCTGATAATGGCGACTTTATCTTTCAGGCGCATTGTTTCCTCCATCCTGCTTCTCCGCCGATCTTCCGCCGGATGCGCTCGGTTCGCAAACCTCAGCCGCGCGGGGCGGCGGCGCGGCGCAGCCGGTCATTAAGCGCTCGGCCGAGGCCTCGTTCCGGTACCGGCATGACAGCGATATTGTGCAGGCCCCGGCGCGTGCCCTCCGCGTCCAACCAGCGCAACCCATCGAACAACCGCGCGGCGGCCTGCACCAGTTCGGCGGTTTCGCTGAGTTGATAGACCAGGCCGGCACCCTGACAGGGCGGTCCGAACGCCAGCAACGCCTCGTCCGGCGCGACATCGCGCGCATCCATCCGCACCGGCAACGACGGCGCGTAATGCGAGGCCAACTGGCCCGGCGATCGCACGACATCCGTCGCGGCTGGAGGAGCCCCGGTTTCAATCGGCCCGACGATCGCCTCGATCGCTTCCGCGGTTACCCCGCCTGGCCGCAGCAAAACCGGCCGCGCGCCACTTAAATCGAGCACCGTGGATTCCACGCCGACAGCGCACGGACCACTGTCGAGTACCGCCGCGATCCGTCCTCGCAAACCCTCCAGCACATGCGCCGCCGTGGTCGGGCTGACCTGTCCCGAGCGATTGGCCGACGGCGCGGCGACCGGGCGGTTCACCGCCGCCAGCAACAGCAGCGCGTCGCGTTGCGCCGGAATCCGTACCGCCAGCGTGTCCAATCCCGCCGCCGCGATCAGCGACACATGTGAACCGGCCTTTCTCGGCAGCACCAAAGTGAGCGGCCCCGGCCAGAAGGCATCGGCCAGACGACGCGCGACGGAGCTTGCGACAACGTCTTCGAACGCCGCGACGTCGGCGGGGTAATGACTGATCAGCGGGTTAAACCTGGGGCGTCCCTTGGCGGCGAAAATGCTCGCCACGGCGGTCGCGTTGGTCGCGTCGCCACCCAGCCCGTAAACCGTTTCGGTTCCGAACGCGACGAGCGAACCGGCGCGCAACAATTCCGCCGCGCGCACGATACCGTCCGGGTTGGCGGGCAAAATCTCTGTCATCGATGTGCGAATAGCCGCCTCTCCGGCCATGGCAAAGCCCCCGTCACCGGGCTATTGTCTCCGGCGGAACTCAGGGGGGTCACAGGATCATGCTCGACATCGCCTTCGTCAGGCCGTCATTGCCCAAATCCGGCGCGCTGGTGCTGCTCGCGCATGAAGGCGAAAAGCCATCCGGGTTGTGGCAACAAGCCGATGAGGCGACGGGCGGGGCGATCGCCCGCGCGCTGGAAGTCGCCGACTTCAAAGCCGCCAAAGGCAAGAGCGTCAGCATCCTGGCGCCTGGCGCCGGCCTCTCCCGCGTGATCGTTGTCGGACTGGGCAAGCCGGCCGAACTGACGGATCGCATCCTGAATGAAGCCGGCGGCGCCGCGGTGGCGGCGTTATCGCGCGAGGCCGGTGCCGCGGTCGCCACCGGCACGCTGACGCCGGCGCAGGCCGCCGACGTGGCGTTGGGCGCCGTGTTGAAGGCCTATCGGTTCGATCGCTACCGCACCAAGGAAAAGGCCGATGACAAGCCGAAACTCACAAAGCTCTCGATCCTGACTGGCGACGCCGCCAAGGCGCGCGCCGCGTGGGACCGTAATAAAGCGGTGGCCGAGGGCGTGTTCCTCACCCGCGACCTGGTCAGCGAGCCGCCGAATGTTCTGAACCCGGCGGAAATGGCGGAACGCTGCAAGAAGTTGACGTCGCTTGGGCTGAAGGTCGATGTGTTCGGCCCAAAGGAAATGCAAAAGTTGGGGTTCGGCGCTCTTCTGGGCGTGGCACAGGGCAGCGTGAATGAGCCGCGCATGGTGGTCATGCAATGGAACGGCGCGGGCAACGGCAAGAAGACCAGGGAGAAGCCGGTGGCGTTCATCGGCAAGGGCGT
>Ga0182013_10000859_pt1 | contig 42225 bp, 37 predicted proteins | sample 612S2MmetaG_FD_120487 | JGI IMG/M metagenome (GOLD analysis project Ga0182013, IMG submission 120487) | Permafrost microbial communities from Stordalen Mire, Sweden - 612S2M metaG | ecosystem: Environmental > Terrestrial > Soil > Wetlands > Permafrost | place: Sweden: Stordalen | collected... | reverse complement strand
CTCGATCACGGCGACCGGTCCAGGAATGAGGTAGACGGGAACGTCGAACACGCGAACGGCGGCTTCCCACAGCAACAGCGCCAGAACGCCAAACAACGCGGGCGCGAATCGATAGACCCGGTCGTTCATGAGCCGCGCAGCCTGGGGTTGATCACCACGTAAAGAATATCCGCGAGCAAATTGAGCATCACGTAGAGAAACGCGGTGACCAGCACGACACCTTGCACGACGGGGTAATCCCGGTTGAACACGGCATCGACGATCATCTTGCCGAAGCCGGGGATGGAGAACACCTGCTCGGTCAGCACCGCGCCGGACAGGAGAGTGCCCAGTTCGAGAGCGCCGAGGGTGACGACGGGGATCAACGCGTTGCGCAAGGCGTGCCGCAGCACGACGGCGAATTCGGACAAACCCTTGGCGCGCGCCGTGCGGATGTAATCCTGGTCCAACGCGGTCAGCATCGCGGCTCGGGTGTGGCGCATCAGGATGGCGGCGATGGCGTTGCCGAGGACAAACGCGGGCATGATCGTGGTGGCCAGAGATTGGCGCCAGTCCTCGGTCAGCGGCACGTATCCCGAGGGCGGCAACCAGCCGAGATCGACCGATATCAGCAGGATCATCATGATGCCCAACCAGAATGTCGGCGTCGAAAGGCCGGCGAGACCGATGGCGTTGGCGAGATAATCCCAGAACTTATTTCGCTGCACCGCCGCGACGATGCCGGCGGGCACGCCGATCGCCACCGCGAAAACGAACGCCATGGTGCCCAGTTGCAACGTCACTGGCAGCTTGGTCGCGATCAACGCGGAGACCGGCTGCCGCGTGCGCCAGGAATAGCCGAGATCGCCGCGCAGAACATTTCCCATCCAATGTAAGTATTGCACCGGTAACGGACGATCGAGCCACAGTTCGGCGCGGATTTGCGCGAGCACCTGAGGGTCGCCGCGTTCCTCGCCAGCCAGGACCATCGCTGGATCGCCGGGCATCAGTTGTTGCAGGCAGAAAACCAATACGCTGACCAGTAGCAATGTCGGGATGATCTGCGCGATGCGGGTGCCGAGACGTCCTTGCATCTATTTCGTCACCGCCAGGCCTTGCAACCGGATCATACCGTCGGGCACGGGCCGGAACCCGGTCAACTTCGCCGACATGCCGACAATGTTCACGGGCGATTCCAGATAAATCAGCGGCAGGTCGTCTCGCAGTTGACGCAACGCCGTTTCGTAATGCGCGCGGCGGGCGGCGAGGTCGGTGCTCTTGCGGGCGTCGGTCAGGGCCGCGTCCACCACGGCGTTGCTGTAGTGGCCGTCGTTCTGGCCGCCACCGGTGGTCAGGAAAGAGAACATGTTGCCGTCGGGATCGGCGCGGCCCGACCAACCGATGAGATATGCCTCGAACTCGCCGCGGGTGGCGGCCTGTAATGACGCCGCGAACTCGATCAGATTGATTTTAACCTCGAAGCCGGCTTCTTGCGCCATCGCCTGGATGACCTCGGCTTCCTGCGCGCGATCGGGCGTGTTGGGCACGTTCATTTGCACGACGATCGGTGTTGGCACGCCGGATTGTTTGATCAGCGCCTTGGCTTTCGCGAGGTCGCGTGGCGGCGGCGGCACCGACGCGATGTAAAATGGCGACGCGGGGGAGACAGCCTGCGCGTTTGGCTGGTACATCCCGTTGAACACGACATCGACGACGGCCTGACGGTCGATCGCCGCCTCGAACGCCTGACGCAGCAGTTTGTTCTGGCCAATCGGCGTATTCGCGCGCTCGCCATTGGCGAGGTTGAAGGTGATTGCTTCGTAGCCCAGCGCGGGGGATGTGACGATGCGCAGTTTGGGGTCGGCTTTGACCTGCGCGACGTCGGTGGGCAGCACGCGTTCGGCGAGATCGATCGTGCCGCTGCGAAGATTGGCCAGCAGCACGGAAGATTCCGGCATCGGCTGATAAATCACCCGATCGAAATGAATATTCGCGGCGTCCCAATAGCCCGGATAGCGATCGAGCACGATGCGGTCCTGCGCCACCCGCTCCACGAACTTAAACGGGCCGGAACAAACCGGCGCCTGGGCGAAATTCTTGCCGGCGGCCTCGGTGGCTTTCGGCGGCAGGATCATGCCGGCGCGGTCGGTCAGTTGCGACAGGAATGGCGAGGACGGCGACTTCAGGATGATTTTCACCGTGGCGGGATCGACGATCTCCACATGATCGACCGAGGAGATTTCGCTGCGGCGGAAACTTCCCGGCAGAGTCAGCGCTCGTTCGAGCGTGTACTTGACCGCGGCGGCGTCGAGGATTTCGCCGTCGTGGAAGGTGACGCCCTGGCGCAGGTGGATGATCAGGGTGACGGGATCGGCCCACTCGTACCCGGTGGCGAGTTGCGGCACGATCTCCAGCTTTTCATTGAGGTCGAACAGCTTGTCGCACAGGCCGGCGAAGACGATGCGTCCGACGTAGGTGCGCGCCAGGGTTGGATCCAGCAGGTCGGCATCCTCGCGCAGGGCGATGCGCAGGGTTTGCGCCTGACTAACGGCGGGAACGATCGTAAGCAGGCAGAGGGCCAACAGAAGGAGGCGGAGCATGACGGGGTCCCTGAGCGACGCGGCGCACAATGCGTGCGCCGGCGGATCGCGTCAAAGACCGGGCGCCGCCATCTTACGAATCACGGTCCGTTGAATCTGTAGCGTAGGCCGATCAGCAGGGAATGGTCCCGCGCCATGGATTTTTGCCTCTGGCGGCTCCCCTTTGGCTTTCGCGGCTCCGGGCGCCGGACCAGTCCCGCGTCAGAAGTTCAGGTTTTCCAACGTCGCGTTCGCGTTCGGTCCCGAGGTCACCACCGTGTGCCAACCCGGAAAATTCGGGTCCACCGAAACGACTTCCTTGCTGGACGGATTGCCATACCAGCCGTGGCGGAATTTGCCGCCGGCCTGCTCGCCCTGCAGCCAATTCACGGTCGAATCCTGCATATATCTGATATCGAACTGACCCTGGATCGCGCCGCGCCGGAGGACCACCGCGACCGACGCCAGGGAACTATGGATTTTGCTTGGCATGATCGTCTGGAGATTGGCGTAAAGCCGGATAGCGGCCACCTTCTTAACGCCCAGACAGGTGACGAAGGGCTGCAGATCATCCCGGAGCCGTTCCAGCCGGTTGCCGCCATTGATCATACAAAAGACCTTCCAGGAACTGGTGTTTCCGGGTCCCTCGCAATTCTTCACGAAAGCTCCGAATTTTTGGGCGCCCAACGCTTCCTGGTTCGCATTCTGGGCCTTCACATGAACCGCGTAGAGCAGGTCATTCGTTGCGACGAAGATCCCCATGCAACCCACGATACCCGTGACACCGACGCAGGTCTGGTCGTATCCAAAACTGTTCATGGTGGCAAAATACACTTTATTCTCCGTTCCGATCGAAAGACTGCAATGCCGCATGGACCGTTCAGCCGGCATTTCCCAGATGCCCGCCCCATCCGGACATCTTGAAGGAATGGTAACCATGGCTGAGCGCGCCCGGCAAGATCGGCCGCACCACTGTCAAATGGTCTCCTGATCGCTTCCGTGAACGGGCTGGCGTCGTCCGCCCCATCCCCCCAACGTCAATCAGTCGCCGATGCCTTCGAACAACGGCGTGGTGATGTAACGTTCCGCGAACGACGGAATGATCGTCACGATCAGCTTGCCCGCCATCTCCGGCCGCGCCGCCAGCTTCAACGTCGCCGCCAGCGCCGCGCCCGAGGATATGCCGGCGGGAATACCCTCGGTCCTCGCCAACCGCCGTGCCGTGTCGAAGGCTTCGGCGTTTTCCACGGTGATGATCTCGTCGATCGACGGCACGTCCAGGATTTCCGGGATGAAGCCCGCGCCGATGCCCTGGATCGGCTGCGGCGCCGGCTTGCCACCCGACAGGACAGGGCTCGCCGCCGGTTCCACCGCGACCATCCGCAGTCCCGGCTTGCGCGGCTTCAACGCCTGGGCGCAACCGGTCAGCGTGCCGCCTGTGCCAATCCCCGAGACGATGACATCAACCTTGCCATCGGTGTCGAACCAGATTTCCTCAGCGGTGGTGCGGCGATGGATGTCCGGATTGGCCGGGTTCTCAAACTGTCCGGCGATGATCGAGCCCGGGTTCGCGGCCTGCAATTCCTTCGCCTTGGCGATGGCGCCGCGCACGCCCTCGGCCCGTGGCGTCAGCACCAGTTCGGCGCCCAGATACGCCAGCATCTTGCGCCGCTCGATCGACATCGAGTCCGGCATGGTCAGGATCAGCTTGTAACCGCGCGCCGCCGCGACGAACGCGAGGCCGATGCCGGTGTTGCCCGAGGTCGGCTCGATGATCGTGCCGCCGGGCTTCAGGCGGCCGTCGGCTTCCGCCGCCAGGATCATGTTGACACCGATACGGTCCTTCACGCTGGAGATCGGATTGAAGAATTCCAGCTTCAGGCAAATATCGGCCTTTATGCCGTCCTCGGCGGTGATGTTGGGAATCCGCACCAACGGCGTGTTGCCGATGGTCTCGGCGATGCTGTCATAGATCCGGCCGCGCAACGGACGGTCGAGGACGATCGGCTTTGGTGCTGACGCCATGGGTTTTGCCTCCTGGAAAGTAGGGTCCGGGCCGCCACAGAGGCCGATTTCGGGTCTTCAGGCAAGACCCGGTCACGATCGAAACGGCTTTTCTCCGATCGAACATCCCGACGTCATATTATTTCCACGCCCTCTCGGCATCGGGTGAGAACGCACTCCGGCGCGCGACAGCGGCGGGGTTCCGGCGCGATCGAAAGTGGGGCGCGATCGGCAACGGGGCGCGACCAAACGCGGACAGAAGACAACGCCGCCGCCGCGTGGCAGGATCGCCGGCACGATGCACCAGCTTCTGCTTTTGCGGCACGCGAAATCGTCCTGGGACACCGCCGGTGTGCCCGATCGGGAGCGTACGCTGACCCCGCGAGGGCGCCGCGCCGCCGCCGCGATCCGCCGGGCGATGCGCGATCTCGGGCTGGCTCCCGATGTCATCCTGGTGTCCTCCGCCAAACGCACGATGGAAACATTGAACGCGCTGGAACCCTGGGACGAGACGCCGCTGATCGAGCCGCTGGATGAACTTTATCTGGCGAACAAGACGCGGCTGCTGACGACATTGCGGGGCGTGGTGGAAACGGTGCGCACGGTGCTGCTGATCGGCCATAATCCCGGCCTGCATGACCTCGCGATCGCGCTGGCCGATCCGCGGGCCTCCGCCGAAAAGCTGGTGCACGGCGTCCGCGAGAGCTATCCCACCGGCGCCCTGACCGAGTTTGCCATCACCGGTCCCTGGGCCAGACTGGATGCCGAAGGCGGGCGGCTGCTGCGTTTCCTGACGCCCCGCATGCTGGACACGACGGAATAACCTGGTGGAACTCGCGCTGGTTCTGACGACCGCGGACGCCGCCCGGCTGCACCGGCTTCCCGCCATCAAGGCGGCGCGCACCGGGCGGTCCCGCGGCCAGGCGGTGCGGGTTGTCTGGCATGATACGCTCGACCGGACGCTGGCGGCTGACGGGCTCGCGCTGAGCGAGCAGCGTGGCGCCTGGCGGCTGGAACGGCACCGGCCGGAGCCGACCGATCCGTGGCCGCCGGCGACCGATCACCGGCTGATCGAAGAGGCTTCAGACCCAAACACGCTGTCCACCCCCCTGCCCGACGCGCTGACGACAGTGGCGGCATTCGACGGCCGGCGTACCGCGTTCACCCTGACCATCGGCGGCGAGCCCGTCACGATGACGCTGTTGGATGGGGTACTGCGAGCGGTCGCGGCGGACCGGCCGTGCTCGCGGTTGTTCCTGGAGGGAGCCGGCGTCGCGGTGCGGGAACTGGTCCTGCTGCTGGCGGACCACCTGACCCTTTCGATCCCGGTCCAGAGCCTTGCGTCGGAGGCGCTGCGTCTCGCGGACGGCACCACGCCCGAACCACGCCGGATCGGCGCGCCTGTGTTGCCACCCGAGGGCCTGTCTACCCATGCGGCCTTCGCGCATATTCTCGGACATCTGGCGGACGTGCTGCTGCATTTGGCGCCGCTGGCCGCGGACATCGAGTCCGGGACCGTCCCGGTGCATCAGATGCGCGTCGCGGTCCGCCGCGCCCGCTCGGCTTTGTCGATCTTCCCGCCGGTCGAGGACACCGTCGTGCTGAGCCGCGGCGCTGATGCGCTGCGAGACCTGGGGCATATGTTGGGACCGGCGCGCGACTGGGACGTGTTCATGACCGAAACCGCGCCGCCGGTCGAAGCCGCGCTGCCGGATCAGGCCAACCTGCGAGCGTTGTCGCGTGCCGGCGCGCGCCGCCGGCGTGCCGCGCGGGCGGCGCTGAGCGCTTACCTGACCAGCGCCGAATTTCGCCTGCTGAGCATCGAACTGGCCTGTCTGGCCGCGGCCGAATGGACGCTGCCGGACACGGAGCCTCCCCCGCTGAACGAGTTCGCGGCCGGCGTGCTGCGCGCGCGCTGGAAGAAACTGGTGCATGTCGGCAAGTCCCTGGAGGACCTGGATAACCCTGGGCTGCACGGCTTACGGCTGAAAGCCAAGCGACTGCGTTACGCCGCCGAATTTTTCGCGCCATTGTTCCCCGGCAAGGCGACCTCCCGCTTCATTCGTCGGTTGTCCGTCCTGCAAGAGCGTCTGGGTTTGTTCAACGACACCACGGTGGCGGAAACGCTGCTGCGCGAACTGAACGCCTCGCCTGGTTACGCTTCCGGTTTGATCCTGGGCTTTACGGCCGCGCGCGGCGCCGGTGTGCGGCCGAAAATCGCCGCCGCGTGGGCCCGTTTCCGCCGCCGCGAGCCGTTCTGGGAGTAGGCGAACGCGAGGGCTCCGCGCCATAGGCATCAGGATAAGCCACCGAGGAGGAAAATGTCCGCCTCTTCCCGTCATCCTCGGGCTCGACCCGAGGATCTCTCGACGCGCCAGGGAATTCAAAAGTCGGATAAGGTGTCTGGGCCGGCCGATCCTCGGGTCGAGCCCGAGGATGACGTTCGGGGGAAAGCTTTTCGCCCTCGCGGGCCTTATCCTGATGCCAATGGGGCTCCGCCCCTCGAACCCGTGAGTAATGTCCATGCGAAATTGGCGGGGATCACGACATAATATTTCGTGAGTTTGGATTTCGCGGCAACCTGGCCCGGACGCGAAACAGGTGGTCGCACGGGGTAACAGGCAGTTAACCACAATCTGGTTAATCGTTGATATTGCGTTGCATCATCGACGATTTCATCGATCCGGCGCTTGCCGGGCAGGTGGCCTCGCCCTTAGATGAACGTCGAAAAATCCGGCGAATGACGGTCCAAGGGATCACCAAGGGATCATAAAGAATGGCACAAGCGGCGGAAACCAGGAAACGCGGCAAGACTTCGGCGAAGACCGGCGATTCGAACGCCGATCGCGCTCAGTTGCTGACCGCGTATCGAACGATGCTGTTGATCCGCCGGTTCGAGGAAAAGGCCGGACAGCTTTACGGCATGGGACTGATCGGCGGCTTCTGCCATCTGTACATTGGCCAGGAAGCGGTCGTCACCGGCATGCAAATGGCGATCGGCGACGGCGATGAGGTCATCACCTCCTATCGCGATCATGGCCACATGCTGGCCTGCGGCATGGACCCGCGCGGGGTGATGGCGGAACTGACCGGGCGAGCCGGCGGATATTCGCACGGCAAGGGCGGCTCCATGCACATGTTCAGCAAGGAGAAGAACTTTTTCGGCGGCCATGGCATCGTCGGCGCGCAGGTGTCGCTCGGCAACGGCCTGGCGTTTTCCAACTGGTATCGCGGCAACGACCGGGTTTGCCTGACCTACTTCGGTGAGGGCGCGTCGAACCAGGGCCAGGTGTACGAAAGCTTCAATATCGCCGCTTTGATGAAGCTGCCGACGGTCTTCATCATCGAGAACAATAAGTACGGGATGGGAACGAGTGTCGAGCGCGCCTCGGCCTCGCACGATCTGTCGAAGAACGGCGTGCCCTGGGGCATCACCGGGGCGCAGGTCGATGGCATGGATGTGCTGGCGGTGAAGGCGGCGGCGGAGGTGGCGGTGGCGCAGTGCCGGGCCGGCAAGGGTCCGTATTTGCTGGAGGCGAAGACCTACCGTTATCGCGGCCATTCGATGTCCGATCCGGCGCGCTATCGCACCCGTGAGGAAGTGCAAATGATGCGCACGCAGCACGATTGCATCGAGAACGCGCGGCACCGCCTGGAAGCGCTCGGCGTCGAGGAAAAGGAGTTCAAGGCCATCGACGACGAAATCAAGGCGACCATCCAGGACGCCGCGGACTTCGCTCAGGCGAGCCCGGAGCCGGACCCCGCGGAACTCTGGACCGACGTGCTGGTGGAGGGCTGAGCCATGGCCACGCAAATCCTGATGCCGGCTTTGAGCCCGACGATGACCGAGGGCAAACTGTCCCGGTGGCTGAAACATGTCGGCGACGACGTGCGCGCGGGCGACGTGATCGCCGAGATCGAGACTGACAAGGCAACAATGGAAGTCGAAGCGGTCGACGAGGGTAAGTTGGCGCAAATCCTGGTCGATGAAGGTACCGAAGGCGTCGCGGTGAACACGCCGATCGCGGTGCTGTCGATGAATGGCGAGTCGGTTGAGATGCCGCCCGCCACCGCGGCGCGAAAGTCCGCTCCGGCATCGCCTAAGGCCGAAGCACCGGCACCCGCCGCGACCGCCATTGCGGCGCCGGTCGCGATGGGACCGGAGAAGGATTGGGGACCGACCGCGCCGATCACCGTACGAGAAGCGTTGCGGGATGCGATGGCGGCGGAAATGCGCGCCGACAAGGACGTTTTCCTGATCGGCGAGGAAGTCGCGCAATACCAGGGCGCCTATAAGATCAGCCAGGGCCTGCTGGACGAATTCGGTCCGAAACGCGTCATCGACACACCGATCACCGAGCACGGCTTCACCGGCATGGCGGTCGGCGCGGCGTTGAACGGGCTGCGGCCGATCGTCGAGTTCATGACGTTCAATTTCGCCATGCAGGCGATGGACCAGATCATCAACTCGGCGGCGAAAACGCTGTACATGTCGGGCGGGCAGATGGGCTGTCCGATCGTGTTTCGCGGCCCCAACGGCGCGGCGGCGCGGGTCGCGGCGCAGCACTCGCAATGCTATGCGAGCTGGTACGCGCATGTGCCAGGTTTGAAGGTGGTTTCGCCGTGGTCGTCGGCGGACGCCAAGGGATTGTTGCGCTCGGCGATTCGCGATCCGAACCCGGTGATCGTGCTGGAAAACGAGATGCTCTATGGGCAGACCTTCGATTGCCCGACGGATCCGGATTTCATCGTGCCGATCGGCCGCGCGAAGGTGGAACGCGCCGGCTCCCATGTCACCATCGTGGCGTTCGGCATCATGGTCGGCGTGGCGCTGAAAGCCGCCGAGACGCTGGCGGGCGAAGGCATCGAGGCCGAGGTGATCAACCTGCGTTCGCTGCGTCCGTTCGATAGCGAAACCGTGGCCGCCAGCGTCAGGAAAACCAACCGGCTGGTGACGGTGGAGGAAGGCTGGCCTTTCGCCGGAATCGGCGCCGAGGTGACGATGCAGGTGATCGAGAACGCGTTCGACTGGCTCGACGCGCCGCCGGTTCGGGTGCACGGCCTGGATGTGCCCTTGCCGTACGCCAACAATCTGGAAAAACTGGCGCTGCCGCAACCGGAATGGATTATCGACGCGGTTAAGAAACTGATCTGAGCGGGGGGACGCATCGTGGCCACCAATATCCTGATGCCGGCGCTCAGCCCGACCATGACCGAGGGCACGCTGGCGCGCTGGCTGAAAAAAGAAGGTGAAACGATCAAGGCGGGGGATGTGATCGCCGAGATCGAAACGGATAAAGCGACGATGGAGGTCGAGGCGGTCGATGAAGGCGTGCTCGGCCGCATTCTGATTCAGGACGGCACCGAGGGCGTGAAGGTCAACGAGCCGATCGCGGTGCTGGTCGACGCCGGGGAAGCGGTGCCGGCGGCGGCCTCGCCCGCGCCGGCGGCGAAGCCCGCGGCCCCGCCTGCTCAGGCGGAGAAGCCGGCGGCGGCGCCTGCTCCTGCCCCCGCGAAGGCGGCGCCGGTGGCGAATGGACACGCGGAGGGTGGTGAACGGATCTTCGCGTCGCCGCTGGCGCGACGGATGGCGTCGCAGGCCGGGATTGATCTGTCAGCACTGAAGGGCAGCGGCCCGAATGGGCGCATCGTACGGGCGGATATCGAGGCGGCCCAGAAAGGCACGCCGGCCACCGCGCCGGCACCGGTTCAGGTGGCTGCTCCGGTGGCGCGGGCGGCGACACCGGCATCGGCGATCAGCGCACCACACAAGCTGGTGCCGCACAGTTCGATGCGCAAAGTGATCGCGCGGCGGCTGACTGAAGCAAAGTCGACCATTCCGCACTTCTACATCTCGATGGAAATCGAAATCGACAAGCTGATCGATCTGCAAAATCAGTTGAACGCGAAGTCGCCGGCGCGCGATCAACCGGGTTCGTATTTCATTACGATCAACGATCTGGTGATCCGCGCGGCCGGAGCGACCTTGCGCCGCATCCCCGAGGTCAACGCCAGTTGGACCGACGACGGGATGGTGTTTTACGATGACGTCGATATCAGCGTCGCGGTCGCCATTCCGGACGGGCTGATCACACCGATCATTCGCCGCGCCGATCAAAAAGGCCTGCTGACGATCAGCCGCGAGATGCGCGACCTCGCCGGACGGGCGCGCACCGGCAAGCTGAAACCGGAGGAGTTTCAGGGCGGCGGGTTCTCGATCTCCAAGATGGGCATGTTGGGCGTGTCCGAGTTCTCCGCCATCATCAACCCGCCGCAGGCCGCGATCCTGGCGGTCGCGACGGGGGCGAAACGGCCGGTGGTGAAGGACGGCGCGCTGGCGATCGCCACCGTCATGACCTGCACCATCAGCGTCGATCACCGTGTCGTCGATGGCGCTTTGGGCGCGCGCTGGCTGCGAGAATTCAAATCAATCGTCGAAGAACCGTTGAGTTTAATGCTATGATCCCACCTGGTTGCAGACTGCGTCCGGCGCTCCGTTCGGATCTTCCCGAAATCCTCCGGCTGGTGCGCGGCCTCGCGGAGTATGAGCGGGTGCTGGATAATTTCACCGGCACACTAGCGGACTTCGACGCCATGCTGTTCGCGCCCGACCATGTCGCGGAGGCCACTCTGGTTGAGCTTCCGGGTCGCCCGCCCGCCGGCATCGCGCTGTATTATCGCACAGTGAATACGTTTCGCGGCCAGATCGGCATGTTCCTGGAAGATCTGTTCGTCGAACCGGATCTGCGCGGCCAGGGCATCGGACACGCGCTGCTGAGCCATCTGGCCCAAATGGCGATCGATCGCGGCTACAACATGATTCAGTGGAGCGTGCTGAACTGGAACGAGCCGTCGCTTAAATTCTACGACCGCATCGGCGCCGTGAAAGTCGATGACTGGCAGGTCAGGCGGCTCGCCGGTACCGCGATGGCCACACTCGCCGGAGGAATGGCGAAGTATGGCTGAGCAAAGTTTCGACCTGATCGTCGTCGGCGGCGGGCCCGGAGGCTACGTCGCCGCCATTCGCGCCTCTCAACTGGGCATGAAAACCGCGATCGTGGAGCGGGAGAATCTGGGCGGGATCTGCCTCAACTGGGGCTGCATTCCGACCAAGGCGCTGCTGCGCACCAGTGAGATCAATCATCTGCTGCATCATGTGCAGGACTTCGGATTCTCGCCGGTGACGGCGACGTTCGATATCGAAAAGATCGTCAAACGGTCCCGGGCCGTGGCGAAGCAATTGTCGTCGGGCGTGGCGTTCCTGATGCGCAAGCACAAGATCACCGTGTTCGACGGGACCGCCAAACTGGCCGGCAAACAAACGCTGGCGGTGGAGAAAGACGGCAAGCCGGTCGCGACGTTGAAGACGCCGCACATCATCCTGGCCACCGGAGCGCGCGCCCGCGAACTGCCGGGGATGGAGGCCGACGGCAAGCTGATCTGGACCTATCGTCATGCGATGGTTCCTCCCGCCATGCCGAAGTCGCTGCTGGTGATTGGATCGGGCGCGATTGGCATCGAATTCGCCAGTTTCTATCTGAACCTTGGCGTGAAGGTCACGGTGGTGGAGGTGCTGCCGCGCATTCTTCCCGTCGAGGACGAGGAAATCTCGGCCTTCGCGCATAAGGCGTTCGAGAAGCAGGGCATGACCATCCTGGCCGGCGCCGCGGTGAAGGGCGTGAAGAAAGCCGCCGACAGCGTGACGGTGACCGTGGAATCGGGTGGCAAATCCCAGGATATCACGGTGGATCGGGTGATCTCGGCCGTCGGCATCGTGGGCAATGTGGAAGGCATCGGTCTGGAAGGCACCGCGATCAAGGTCGATCGCACGCATGTCGTGATCGATGAATTCTGCCGCACCGGCGAGCCTGGCATTTACGCGATCGGCGACCTGGCGGGGCCGCCGTGGCTGGCGCACAAGGCGATGCACGAAGGCGTGATCTGCGTGGAAAAGATCGCCGGCCTCAACGATGTGCATCCAATGAACACGGGAAATATTCCTGGCTGCACCTATTGCCGGCCGCAGATCGCCTCCGTCGGCATGACCGAGGCGCGCGCCAAAGAAGCCGGTCACGAGGTGAAAGTCGGCCGCTTCCCGTTCATCGGCAACGGCAAGGCAATCGCGATGGGCGAGACCGAGGGCATGATCAAAACCGTGTTCGACGCCAAAACCGGAGAAATGCTCGGCGCGCACATGATCGGCGCCGAGGTGACCGAAATGATCCAGGGCTATGTCGTCGCGCGCACGTTGGAAACGACCGAGACCGAACTGATGCAAACGGTTTTTCCGCATCCGACCATCAGCGAAACGATGCACGAGGCCGTGCTGGACGCCTACGGGATGGCCTTGCACATCTGACGCGTTATTCCGCGGGCCTCGGCACCACGCGCGCGGCGAACCGCGGAGCCAATGCGATGCAGACGCCGGCGGCCAGCATGAACAGGCTCGCCAGCATCATCGGCACCTCATAGCTTCCGGTGTAATCGCGCACGATGCCCACCATCTGCGGCGCGGCGTAACCCGAGATATTGCCGACCGAATTGATGATCGCGATGCCGCCCGCCGCCGCCGCCGGGCCGAGAAACGCCGTCGGCAGATTCCAGAACGTCGGCAGCGAACCGGAGATGCCGAAGCCGGCGATGCAATAGGCCACAATGGCAACGATCGGGTGCGAGCCCAGGGTAAAGCCGACGATCATGAGGCCGGCGCTGGCGATGAGACAGGGACCGGCGCAGTGCCAAACGCGTTCTCCGGTGCGATCGGAACTGCGCGACAACAAAATCATCGCCACGCACCCGGCCGCGCTCGGCAACGCGGACAAGTACCCGACGACCTGGTCGTTGAAGCCCATGCCTTTGATCATCAACGGCAGGAAGAAGTTCTTCGAATAAACGCCGAAGCCGATCAGCAAATACCCCATGATCAGCATCATAACCATCGGCGTCGCCAGCGCCTGGGCCAGTGTCAGAGTCTGTGTGTGGGACTGTCGATCTTCCCGTTCCAGCCGCTCTCGCAGCCAATCGCGTTCATTCGCGGAAAGGAAATGCGCGTCCGCGACGCGATCCCGCAAAATGAACGGACAGGCGATCGCGAGCATGGCGGCGGGAATGCCCTCGATCAGGAACACCCACTGCCAGCCGGCCAGGCCGTGCCAGCCGTCCAGCAGCAACAGATTGCCGGAAACCGGCCCCCCTAACACGCTGGCGCTGGCGCCGAAGGCGTAGAAAATGCCCATGGCCCGGCCGCGATGTCGTTGCGGAAACCAGCGGGTCATGAACCAGGCGACACCGGGGAAATACCCGGCCTCGGCGACGCCCAGAAGAAAGCGGATGGCGACGAAGGTGGTGGTATCGGTGACGAACGCGGTGCCGGCCGAGCATGCGCCCCAGAACAGCATGACGAATGTCAGCCAGCGCCGGGCGCCAACCCGGGTCAATACCGCGTTGGCGGGCAACTGGAACAGCACGTAACTCCAGAAAAACGCACCGGCGGCGAGGCCGTAGGTGGTGGCCGACAAGCCCAGTGCTTTGTTCATGGTCAGCGCGGCGATCGAGATGTTGAAGCGATCGAGCGCGTTGACGAAATAGGCCAGTCCGAGGAAAGGCACGAGCCGCCACGCGACCTTGCGCATAACGGAATGTTCCAGGTCCGCCGCCATGGGTTCCTCCCTGCCGCGGTAGACCCGCGACCTGTGGTTGCCGAAGTGTAGGCACGGTCGCGGCGGGTTGTCACTGAAAAGCAGGTTTGGGGGTCAGGTGCGATTTTTCTTGACATATATCCTATTTAGTGATTAGTTGCCTTCATTAGAGGTTCGCATTCCGGGTCGCCTGTCATTTGAGTTTCTGAGCATTCCAGCCCTCAGGCCGCGGAACCAGAAGACGCTCCGGGTGTCGCGGGTGTTGCCCTCGATATCCCGGAGCGTCGATGGGCGAGGACCTGCTATAACCGGTCCACGATGACAGAAGCGCCAACGCGAGAGCCAGATGAACGGCGCCCGGTCCTGGTTTACCGCGACCGGATCGGCGTCGCGTCCGAGATCGAATTTTCCCGGCGGCAATATCTTGGCTTTCGCACGCTGCGCCCGGTGTGGATCGGCCGCGTGGTGCTGCCTGACGCGGGCTTGATCAGCCCATCGACGATCCGGATCGGGGGTGTGCGAGGCCTGCTGTTCCGGCATTTTGGTCTCGCGCCGGCCCTGGATGTTTCGGATTTTCTTCCGGTGGTGCATGCGCAGTTCGCGCGTGGCGGGGCGCTGGCGCTGCCGTTGGCGAAGGCGATGAACGCGAAGCTGGTCGTGACGTTGCATGGCGGCGACGTGGGCAAGGCGAAGAACTGGCGACGGCATACGTTGCTGTCCCGCCGCTGGCCGGACGTCATCGCGCGGGCGTATCGGTTTGTTTGCGTATCGCACGCGGTGGCTGAGATGGCGTCGCGGCGCGGTGTGCCGGAGAGACTGCTGACCGTGCTGCCAATCGGGGCTGAAGTGCCTTCGTCTCCGCCCTCCCCTTCCCGTGACGGCACGCTGCTGTTCGCGGGCCGGTTCGTGGAGAAGAAGGGGATTTTGGTGCTGGCGGACGCGATACGGCGGCTGCGGTCCAATGGCGATAGGACGAAATTGATTTGTGCCGGGGACGGACCGTTACGGCCGGTGCTGGAAGCGCTGGCGCGGGATGTTTCCGGGGTGGAGCTGGTGGGTTGGCTGTCGCCGTCCGCCCTCGCGGAGCGGATGGGCTCGGCGCTGGCGCTGGTGGTCCCCAGTGTGGTGGCGGCGGATGGGGACGCGGAGGGTCTGCCGAGCGTGGTGCCTGAAGCGATGGCGCGAGGCTGCGCGGTCATCGGCACCAGTGAGGGCGGGATCGCCGAGGCGGTGACCGATCTGGCGACCGGCCTGCTGGTGCCGCCGGGTGACGCGGTCGCTCTGGCGGCGGCGATGCACCGGCTGAGTTCGGAGCCTGATCTGACAGCGGGTCTGGCGCGGGCCGCGTTTGTCGATGTCGGGCAGCGGCTGAACGCGATTCGCCAGTCGGAGGCTTTGGAAACGATTTTGCTGGACGCAGGCCGGGGTTAGGCGTCGCCCTGCGGGCGGCGTGGTTTCGGCACCGTGCCGATCACGCCCAGCTCGGTCAGGCGATGCAGTTCATCGGCACCCAGACCCAGTCGATCCCCAAGGATCGCGGCGTTATCCTGGCCGAGCGTGGGCGCGGGCCGGCGGAGCGGATAGGGCTCGGCGCCCTCCCGGAACGCGGCGGACGTCTGATAGTGCGTGCCCATGAACGGGCGTTCGACCTGGTGCCAAAAGCCGCGCGCGCGCAAATGCGGGTCGGCCAAAAGGTCGAAGGGGCGGCGGGCAACGCCGGCGGCGATGCCGTTTGCCTGCAGCGTCAGCATCGCGTCGTCGGCGTCTCGGGCGCTGGTCCAGGCGGCGACGATCGTTTCAAGTTCGGACTCGCGCGCGCGACGGTCCGATGCGCTGAGCGACACGAAGCCTTGGCGTTCCAGCAGGCCCGCCAAAGACCGCCAGGCGGCATTGTCGGTGACGGCGATGGCCAGCCACGCATCGTCACCCGCGCAACGAAAGCAACCGTGCGGGACGTGGACCGGATGACGGTTGCCGATGCGCGGTGAAACGGCGCCGGTGGCGGATTGCTCGATCAGCGCGGGCGCCACGAGCGGCAACATGCACTCGACCTGGGAGAGATCGATGTTCTGGCCTTCACCGGTTCGTTGCTGATGCATCAGCGCGACCATCAGCGCGGCGGCGGCGTTGAAGCCTCCCACCGGGTCGCCGTAAGCGGTCTGATTCATCGTCGGCGGGTCGTGCGGAAAGCCGGTGATCGTTGGCAGGCCTGAGGCCTGTTCGAGGGTCGAACCGTAAGCGCGGCATTCGCTCCAGGCGTTGAAGGAGCCGAACGCGGGCATCGAGAGCATCACCAGGCCGGGCCGGACGTCCTTCAATACCGAATAGTCGAGTTGCAACTTTCGCAGCACCTCGCTGGAGTAATTCTCGATGACCGCGTTGGCGCCGCTGACCAGGCGCTTCAACAATGCGACGCCTTCGGGATGCGTGAGGTCCAGCGTGACGTCCAGCTTGTTGCGGTTCATCAGTTGGAACCAGGGGATTTTCTCGTAGCGCTGTTCCGCGATGAAGGAGGCACGCAGATCGGTGCCACGCCACCAATCGGGGTATTGGCACGCCTCGACCTTGATCACCTCGGCGCCGAGATCGCAGAGGTGGCGGGCGCCGGTGGGACCGGCCCACCCCATGGTCAGGTCGATGATGCGCACGCCGGTCAGCGGCAGCGTGCCGGCCGGTGCTGGATGCTCCGGGCGCTGGCTGGCGGGCGCGGTCCAAACAGGCTCATGGGCACCGGGGCGCGGCGCCTCCCCACCGCGTTTCGGTGGCGTGAGTTCCAGACGCAGCGGCGCGACCGGGCCTTCAAACGATACGTCGCCCATTCGTACGGGGACGAAGGCGCCACGGTCGCGATGGACTTTTTGTTTCAGCAATTCCGCCATGGTCGGGACGACGGCGAGCGGAAGTTTGTAGGTCAGACCGAGTTCGAACCATTCCTCGGCGGTTTTGGTCAGCCAGACGGGACCGAACGCGGCGTCGATTTCGGCGCTGTTCTTCAACCGGTCGGTGTTCAACGACAGATGCGGACGGCGCGCGAGGTCCGGCAGGCCCATCATCTCACAAATGCCGCGCCATTGGCCTGGCGTGACGATGGTGACGCCGATCAAACCCTGTTTGGTTGGATAGATGCCGACCGGATAGTTGCGCCCGAAACGATTGACCCCTGGCCGGCGCCGGGATTCTCCCACATCCCAGGCGATCGCCCATTCGTATTCGGACACGCCGAGCGAGGCTTCGTGGACGCTGGTGGCGAAGCGGCGGGCGCCGGCGGAACGGCCATACAATCCGGCGACGGTGGGAATAAACGCTGTCAGACCCGCGAGAATGCCGGACTGGCCCTCAGTCGCCAACGTTGGCGGCCCGTCGGCGGCGCCGGTCAGCACGACCAGGCCGGCGAGCGCGCGGCAGATCGCGTCGGTGGCGGCGAAGTCTCGATACGGGCCGGTTTCGCCGAACCAGGAGATGGCGGTGATCGCAAGGCCGGGATGACGCGCGCGCCATTCGTCGTGGGACGACCCGATTTCCGCGGGCGAGCGGCCGTCGAGCACGACGTCCGCGCCCGCCAGCAGAGCCGTGCGAATGTCGGGCGTTTCGGTCACCGAGCGTTTGTTGGTATTGAGCCAGGCGAACAAGCCGCTTTGCCCATCGGGGAGCAGCGGCGGCATGGTGCGCAACGGATCGCCGCCTTGTGGTTCCAGCCTGATCACGTCGGCACCGAAATCGGCGAACAACCTGCCGCAGTAATCCAGTGGGATCCCGGAACCGATCTGCAAGACGCGAAAGGCGGACAACGGCATCGGCGGGGCTCTCAGGGACGCATGGTGAAGAACGACTGGCCCGGGGTGCGTAGCGGCGCCGCCATGTTGGCGAACTCGCACAGCAGCGGGCGGGTTTCGCGCGGGTCGATGATTTCCTCGATGAGGAATGCCTCGGCGGAGCGAAATGGCGAGCGCATGCGTTGCAGGCGTTCGTCGATCTCCGCCAGCTTGGCCGCGGGGTCTTCGGCGGCGGCGATTTCGGCGCGGTAGGCGGCTTCGACGCCGCCTTCCAATGGCAGGGAGCCCCAGCTTCCCGACGGCCAGGCGTAACGGATGGTTTGTTGCGTGTGCGGCACGTGCGCGCCGCCGCCGACGCCGAAGACGTTGCGGATGATGATGGCGCACCAGGGCACGGTGGATTGATGGATCGCGCTGACGGCGGCGACGGCGGCGCGCATGGTGCCGGTGGACTCGGCGTGCAGGCCGACGGCGAAACCGAAACAATCGACGAGGTGAACGATCGGAAGATGGAACGTTTGCGCCAGATCGACGAAGCGGGTGATTTTCCGCGATGCCGCCGCGCCCCAGGCGCCACCGCCGAACAGCGGATCGCCGGCCAGGATCGCGACGGGCCAGCCGTCCAGGCGGGCAAACCCGGTGATGATCTGACGGCCGAAGCCGCGGCTCATTTCGAAGAAGCTGCCTTTGTCCATCAGTGAATCGACGATCCGCCGCATGCTGTAGGCCTGCTTCGGATCCTTCGGTACGATCGAGATCAGCTGATCGTCGCGCCGGTCCACGGGGTCGGGGTTGGGCGCGCGTGGCGGCAGGTCCCACACGGAGGATGGGAGATAGGACAGAAACCGTCGCGTGCGATCGAATGCTTCTTCTTCCGTATCGACCGCGTCGTCGACCGTTCCCGCTTCGATCTGAACCTCGTGACCGCCCAGTTGCATGCGGGTGCGGGCTTCGCCGAGGCGTTCGACGACGGGGGGGCCGGCGACGAAGATCGCTGACGTGTCCTTGACCATCAGCGAATAGTGGCTTGCGGCGAGGCGCGCGGCGCCGAGGCCCGCGACGGAACCGAGGCCAAGGGCGACGACGGGAACGCGGCCCATGTTCAAAGCGCACAACCAAAGTCCGGAGCTTTGACCGACGCCGCCGGGAAGGTTGGCGTGGCCGGTGGTTTCGATGGTTTTCACCGATCCGCCGCCGCCGGAGCCTTCGATCATGCGGATCAACGGCAGACGATATTCGCCGGCCATGTGCTCCGGCATTTGGTACTTGCCTTTGATCGAGGCGTCGGCGGAGCCGCCGCGGACGGTGAAGTCGTCGCCAAAGACCACGACAGGACGGCCGTCGATGGTGGCTCGGCCGAACACGCCATTGGCCGGCATGAAATCGGTCATGATTTTGGCGCTGGCGTCGTAGGTCGCTTTGCCGGCGATGGAGCCCAGTTCGAGAAAGGAGCCGGGGTCGGTCAGGCGGTCGATACGCTCGCGGACTGTGAGTTTGCCGGCGTCGTGCTGGCGCTTGATGCGTTCCGGGCCGCCCATCTGACGGGCGATGCGTTGCCGTTCGCGGAGTTCTTCAAGTTCGGGCTCCCAACCCGTTGGCTGCTGATCCATGCTATTGTGCTTTTTCGGACGTGTGAGGCGGGATCAGACCATTGGGAGGCGGAGGGGTCAACTTTCGGGGGAAGGAGTAGTCGGAGAAATCATTGGACACGGAGTTCCACGGAGCGCGCACGAAGTTGCACGGAGTGTCATACCAGTCGAACAAAACAACGACCTTCGCCCGTCAGTTCGTCCTGACCCGGCACGGGCGGGTCATCTCGCGCAACGAGCAGGTTGATGCGGATGGCCCGGTCGAGCCGGGCTATGACGAATGCCGCGTCCGATAGCTGATGTAAACGACGTTTGAAATAAGCTTATGGCCACTCGCCGCCGGGATTCGGACGGCCGTCCGACTGAATATCATTAGCTTCGTGAAACTCCGTGTTCACTCCGTGAAACTTCGTGTCCGATTGATTTGCCACGCCCCGGCACGCATCGCGAGGCACACTAAAACTTCAACCCCCTCGGAAACCCGTTCGGCGGCATCCTCCCCGCCTGGGCTCTCTCCCCCAGCCACTCCCGTAAATCCATTTCGGTCCGGACACGCTCTCCCAATCGCCAGGTCAGTCCGTCGGCGAGACGAAATACCTTGGCATCGGACATGCCCCCGTCCTTGTAGCGCTGCAGAATGACGCCGGCGCCGCGTACCATCTCAGGGATCTGGTCCAGCGGGAAGATCAACAATCTGCGGTTCTCGCCGATCAACGCGATGTGATCGCCGGCGGCCGGAATACAAAACGCGGCCTCCTCGCCAGGCTTTAAGTTCAGGATCTGCTTGCCGGTGCGTTTCTCGGCGCCAAGTTCCGCGGCGGGCACCAGGAAACCGCGGCCCGACGACGAGGCGACGAGGTAACGCATCCCCTCCACCGGAACGAACAACGCGACGGCGTCGTCCTCATTTCCCAGATCGGCCATCAGTCGCAACGCCTGGCCATCGCCTCGGCCGCGCGGGACATCGGCGGCTTTCAACGTGTACGATTTGCCGTTGGTGGCGAACAACACCAGGCGATCGGTGGTGTGGCACGGCAACAGCAGCCGCGACTTGTCGCCTTCCTTGAACTTCAGTTCCGCCGGATCGGCGACCGCGCCTTTCACCGCGCGGATCCAGCCTTTGTCCGACAGGATCACGGTGATGGCCTCGCGCTCGACCAACGCCTCGAACGAGAAATCGACGGCGGCCGGCGCGGCACCGAGTTCGGTGCGGCGATCACCCAACGGACCGGAGCCGAACTTCTTGCGAATATCATCGATTTCGACCGAGATCCGCTTCCAGCGAGCCTTGTCGCTGTCCAGCAATGACAACAACCCTTTCCGCTCCTTGGTGAGTTTGTCGTGCTCGCGGCGGATTTCCATTTCCTCCAGCCGGCGCAGGCTGCGCAGCCGCATGTTCAGGATCGCCTCGGCCTGCGTATCGGTCAGCGTGAAGCGCGCGATCAGGGACGGTTTCGGTTCGTCTTCCTCGCGGATGATGCGGATCACCTCGTCAAGGTTCAGATAGACCAGCAAATAGCCTTCCAGCACCTCAATCCGCCGGTCGATCGCGGCGAGGCGGTGATTGGAGCGGCGCACCAGCACCTCGTGCCGGTGATCGAGCCAGGCGCGCAGCACCTCCTTCAACGACATCACCCGCGGCGTGCGGGTGGCGTCCAGCACGTTCATGTTCAATGGAAAGCGGGTTTCCAGCGCGGTGGCGCGGAACACCGTCTCCATCAGCACTTCCGGCTCGACGCCGCGGGTTTTCGGTTCCAGCACGAGACGAATGATGTCGGACGATTCGTCGCGGATGTCGCCAAGCAATGGGAGTTTCTTGTCCTCCATCAACTGCGCGACCTGCTCGATCAGCCTGGACTTTTGCACCTGATAGGGGATCTGCGTGACGACGATCTTCCAGGTACCGTGCTTCCCCTGTTCCACCTCCCACTTCGCGCGTAGGCGGAAGCCGCCGCGGCCGGTCTGGTAGGCGGACAGCAGCGCGGCCGGATCCTCTGACAGCGTGCCTCCGGTGGGGAAATCCGGGCCGGGCATGTGCACCAGCAGATCGGCGGTGGAGCAATCCGGATAGGCGATCAGATGCATCGCGGCGGCGCAGACCTCGCCGGCGTTGTGCGGCGGGATGGAGGTCGCCATGCCGACCGCGATCCCGGCCGCGCCGTTGGCCAGCAGGTTGGGGAACGAGCCGGGGAGAACGATCGGTTCGCTTTCCTCGCCGTCGTAGGTGGGGCGGAAATCGACCGCGTCCTCATCGATGCCGGCCAACATGGCGCGGGCGACCTCGGTCAGCCGCGCCTCGGTATAGCGCATGGCCGCGGCGTTATCGCCGTCGATGTTGCCGAAATTGCCCTGGCCCTCGACCAGCGTGTAACGCGCGGCGAAGTCCTGCGCCATGCGGACCATGGCGTCGTAAATCGATTGGTCGCCGTGCGGATGGTATTTGCCCATCACGTCGCCGACCACGCGGGCGCATTTCTTGAACCCGGCGGTCGGATCGAGCCGCAACTGGTGCATGGCGTAGATCAACCGGCGGTGCACCGGCTTCAGGCCGTCGCGCACATCCGGCAGCGAGCGCGACATGATGGTGGACAGGGCGTAGGCGAGGTAGCGCTCGGACAAAGCGTCCTTGAGCGCGGTGTCTTCTATGTGTCCGGCGAACTCATCCGGCATCCTGGTTCTCCGATTCGGCCACCATCGCGGCGACCCGGTCGTATAGCATCTGGCGCGCCATGGGCAGCGGGCGGTGCCGCGCGCCGAACACGTCCCGGGTCAGGAAATGGCCGGTCAGGCGCAGGCCGGCGCGCCAGTCGTCGGGGCTGGATGCCGTGGCGCCGGTCAGAAAGGCGGGCAGCGGCAGCAGGCGGGAAGACCAGAGGCCGGCGCCTTCGGTCGTCACGGCGCGGCCGGTTTTCGGCGAGACATACACCAGGCTTTCCGTGGCTCCGGTCACGGCGCAGCCGCTGAGATCGAGGCCGAAGCCGAGGTCTGCGAGCAGCACGGTTTCCCATTGAATCAGTTCCGGCAGCACCGTTTCACCCAGCATCAGGCGCGGCAGGAGGGCGATCAGGCCGACGAAGACCGGCTCGTGCGGTTCGCGTTCGGGCAACGCGTCCTCGGTCACCGAGCAAACCGCGGTGAGCATGCCCAACGCCAGAGGATCGTCCATGACGGAGGCGGCGGTGGCATGGATCAGTTCGCCGCGAAAGCCGCCGAGTTGGTCCGACAGCCGGGCGAGCCAGCGGGCCTGGACGAAGTTTCCCGCCTGCCAGAGGCCGCCCTGGGAGCGGGATGCGCCGCCTTTCACGAGGCCCCGGTGGGCGCCATGTTCGGCGGTCATCACGGTGGCGATAACGTCGCCCTCGCCGTAGGGGCGGGTGTCGAGCACGATGGCGGGCAGGTCCCAGTCCATGGGAGGGGTTATATCAGGGTCGCCGAGCGAGCGGCACCGGCGTGATCGGTCATGGACGCAGCGTCCTGGTGAAGAAGCGCACCACGTCCCGGTTGAACGTCCGATGGAACGCCGCGCGATCGAAGCCGCCACGCTCCTTACAGATCATCGGCGCCACCTGGGCGAGAGGCTCGCTGCACGGGGCGAGAAAGTCGAAATGGTCGGCGCCGGGGACGACGTGATACTCGGGCTTGCGAGGCAGCGCGGCGCGCACCGCCTCCGCGTAATCGGGGGATGGCAGGATGGTGTCCGCGGCGGCGCGCCAAAGCTGAACCGGGACCGTGACGTTTTTCAGCCCGGAGCGGGTGAAGGTGAACCCGATCGCCGGCGCCGCGACCACCGCCGCCTTGATGCGCGGGTCGGCGATCCATTCGTCATCGCGTACCCTCGCGTCCGGTGGGATGGGATGCGCCGCCAGCAGCTTGCAGACGTAAGTGGCAGCGTGGCCGGCGCAGTAGGGAGCGACACGCGTCAGGTCGGGGATGCCGCCGATAGACACGAGAACCGTGAACCCGCCTGACGAAAACCCGAACGCTCCGACTTTGGCGGGATCGATCGCGAGATGCCCAGGCCATGCGGTGAGCATGTAATCGATGACGGTGTGGATGGCCTGTGGGCGCAGGGTCAGATGCGTCGCCTGGCTCTGGTCCCGGTAGTTGTCTCCGGTGTGGGTCACCGCGGCGACGATGAAGCCGGCATGCGCGAGGGCCAGGGCGGTGTCGTAATGGCTCTCGAACGTTCCGCCGTTGCCGTGTGACATCACGATCAAGGGATGTGGACCGGGGGTCACAGAGGCGTCGGGCGCGACGGACTGGGTGAACAGGCCGACGTCATGCTCGGATGGGGGCGTTTTGGTGGGATACCAGATGCCGACCTGAAGCGGCTCGGCGGGCGGGTTTGGGACGCTGACGATGGAGAAGCCGACCGCGTCGGCATGGGCCGGCGGGATGGAGAGGGCGATGAGGAGAAGGAGGCATCCCAGTAGTCGCGACATTGGCGTGATTTCCTTGGGGTGGACCATTCGCTCCCGCGTTCGGTTCATGCAGCGGCCAGTTCCGCCAGGAAGGACCTCGCGGTGATCATACGAATCCCACGGTAATGGCGAAGGCTCAGCAGGTCTTTATCGCCTGTGACAATCGCGTTTGCCTGGACATCGACCGCCGTGGCGATCACGTGATCGTCATCCGGGTCACGACAGACCGCGCCAATCATGGGCAAAGGACCAGCGAATACCGTACCCAACCGGCGAAGGCGATCGCACCAGTCACGAACGGCGTCTTCGGTATGCCCGTGAGCCGTTCGAAGGCGGACATCACAGAGCGACCGCCTGGTTTCCTCGATCAACACGGTCGATAGGTGCATGGTGAAACTGTTTCGTTCGGCTTCCGACAGAACCTCGCCCGGAACGCTGGCCGGAAAAAGAAACGCACTGACGAGAACAGAGGCATCAACGACGGCGGTCGGCGGCATAAGCCCGCCGCTCCTCGTCCACGACCGCGAGGATTTCGGCTTGTTGCTCCTCTGTCGGTTCCCCACGCCGCGCGTTGACCGGACGAAGCACGATTTCGCCAGACGCGGTCACCTCCACGTCCAGATAGTCACCCTCTTCCAGGCCCGCCGCATCCCGGATGGTTCGAGGTAGCGTGATTTGTGCCGCGCGGCGAAGCTTAACGAGCGCCATGACAGAGACCTCCGTCGTAAAGGATCACCATATCGCTGTTTCGGGGCCGGATCATCCGAAAACGAAGATCGCCCCCGCGCGAGTGGGTTCGCTCGGAGACGCCGTGTCATCCGGCCAGGATGACCGCCGGCCCACTGCGCGTCGCGTCGCTGAAGCGGCCGCTCATCGCGGCGACGCGATTTGACGGAACCGACTCATCCCCCCGGATCGTCCAGCCCGATCGCCCGCAATCGGGCACCCTCATTATCCCACCCGGCGCGTTCCTTGACGTTCAGAAACAGATGCACCGGCCGCTCCAGGAGCCCACCCAGATCGCGCCGCGCGCGCGCGCCAATATCGCGGATTTTCGAGCCTTTTTCGCCGATCAGGATCGCCTTGTGGCCGGGCCGCGAGACGAAGATCGTTACTTCAATGCGCACTGAACCATCAGGACGTTCCTTGAAGCTCTCGGTCTCCACGGTGGCGGCGTAGGGCACCTCGTCATGGGTTTGCAGGAAGATTTGTTCCCGCACCGTTTCCGCGGCCAGCAAACGGTCGGGCAAATCGGTCAGGTCGTCCTCGGGATACAGGAACGGGCCCTCCGGCACGGCGGCGGCCAGGGCGCGGGATAGTTCGGACACGCCGTCGCCATTGCCGGCGCTGACCATGAAGGTCTCCTCGAACGGCGCCAGAACGGTCAACGTGGCGATCAGGGGCAGCAGCGACTGAGCGGCCACGAGGTCGGTCTTGTTCAGCACCAGCCAACAGCGCCGGCCCGACCCGCCGAGACTTTTCGCGATCGCCCGCACCTGCTCGGTCGCGCCGGCCTTGGCGTCCACCAGCAGCAGCGCGAGGTCAGCGTCCGCCGCTCCGGTCCACGCCGCCTGCACCATCGCCCGGTCGAGCTTCCGCCGCGGTTTGAAAATCCCCGGCGTGTCCACCAGCAGGACCTGACTGCCGTCGCGGATGAAGATGCCCAGTACCCGGAAGCGGGTGGTCTGCGCCTTGGGGGACACGATCGACAGTTTGGCGCCGGTCAGCCGGTTCAACAGCGTCGATTTCCCGGCGTTCGGCGCGCCGACGATGGCGACGAAACCGCAGCGCGTTGTCACGTCCCCAAACTCACGGTCGATGAACTCATGGCGGCAGGCTCCCGTAAAGATGTTCGGCCGCCAATTGCTCGGCCGCTCGTTTGTTGCCCGCGGTGCCCTCGCCGGTCAGATCGCCCACTGTCACGGTCACGACGAATACCGGCGCGTGCGCCGGGCCGGTCCGGGCCGAGATCATGTAGGCGGGCAGATCCAGACCGCGCTTCTGCGCCCACTCCTGCAACGCCGTCTTGGCATCCTTGGGCGGCGATTCCTGGGCGATCATCGCGCCGTCCCAGGCCCGCCGGACGAAATCCCGCGCCGGATCCAGGCCACCGTCCAAATAAATCGCGCCCAACGCGGCTTCCAGGGCGTCAGCAAGGACCGTGGCACGGCGCTTGATGCCGGCGCGCGCCTCGCCCGGGGCGACCGACAACGCCTCCCCCAACCCGATCGTCTCCGCCACCTGCGCCAGCACCGGCTGCGACACCAGGGAGGCCAGCCGGCGGCCGAGGTCGCCTTCCTGCTCGTCGGGGAACCGCTCGGCCAGCCACTCCGCCATCAGCAGGCCGAGCACCCGGTCGCCGATGAACTCCAACCGCTCATTCGACCCCTGCTTGTGCGATCCTGGGCCGGGCCGCTTGCCTTGCAACGCCGAACGATGCGTCAGCGCTTCACGCGGCAGGTCGGAACGGGTGAAGCGGTAGCCGAGGATCGCGTCGAGCGCCTGGCCCACGGGGTCAATGGCCCACGGGGGCTCAGTGGATCCGCTGGAACAGACGGCTCCAGCGGATTTCGAACGGCCACCACCAGATTTCGTACCAAGGGTGGTCGGCGTCGATCGAGAAGAACAGGATCTCGGCGCGGCCCACCAGGTTTTCGACGGGCACGAAGCCGACGGCGTTCATGAACCGGCTGTCCGCCGAGTTGTCCCGGTGATCGCCCATGGCGAACACGTGATCCGGCGGCACCACGTATTCGATGGTGTTGTTCGGGTCGAACTCCTTCGCCGGATCGAAGCCGGGCCGCCGGCTGGCGTCGGTTCCGTCGGTGGCCTTCAGGATCTCATGCCGAACGCCGTTCGGCAGCGTCTCCACGTATTCCTTCTCGCGCTGGACGTAGCCGCTGTCGTTGGTGTCGTAGTTGCCCATCGGCTCGCGCGGGCACATCACGCCGTTGATGTAGAGCTGGCCCTGCTTCATCTGGATGCGGTCGCCCGGCAGGCCGATGATGCGCTTGATGTAATCGGTGGACGTGTCGCGCGGGTATTTGAACACCGCGACATCGCCGCGCTTCGGCAGGGAGCCGAAAATCCGGCCCTCGAACAACGGCGGCGAGAACGGCAGCGAGAACTTCGAATAGCCGTAGCTGTATTTCGAGACGAACAGGTAATCGCCGACCAGGAGAGTCGGCACCATGCTGCCCGAGGGGATGTTGAACGGCTCGAACAAGACCGTGCGCACGCCGATCGCGATAAGGCCGGCGTAGACGATGGTCTTGATGTTTTCGACCCAGACGTTCGGTTGACGCCTGACCTTGGCCGCCTTCGCAGTCGCCATACGGAAACACTTCCCCAGTGGGTTACAGGTGGAAAACGGGTGGGTTACAGGTCGGTAACGGATCGAAAACGGTTGGGAAAACGCGCCGGATGAAGCCCGCGGGGTATCCCCCTGTCAAGGGAAGGCCCCCCAGGGGAGACCGTTCTCCATATGGGCACCATCCCGTACCGATCCCAGAGGAACGGTCGATGAAAAACCGCGCCGGACGGTTCCCGGGCTCGCATGCGTGCCACCCATGGGCGCGGAGCGGTCGCACGAAGATGCCGACCTTCGATACCATCCGCCAATACTCGCGCGGCCGGGCTGATCGCGATCAGCCCGGCTCGCTGGCCTGGACAACGATCCTGATGGTCTCGGCCAGGACAATTGGTTGACGCCTGACCTCGGCCACTTTCGCAACCGTCACGCGGCAACTCTTTCTGGTGGACAATGGGTGCGAACCGATTGGATGACCCCGGGGACCTCTTGAACGGAAAAATCGCCCTCCTGGGCGGGAGGGCCATCCGTTCGCGGCGCTGTGGGAACGGGTTTGACGAGGGTGATTTCTTTCAAAGAGTTACAGAATTAACTTGTTTGGATCAATTCGCGGGATTAAACGAACAATCTCTGTTTGGGGGCGAACTTGTCTTATTATTTAAGCAAAATTTGGCGCGGCTTCCTACTCGCCGTCGCCATCCTGACGCCACCGTCGGTTGGGCTCGCGGCGCCGGGCCCGATCAATAACATCCCGATCAACATCGAAGCGGCTTCTTTCTATGATGGCGCGACGCTGACCGGTTCCTTCTCGCTGAACGTTTATGGGCAGGTGAACTCGGGCTGGACGCTTCAGCTTGGCGCCGGTGAATCACTCAACAACACCGCGATCCCGGCCATTACCTTCGGCACAGCCCAGGGGGAGCTGTTGGGCGCGACCGGGGCCCCGAATACGATCGAGGTCACCACGAACGGCGCTGGCAATACGCCTCCCCTGTTCTATCTGACGTTTCAGCACGCGTTGAACATCCCTGGTCCCGACCCGTTCGTGATCGACGCGAATTCGTTCGTCACCACGCCGGACTCCGGCGAGTGCGTGGGATTTTCCTGCACGATCGCTGACGAACGTCTGGTCTCCGCCGGCTTCGCCGAGGTGCCGGAACCGATGTCGATGACGATCCTGGGGTTCGGCGTCGCCGCTTTGGGCACGCGGCGTTTCCTCGGCCGCCGGGTCACGCGGTAATCGGCACCGCCGAAATGATCACCTGCGCGTAAGCGTAAGGGTATTCGTCGGTCATCGTCAGCGCCACCTGAGCGACCATCCCCGCCGGCGTGATCGCGCGTAGCCGGGCTTCGGCGCCACCGGTCATCTTCAACGTCGGCTGGCCGCCTGGCAGGTTCACGACCCCCAGGTCGGAGAAGAACACACCTTTGCGGAAGCCAGTGCCGAGCGCTTTGGAGGCGGCTTCTTTGGCGGCGAAACGTTTGGCGAAGGTCGCGGCGCGTATTTTCTCCGTCCGCCGCATCGCTTTCGAACGTTCCGTTTCGGTATAGACGCGTTCGAGGAACCGATCGCCGTATTTCCCGATGACCTTCTCGATGCGGCGGATGTCGCAAATGTCGGACCCGAGGCCGAGAATCATCAGTGCGTCGCCCGCTCGACCGCCTTGACCCCGCCGGCGCCACGCAGGCCGGCGATCACCTTGGACAGATGACCGACATCGCGCACATCGACATCGATCAGGGTTTCGATGAAGTCCTGCTGGCGATTGACGATTTTCAGATTGGCGACGGAACCGTCCTGGCGCGCGATGGCATTGGTCATGTTGGCCAGCGCGCCGGTCTCATTGTCGGAGATCACGCTGATGCGCGCCGTGTGGCCGACGCCCTTGCCATCGGGACCGCCTTTGCCGACAACCTCATAGTTCCAATCGACGTCGATGAAACGTTCCGGTGTCGCGGCGAATCCGGTCAGAGTCTGGCACTCGCGGCCGTGGATGGTGACGCCCTTGCCGGTCGTTACGATGCCGACGATATCGTCGCCGGGCACCGGATGGCAGCAGCCGGCGAACGAGTAAGCCATGCCCGGCACCAGCCCGGTCACCGGCATGTCGTTCATCGGTCGCGCCGGCGCCCGCCCAGGCCGCGCCAGCAGCGGGGCCATCAGGGGCCGCGCACGCTCCTGCCGCAGTTCCGGCCACGCCGCGTGCACCACGTCCCTGGGGGCTGTGTTGCCGTTGCCAACCGAAATGTAGAGATCATCGACGGTGGCGAGCTTCAACGTCTTCAGCGCCTGATCCAGCACCTTCTCGGACCCATCGACGCCGGCCTGACGAAACGCCTTGGTCAGTTCGGCCTTGCCGGCGGCGCGGGATTGCTCGCGCTGTTCCTGGTGGATGAAGCGGCGAATGCGCGCGCGCGCCTTGCCGGTGACGACGAAGCGTTCCCATTGCGGCGAGGGCGTGCCGCCGCGGGCGGTCATGATCTCGACCTGATCGCCGTTCTGCAATTGATGACGCAGTGGTAACAAGCGACCATTCACCTTGGCGCCAACACAGGTATCTCCCACCTGGCTGTGCACCGCATAAGCGAAATCCACCGGCGTCGATCCACTGGGCAATTGAATCAACTGCCCTTTCGGCGTGAAGCAGAACACCTGATCGCCGTATAATTCCAGCTTGGTGTTTTCGAGGAATTCATCCGATGAAGACGAATTCTCAAGAATTTCCAACAAGTCCTGCACCCAGCGGAACCGTTGAATATCTTTTTTGTCGGTCCGCGCGTCCGGCGCCTTGTAAACCCAGTGCGAGGCGACACCGTTTTCCGCGATATCGTCCATGTCGGCGGTGCGGATCTGGATCTCAATCTTCTGATTGCGCGGCTCACGCAACGTTACGCCGGTGTGCAGACTTTGATAGCCGTTCGATTTCGGCGTCGAAATATAATCCTTGAACCGCCCGGCGATCACCGGGTAGGCGGAGTGAATGGCGCCCAAAGCGGCGTAGCAGTCGGCTTTGGTCTGCACGACGACGCGGAACGCCATGATGTCGGACAGTTGCTCGAACGCCACATTCCGGCGATGCATCTTTTCCCAGATCGACCAGGCGGATTTCTCGCGGCCCTGGACTTCCACGGTGGCGACACCGTCCGAGTGGATGATATCGACCAGCTCGCGCCGCACTTCATCGATGACATCGGCGCCCTGGCCGCGCAGAAAGTTGAGGCGCGCCTGGATGGTGCCGTACGCCTCGGGGTCGAGTTGCATGAAGGCCAGGGTTTGCAGCTCGTTCTTGACCTGCTCCATGCCGATGCGTTCGGCGAGCGGGGCGTAGATTTCCATCGTTTCGCGGGCGATGCGTTTGCGCCGGTCCTCGTCGCGCACGAAATGCAAAGTGCGCATGTTGTGCAGGCGGTCGGCGAGCTTGACCAGCAGGACGCGAATGTCGCGGCTCATCGCCAGCACCAGCTTGCGGAAATTCTCCGCCTGCCTGGTGCGGTCGGACTGGAGTTCCAGCCTGGTCAGCTTGGTGACGCCATCGACCAGGCCGGCGATTTCCTTGCCGAAGCGCGCCTCGATTTCCGGCAGTTTAACCGGGGTGTCCTCGATCACGTCGTGCAGCAGGCCGGTGGCGATGGAGGCGGTGTCGAGGTGATAACCCGCCAGGATATCGGCGACGGCGACGGGATGGCTGAAATATGGGTCGCCATTGTCGCGGCGCTGGGTGCCGTGCGCCTGCATGGCCATGACGTAGGCGGCGTCGATCAGCTTTGTGTCGGCCTTGGGGTCGTAGCCGTGGATTTTCTCGGTCAGTTCAAACTGCCGGATCATCGCTGGTTTGGCGGGCGCCGCGGTGGCCGACGAGGGGTCCGCCGCGGGGGTGGTCACGCCATCGGGCGCGCGAACGGGCATGGGCCTGGCGGGCCGGTTCGCCGCGCCATCGCCATGCCCGATCGTCATGTTCGCGCGGCCATGCGGTTAGCGCGCGGCCCGGCCGCCGAGTTCCGCCTCGATGGCCGCTTCCATGTCCTCGGGGGACAGGGTCTCGATTTCCTCTTCCAGGGTCGTGGCCTCTTCGTCGGCGCTGACGTCCTGTAGACCGAAAATGTTCTGGTCGGTCGGGATGAGGTCGAGCACTTCCTCGTCCGCCGGCTCCGGTTCGGGGGCACGGGACAGAGCGCGGATCAGGTCCTGCTCGATGCGGCCGAGTTCGATGGTTTCCTCGGCGATTTCGCGCAGCGCGACGACGGGATTCTTGTCGTTGTCGCGATCGACGGTCAATTCCTCGCCGCGGCTCAGGTTGCGGGCACGCTGGGACGCGAGCAACACAAGCTCAAAGCGGTTGGGGACTTTTTGAACGCAGTCTTCGACGGTGACGCGCGCCATGCGCTCAACCTCCTGGCCTGGGAATGGGGCGAATGGGTTAGGTAGGGGGTTTGAGGCGGAAAAGCAAGGGTGGTATCACGAGGAACCGGCGTCCGCCGCCACGAGGGACCAAAGCGGACGCCGTCTCCAGGGGGTGGCGTTATAGGCCTGGGCCCGACCTGGTTCCATCGACACCGGGCGACTCAGGCAGCGTCGCATATGGCGTTCTCCCCTATGCTTTGTTCGAAAATATCCGACTGACGTTCATCGCCGCGCTCAAAGCACGCATTGCGTTTACGGTGCCGCGCACCGAATAGCATATTCCCAGAGGCCGTCGTTTTCCGCGCGACGCCGAGAACACTTCTTTCACACTTCGCCCTGAGAATCGAAACGCCGGCGGGGAATGGCCCCGCCGGCATCTCAACTGGAGGAAAAAGGATGATGCACGTCCTTCTACTCCTGCCACTTATGCTGGTGATCTTCGACGTCAAAATCAAGATCATCATCAAGAGTGTCAACGCAACGCCGAAATGTCCCCTGTTTCCGCAACGCCAGAATGTCCCTTTTTAAGCGATGAATTCGGGGCCGCGATCATGCCAGCCGGGCTTTCCGGTTCGGTTGAGGCGGCTGCTTTCCCGTCCCGGCCTGGAACATCAGAGGCCATGGGGCGGAGCGAAGGGGAAGAGAGGAGCGGAGCCGCCCGGAGCCACGCGTGGCGCGCCTTTCAGCGCGAGGATGGCCAGCACCGGACCTTCCCCGGAGTGAGCACCATGGCACAGTGTGAGCCAGCCGGTGGGCCAGGCCATCACGCGGCCTCGGCCAGCGCCTGTTGGGCCGCGATGATCGCATCGATCCGTAAATCCAGCGTTTTTTCGTCCTCGGCCAGGTCCGGAACCGAACAGGTGCCATAGGCAGTGAAGGCCAGCAGCCGTTCCTTATAATTGACCCGCAACCGGCCATCGGCGAAATGATGCAGCGCCACCCTGACACCACGCAGCGCGGTCCCCGGACCGGCGGTCTTCACGCAATATTTTCTCCCGCCCCCGCTGAAGGTCAGCGCCTTCGTCAGGACCCGCTCCTCGCGCCGGGCGAGCGCCTCATCCAGTTCGTCCGCCGATCGCGTCCAGGGCCGGTGCGCCGAGGCCTCGTCGCGCGGCGGGACACCGGATTTTTCATTATACTTAAGTATGAACCCGGGGAGAAAGGCCCGTGCCGCTTCGATTGAATTTATGTTACTTAACCGCATCTCCCCGATTAGACGATCTTGCAACGTTTGATTGGCCCGCTCCACCCGCCCTTTCGCCTGGGGGGTCAGCGCGTTGATCAGGCCGATGCCAGGCCGGTCCACCACGCGGCCGAACCCGGTCTTGCCGTCGGCACTTTCGGCGTCCCTGGCATTGACCCGGAAGACCCCGTGCCGATCCGAATGGAAAGCCAGCGGCCGCCAATGCGTCAGAACCTGATCGCGTAGCGCTTGCACGTAGGCTTTCGTGCATTCCGCCGAGGCGAAACGCAGTGCGATCAGCCGGCTCGTCGCGTCATCGGCGAACACGATCAGCGTGCGGCGCGGGGCGCGCCCTTCAAGCCAATCGTGCGGGCTGCCGTCAATCCGCACCAGTTCACCAAACCGGAGGCGACGGTCCCTGACCTGGAAGAGGCGCCTCTCTCCCCGCTTCTTCGGCCTGTGCGGCTTCAACCGTGTCTGAATGCGCCGGACCGTCTCCCGCGAGACCACGATCCCGTCCCGTTCCGCCAGTTTTTCCGAAGCCAGCGTGGGGCCAAAATCGGGATAGGTCTCGCGCAACTGTTCGCCCCGGAGGCGTGTCGCTTCTGGCAGGCGGTTATGGGCGGCGCGGCCACGCTGGCGGCTGACCAGCCCGTGATCGCCGTGCCGCTTCCAGACGCGCACACCAGACGCTTGATCTGGCGAACGCCGATCCCGAGCCGCTCCGCGGCCTTACGCTGGCTCAGGCTCTTCTCAATGACCCGCCTGATCAGGTGCGATCGGTCTCGCTCGTTCGCGCTCATCAACAGATACCCTTCCGGCATAACGTCCCCTCATCGGGCAGCGCCCAAAAGGGGCATTTTAACTTTGCGGGAAGGGGACATTCTCGCGTTGCGCTAACAGCCCTTGCCTTTAGGCCGGTAATGGAACGTTCCGGAGGTAAGCCCGGTGGCCCGGCTTTGCGGATCGCGCGGACGCTGCGTAGGGTGTTCGCGGCCAATACGCCGCGGCGCCGCGCGGATTCTGGGAGTCAGGAAACATGCCGGATTACGACTACATCGTTGTCGGCGGAGGTTCAGCGGGCGCGGTGGTCGCGAACCGCCTGTCGGCGAACCCGGCCAATAAGGTGCTGCTGCTGGAGGCCGGTCCCGCGAACCATCCGTGGACCCGCGTACCGATCGGTTACGCGAAGCTGCTCAACAATCCCGCCGCCAACTGGCTTTATACGTCCGAGCCCGAGGCGAACACCAACGGGCGCAAGCTGCCGGTGCCGCGCGGACGCTTGCTCGGCGGCTCCAGTTCGCTCAACGGCATGGCTTTTGTTCGCGGCCAGGCTCAGGATTTCGACACATGGGCGCAGATGGGCAACCAGGGCTGGAGCTACGCGGACGTGCTGCCGTTCTTCAAACGGATGGAACGTTACGATGGCGGCGACGACGAATATCGCGGGCGGGAGGGACCGTTGCGCGTCACCAATCCGCCGCCGCGCGATCCGATCTTCGCCGCGCTGATCAAGGCCGCCGGTCAGGTCGGCATTCCGCACAACCCCGATTACAACGGCGCCACGCAGGATGGGATCGCGATGAGCCAGGCAACGATCGCGTCCGGCCGCCGCATGAGCACCGCCCGTTGTTACCTCGATCCAATCCGCGGCCGCCAGAACCTGCGTATCGAGACCGGCGCGCTGACGCGGGCGCTGTTGCTGGAAGGCAGGCGCTGCGTGGGGGTGCGTTATTCCGTCGGCGACTCGATGCGCGAGGCGCGCGCGGCGCGGGAGGTGGTGGTCAGCGCGGGCTCGATCAATTCCCCGCAATTGCTGGAGCTTTCGGGCATCGGCCAGCCGGACCGGCTGCGCGAACTGGGGATCGAGGTGCGCCACGCGCTGCCCGGCGTGGGGGAGAATTTGCGGGATCATTACGCGCCCAGAACCCGGTGGGCGATCGGCGCGAAAGGCATCACTTTCAACGACCGGGCACGCGGCATCGGCCTCGTCGGGCAGGCCCTGCGCTACGCGTTTCTCAATCAGGGCATGCTGGGCATGGTGGCCGCGCCGATCCGCGCGTTCGTTCGCTCCCGCGAGGGGCTGGAGGCGCCGGATGTGCTTCTGGGCTGGGTGCCGATGCTGACCGAGCCAGGTCCGAAAGGTCCAAAACTGTCGCTCCAGTCAGGCGTGACCTGCTACGCGCACCCAATGCGGCCGGAGAGCAAGGGGCACATTCACATCGTGTCGGCGGACGCGCGCCGGCCGCCGGCGATCAACTTCAACTTTCTGTCGTCGCCGGTCGACGCGGAACTCACCGTGCGGGCGGTGCGGATCGCGTGTTCGGTGATGCACGCGCCGGCGATGGCGCCGATGCAAGTGACGGAAATCGCGCCGGGACCGGAGCGCGCCACCGACGATGCGATCCTGCAATGGGTTAAACAGGCGGCGGAGACGACGTATCATCCGGTCGGCACCTGCAAGATGGGGGTTGACCCATTGGCCGTGGTGGATCCTCAACTGCGCGTGCATGGGATTGAGGGGCTGCGCGTGGCCGACGCGTCGATCATGCCGGCGCTGACTTCGGGCAACACCAACGCGCCGTCGATCATGATCGGCGAGAAGGCGGCGGATTTGGTGCTGAAAGCGGCGGCTTGAATAGATCTGATATCATAATGACTTACACGCGGCCGCCGTCATGCCAGAGCCTGGGCCTGACATCTCGTGATGCGGATCTTGATGCTCTCACGGCGAGCACGACTTCTGTACGGGACGATCCTCGGGCTCGACCCCATAGGCGCCAAAACGGCGTCGCGGTTGGAACGGCATCGTTCGGTATTCGTCATGGTCCGGCTCGACCGGACCATCGGTGTGCCCAAAATCGCTCTTACCGGTGTGTTTGTGCCGATGGTCCGGTCGAGCCGGACCATGACGATGGAGGGAGGGTACCACACCGCTCGCCGTGCTATTTCAGCGCGTATGGGGTCGAGCCCGAGGATGACGCTATGGGGGCGTCACGACCGAGACTCAATGTCGGTTGGTATTAAATCGGGAACTCTCGCGTTTCGCCGAACGCGAGGACATCGAATTCGTGGTCTTCAATGCCGGCGGCCGCGCTTTCTCGCCGCAACGCCAGCACGGGGGCGTCGATCGCCTCGTCGGTCAACTGGAAGGTGCCGAAATGCATGCCGATGCCGCGCCTGGCGCGTAGATCGCAATGCGCGCGGACGGCTTCCTCGGGGTTCATGTGGTGTGTGCGCATGAACCAGCGCGGCTCGTAAGCGCCGATGGGCAACAGCGCGAGATCGATGCGCGGGAAGCGGCGGCCAATCTCCGCGAAGTAAGAACCGTAGCCGGAATCCCCCGCGAAATACACGACGGCTCCCCCGGCCTCGACGATGAAGCCGCCCCACAAGGACCTGTTACGATCGAGCAAGGTTCGCGCGGAAAAATGTTGCGCCGGCACATAGGTGACGCGGGAGCCGGCGAGCTCGGTGCTTTGCCACCAGTCGAGTTCGACGGCGTCGCGAATGCCGGCTTTGGCGAGATGGCGTGCGTTGCCCAGGCCGGTCGCGGCCGGCGGCGACCAACGCTTCCGCACCTGACGCAAGGTCGGCAAATCCATGTGATCGTAATGATTATGCGAGACGAGCAGCAGGTCGATACCGGGCAAGGCGTTCAGGCTTTGCCCCGGCCGTCGCGCGCGCCGCGGACCGATGCAGGAGACCGGGCTGCAACGCTCCGACCAGATCGGATCGGTCAGGATGCATATGCCGCCGAGCTGCACCAGGAATGTCGAATGGCCGATGAAGGTCACCGCGATGCGATCGGGCGCGGCGCGCGTCGGAGGCGGACGCGGCGGGTCTTCCACGCGCGTTGGCCAGGGTTGTTTTTGGCGCGTGCGGCGCCAGCGGCGGACGTCGGCGGCGGTCTTGCCGCGGGGAGAATGCGGATTGAAGAAGTGCTGACCGTCGAAGTGGGTCTCGGCCGGGGTCGTGTCAGTCATGCGCGCGGTCCGGGCTTTGGACGGATCGTGCCGAGGGGTCTCGTCGAGAGAACTTCATCGCGCTGTCCTAGCGAGAATCGGCACGGCGCGCGAGGTGTGGGGGACTGGCGGCGGTCGTTTGGCGGTGCCGGGCTTCGCGTCGCGGCGTCATCCGGCGCGACCTGGTCATCGGCCGCGCTCGGTCTGCGAAAGATGACCGGGCCAGGCCCGGCCATGACAATGAAAAAAGCGGTATGTTCTTTGAATACTGCCCCTATCCTAACTTCCCCGCGTATTTCTCCAGGATCGCGAACGGCTCCGCGCCGAGTCTCTCACGCCAGTCCTTGTAGAATCCGCCGGTGCGCAGACCTTCGCGGAAGCTGGTGGTGTCGGCGGTGTTGAAGACCAGGCCTTTGGATTCCAGATCGCCGCGGACCGAGGCATCCTTGGACGCGATATCGGCCCGCTCCTTCAACGCGGCGTCGTTGAAGCCCTTGGCGACGACCTGGCGTACCGGTTCCGGCAGGCCGTTCCAGGTGGCGGCGTTGCACACCCACCAGTGACCGTCCCAGACATGGGCCGTCAAAGAGCAATACTTCTGCACCTCGTACAGCTTGGTCGCCTGGATCAGCGCCAGAGGATTTTCCTGCGCGTCGGCGATATGGGTCTGCAACGCGGAGTAAAGCTCGGTGAACTGCATCGCCAAAGGCGCGGCCTTGAGGGTTTTGAACAACGTGACGAGGCTCGGCGCGACCGGCGTGCGGATTTTCAGACCGACCAGATCGTCGGCGGTCTTGATCGGCTTCGTGCTGGTGGTGATATGACGAAACCCCAGATCCCACATGCGTTCCATCGGCACGAGGCCGGCTTTGGCGGTGATCTGCGCGCGGATGTAGGACCCCAGTTCGCCATCCATCGCCGGCCACAGCTTGTCGTAGCCGGACCAGGCGAAACCCAACGCGCTGGTCGCGGTCACCGGCAGGATGCTGGCCAGGATCTGGCCTGTGGGCTGGCAGAAATCGATCGCGCCGCTGCGCGCCTGGGACAACAGATCGTTGTCGCCGCCCAATTGCGAATCGGGGAATATCTGCAATTCGACGCGGCCGTTGGAGTCCTTGGCGACCTGATCGGCTGCTTCGGTGAGGCGAATATGCAACGGAAAGGTCAGCGGCGCGGTGTGCGCGACGCGTAACGAGAACTCGGCGGCTTTGGCGAAGCGCGGCGGCAATGGCGCGGCCAATGCGGCCCCCATCAATGAACGTCTGGTGGTACGCATGAACGTTGCCCTCATTTTGTTGCGGCTCGGGATCATAGGAAGCCGATGGAAATCCATGGAATCGCGGCGACGATCGCCAGGCCCAGCATCAACGCGGCCAAATAGCGCCAGATGTGACGCATCGCGTCGTCGGGATCGCAGCGGCCGATGGCGCAGGCGACGTAATACCCCACGCCGAACGGCGGCGCGAACAGGCCGACACCCATCGCCAGGATGGCGACCATCGCATAGTGCACCTCGTGGATGCCGACCTGCCGGGCCATGGGGAAAAGCAGAGGTCCGAACAGGACGATCACCGGAATGCCCTCCAGGATCGAGCCCAGTACCGTGAACAGCAGGATCGAAACGACCATGAACACGATCGCTCCGCCGGGCATGCCGACGATCCAGCCGGCGACGACGCGGGAAAAGCCGGATTGGGTGATAGCCCATGCCATGGCGGTGGCGGCACCGACGATGAGCAGGATGGCGCCGGAGAGTGAGGCGGTTTGCACCAGCATCGGCATCAGGCGGCGCCAGTCGAATTGCCGATAGATGCACAATCCCGCGACCGCCGAGTAAACGATGCCGATGGTCGAGACCTCGGTGGCGGTGGCGATGCCGCCGACGACGGCGCCGCGGATGACGAACGGCAAGGTCAGCGCGGGAATGGCGACAATCAGGCTGCGGCCGATGACGCGCGCGGAGGCCCGTTGGCCACGTTGTTCGTCCCGGCGGGCGCGGGTCCAGACGACACCGCACAGGATCAGGCCCACGACGAGGCCGGGCAGCAGCCCTCCGGTGAACAGGGCCGAGATCGAGATGCTGGTGACCGAGCCGATCGTGATCAATATCAGGCTTGGCGGGATCGTTTCGGTTTGCGCGCCGGTGGCGGCGAGCAGCGCGACCAGGTCGCCGCGTTGCGCGCCGCGGGCTTCCATCTCCGGAAACAGCACGGGCGCGACGGCGGCCATGTCGGCGGCTTTGGAGCCGGAGATGCCGGACACCAGATACATCGCGCCGATCAGCACGAACGACATGCCGCCGCGCAGGTGGCCGAGCAGATTGGCGAGGAAACGTACCATGACGGCGGCCATGCCGGTCATTTCGATCAGCAAACCAAGAAACACGAACAGCGGCACCGACAGCAGCACCGGATGCGACATGCCGGTGTCCATGCGCGCCACCAGGACGGAGATCGGCACGCGGGTGGACAGCGCGAGGTAGCCCAAGGTCGCCAGCCCGAACGAAACCGCGATCGGAATGCCGGCGAACACCGTGACAGAAACGACGCCGACGAAGAAAATCAGCAGATTGGCTCTGCCAAGACCGGGCAGCACGGGATGCAGCGCGAGCATCGTCGCGAAGGCGGCGGCGACGATCAGCAACGCGGTCAGCAGATGTCCGACCGGGCGACCGGCCATGCGGAACAACGCGGTCAGGATCATCAACGCGATCCCCACCGGCATCGCGGCGGCTCGCCACGCCATCGAAACGTCGAGCGACATGATCGAGACCATCGCTTCGTTTTCAACGTAGGCATAAGCGGCCGGCAGGATCGCGGCGAGGAACCCGATGGCGGCGAACAGCGCCAGGACCTCGAAGAACGGGCGGCGCGATGGGGAGGCCCGGTTGACGAAAGCGGTCATCCGCATGTGACCGCCAAGGCGCAGCGCGACGACGGAGCCAAGCATGGCGAGCCACAGGAACAGGGCGGAGGCGAGTTCGTCGGACCAGATCAGTGGGGAATGGAAGGCGTAACGGGCGACGATACCGACGAACAGGATAACGATTTCCGCGACCACCAGAAAAGCCGTGATGGCTTCGAGGGTTTTGCCGAGGATGAGATCGATCTGGGCTGGGAGCGAGAGGGATGAACCGGCGAACTCTGTCGATGTGAGTGGCCGCGCGTTGGCTGGCATTGCTGGTTTCCTCCCGGCGTCGTGGGGGCGATCTTGCCGCTAACGAGGGTGGGTCACAATGGCGGGGTCCGGGACGGTGCCGACAACAGGCTCATCGCGGAGGTCGCGGAGGGCACCGGAGGACGCGGAGAATAAAGATTGGCGCTTCGCGCGGCGGCTGATCGAACGTCCGCGCGAAGCGCTAAAACTTTCCTCCGCGTCCTCCAGTGCCCTCCGCGTCCTCCGCGATGCATCTTTGCTAAGGCAGTCTCACGCACCGACCCATCCCAGGTCCGTCTCATCCTCCAGCCCCTGCAACCGCTCGAACATCGCCGTAGCCTCATCCCCGTAACGAACGCGGGTCAGCGTCATGAACTTATCCTTCAATTCCGCGCGATCCAACGGGCGGGCGGGCGTGCCATTGAATTCCTCGACTTCCTTGCTCACCGAACGGCCGTCCTTCAAATGCACCGTCACGATACTGGCACCGGCGAACTTCACCGGCGGATCGGCGGTCACGACGGATACCCGGGAAGTCATCGCGCGGATCGCCGGGTCGCTCAACGCGCTGTCGTCGAACGAAGCCGGGTCGCGCGGGTCACGGAACAATGCGAGAGCGACACAAAATGGAATGGAGTATTGCGCCATCATGATGTCGGTCGGATTGGCGATGTTGTTGATCGTCGCCATGCGCTCCGTCCCGGCCACGATGACGCGATCGACGTCCGCGCCGGTAAACCGGTGCTCCGCCTGGAGTTCCAGCACCGCCTGTACGCCGGTCTGCGCGGTCATGTGCACGGGAAAACGTTTCAGGCACAGAGTCATTGTCTTGTAGTCGGTGCCCAACCCGCGGGTCAGGTCGGCGATGTCCCACTCGGTGCAGAAGACTTTCAAAAACCCCGCCTCGCCTTCCAGCACGCTGGTCGGCCCGGTGAAGCCGTCGGCGGCGAGCGCGGACGCCATGACCCCGCTTTCCGACGCGCGGCCCAGATGCAGCCGTTTCACCATCGCACCGGTGCCGGAACGCGCGAACTCCATCAGCCCGCCGGCCAGCGAACCGGCGATGCCCAGCGCGTTGGTCATCTGGGACGGGTTCAGGCCGAGCAGCGCGCCGGCCGCGACGGTGGCGCCGAACGGGCCGGTGGTGCCGGGCGCGTGAAAGCCGCGGCGTTCGTTGCTGTGTTTGGTGGCCTGACCGACCCGATACATGACCTCGAACCCGGCCACGACGGCGGCGATCAGATCGCGTCCGGAACTGCCGCGGTCCTGCGCCACGGCGAGGCTGGCCGGCAGTAAGGTGCCGCCGGGATGCACGCCGACACCGGGCCTCGTCAGGTTGTCGGACTCGAAGGCGTGCGCAAGCGTGCCGTTCGCCAGGGCCGCGGCGGGCGCTCGTAACAATGGTCCGGTCGAGCCGAGCACCCGGCTGCGTCCACCGGTGCCGATGCTTTGTGCGTAACGGATGATAATTTGGCTCCAGGGCAACGCGCTGCCCTGAACAATGACCGCAACCGTATCGGTGATGCAGTCCTTGGCGCGTTGCACGACATCCGCCGGCAGATCGTCATAGCGCAAGCCGGCGGCGTATTCCGCGAGCTGGATCGTTTCGTTGGCCATTCAATCGTCTCCGGATCTGGTCGAGGCGTGACGCGCGCGCCACTCGGACAGCATCACACGCGCCATGTGTGGTCGCGGCGGCTCGGGCAACATCGCGATGAACTCCAGCGAATGGCCGTCCGGATCGCGAAAGTAAACGCTGGCGGCGGGGATCCAGGGGATCACTTCCGGCTCCTCGATCGGCCGGCCGCCGCCCGCCAACGGTTCGATGCCCGCTCGCTTCAACGCCGAGACCGACGCTTCCACGTCGGCGATGGTCACCTGGAACGCGTAATGCAGCTTCATCGCCATCGGCGAGGTGTGGATGCTCCAAAGGCCGAGCATCGCCTGACGGGATTGGCCGATCCAGAAAAACGCGACATGGCGCTCGGGAACGGTATGCGCCAGCGTCAGGCCGAGCACGTCGCGGTAGAACGCGATCGCGCGGTCCAGATCGGCGACCGTCAGATGGGTTTCCCACAGTCCCTGGATCGGCACGACGGTCATGCTGTCCTCCCGCTCACCTGTGTGCACCATTCGGCGGCGTCTGGCCAGGCTGGCGGGTTCGGATAGGTTGAGGAACGGTTAACGTCCGCGGCGTCCGCCGTTAACCTTCTGGCGATCATTTAG
>Ga0182013_10000858_pt1 | contig 42232 bp, 32 predicted proteins | sample 612S2MmetaG_FD_120487 | JGI IMG/M metagenome (GOLD analysis project Ga0182013, IMG submission 120487) | Permafrost microbial communities from Stordalen Mire, Sweden - 612S2M metaG | ecosystem: Environmental > Terrestrial > Soil > Wetlands > Permafrost | place: Sweden: Stordalen | collected... | reverse complement strand
GCACCGCTCGGTGGCCGTCGGCGTCGTCGCGGCCGATGAAGATGATCTCGCGATCCATGTCGACCAGCCACGCGAGCTTCGTGCCGAAACCCGGGCTGAACGACGGCACCGAGAGCGATCCCTCGATGTGGGCTTCGTCGAACTGCAGGTCTGTGCGCACGTCGATCAGCTGTGCGCCCTGCGCCTGGCGGGCGAGCACCTGGTGCGCGTACAGCGCGACCGGCTCGGACGGCGTCGTCAGCAGCCGTCCGTGGTTCAGGCCGACGATCTTCACGAAGTTCGGCGGCTGCGGTCCGAGCCGCGCCAGCGTGTACTGCACGAACTCGTCCTCGTCGTCGATCGTGAGCGCCTCGTTGTGGCGCTTCTCGTAACCGATCGTCGAACAGATCTTCATGTCCAGCCCGGCGCCGCCGCACATCGAGCCGCCGAGGTGCGAGGGCCAGACCTCGCAGTCGTCGGGCAGTGAGAGGAGCTTTGAGTGCAGCGAGCGGAAGATCTCCCGGGCACCCTCGGTCTTCTCGATCGCGAGGTCCGAGCGCGCCGTGTCGCCGACGAACAGGCTGTCGCCGGTCAGGACGGCCCACGGCTCCTCGCCACGGCGCGTGTCGATAACCGCGAACGCAGTGTGCTCCGGGCGGTGGCCCGGCGTGTGCAGCGCGCGGATGATCGTGGATCCGAGCGCCAGCTCCCAGCCGTCGTCGAAGGCCTCGTGCTCATATTCCGGATCGTTCAGACGGTGCACGTGGATCGTCGCGCCGGTGGCGGCGACCAGACGGCCGTGGCCGGACACGTGGTCGGCGTGGTTGTGCGTCTCGAGAATGTGCTCGATGCGCACCCCGCGATAGCGCGCCAGCTCGAGGTAGGCGTCGATCTCGAAGCGCGGGTCGACGACTGCCGCGACGCCGGCATCCTCGTCGCCGATCAGATAGGACGCACAACCAAGGTCGTCATGGGTTATCTGCTTGAAGATCATCGAGCCACCGGTCCAGATCGAGGTTGGGGCGAGGCATCAGGCATATTGTCCACAATAGCACTGAGGAATCACCGGCACAAGCGGCGCGGGATTTTTAGGCCTCCGCCAGCGTCTCTTGAACGTCCCTTCATGCTAGGGCGCGAGAGTCTCGGCATGCAATCCAACGAACAAACCGCAAGCGCGCCCGTTCTGCGTGCACTCGTCGGCGTACTCGCGATCTACGTGCCCGTCGTCATCGCGTTCCTCGCCGGGATCGGGATCCTGCCCGCGATCGGCTTCATCGCCGCGTGCTGGGCGACGGAGTGGCTCGTCGCCTACGTCGTCGGCTCGCGCTCAGAGCCCTCCGCCTGAGCGGAGCGCTCGAGCCAGCGCACGAGCCCTTCGGCGCTGGGCGCGCCGAGCGCCACGAACGAGTAGTCGCCCGCGACCTCCGGCGGCAGCCGCTCGCCGAGCCAGGCCGCGAGTTCGCGTTCGAAGATCTCGGTCCCCTCGCGGGCCCATGCTTCGTGACGGTCGAGCGCATCGGCGATCAGCCGCAGGTGCGCCGGGGCGTCCTCGATCGCCCCGAAGTGCGGCAGCGCGAAGGCGGTGGGGTCCCAAGCTGTGATCCGCTCGAGCGAGGCTCGCCACGCAACGAGGTCGATGTCCGGTGGCGGCGTCGGGGGGATCACGACACCAGGCGCGAGCGCGACGCCGGCAACGTCGCCGGGATAACAGACGCCCGAGCGCCGATCGAGAAACGCGACGTGGTGGCGCGCGTGCCCCGGCGTCCAGGCGCTCGCGAAGTCGCCGATCTGTGCGCCGTCCTCGAGCAGGTGGATGTTTGCCTGCGGGACCGGCACGACGTCGCCGACCAGCATCTCGAAGCGCGCTCCGAAGACTCGCCGCGCGCTGTCGACCAGCCGCGTCGGGTCGACCAGGTGCCGCGCGCCGAGCGGATGGACCCAGATCTCCAGATCCGGCCAGCGCGCCGCCAATGCGCCGGCGGCGCCCGCGTGGTCGAAGTGGATGTGGGTCAGCAGCAGCCGGTGCGGACGCGCGTCCCCGAGCCCGGCGAGCAGTGTCTGGATGCAGGCCTGCGAGCCGCAGTCGATCAGCGTGTCCTGAACGAGCCAGGCGCCGACCGCGCGCTGCTTGCCGCCATAGCCGACGTCGATGATGCGGGCCGCCGGGTCCATCGGTGGCGGGACTGTAGCTCGCGACAGCCGTCCGGCCCGGGCCGGTAACCTCCGCGATCGATGCGCGCCTACCACGTCCGAGTGACCCGAACCTTCTCGCTGCCGCCCGAACGCATCTTCGACTACATGGCCGAGCACGAGAAACTCGGCGCGCTGTTCGGAGCCAAGGTCAAGCGTCTGTCGGACGGCAGCGACGGCGAGCGCAACGGCGTTGGGTCCGCGCGCGAGCTGCGCGCGTTCGGCGTGCCGCCGTTCGAGGAGACCGTGACCGAATTCGTTCGCCCCAGCCGGATCGTCTACAAGATCACCAAGGGCACGCCGCTACGCGGCCATGTCGGCGTGATGCAGTTCACGCCGCACGGCCAGGGCACGCGTCTGGACTACGACATCCGGGTCGCCTCCGCGATCCCCGGAGTCGCGCCGATCGTCAAGCTCGCACTCACACGCCAGCTCCTGCACGGGCTAGGGCGCGTCGAGCAGGAGGCCTGATCGCGCCGCCCGGACGCGGCCCTATCGTGGGCCGGTGACCGCGACGCTGAAAGCCACTCTCGAGCGCGAGCAGGCCGCGCTGCGCTTCCCGTTCGATGAGCGCCTGCGGCGTCTCGTGCGCGCGATCCCGGGGCGCGTGTGGGACATCGACGAGCGCGTCTGGCGGGTCCCGCTCGAAGCGCACCAGGCCGACGCGCTGCGCCGCCTGCTTGACGCGGCCGGCCCCGGCACCGAGGTCAGCGACAGGCTGGGGCGGCGGCTCGATCGCCGCGCGAAGCGCCTGGACCACAGCTACCTCGATCTCGCGCGGCCCGACGACGGCCCCTGCCTGACCTTCTCGCTCGATGCTCCGGCCGAGCTTCGTGAGCTGCTGCGCCACGAAGGCGCGCTCGTCGTACCGACGCTGAATCGTGCGCTCGTACCGCTCGACCACCGGGCGATCGCGGCGCTGCGCGCGCTGCGCGAGCGCGGCGTGAAGTTCACCGCGAGCCGCGTCGTGGAGGCGGCGCTCGCTACGCCGGCCGCGCCGAGTGTGCCGCTCGCGGCGAGCACCGGCAGCGAGGCGAGCCTGCGTCGCGACCGGCGCGGCGAGCGCTGGGTCCGGATCGCAACGGTCGGCGCCGACCAGGTTGCGCGGCTCGCCGGCGATCGCGGGCTGACGGCCCGGCGCACCTCCGACGGCGCAGTCGCGGTGCTCGCCGTGCGCCGCCAGGCGCCGTTGATCGCCGGCCTGCTCGAGGCGTTGCCGGAGGTCACTGCGACCGGCGAGCTGACGAGCTGGCTCGAGCGCTCCGCCCGCTGGCGGGGCACAGTCGACGTCGGCGGCTCACCCGGCCGGCCGCAGTTTCTGCTGCTCGGCGACCGCGAGATGCTGCCGCGCGAGATCCGCGAGCGCACGACGGTCGGCGAAGGCAGCTCGGCGTTGGCGCTCACCACCGCGAGCTGGGAGCTGATCGGCGTGCATCTCGCGGCGTGGATCACGCCCGCGGCGCGCCGCTGCGCCAGGGCGCTTGAAGAGGGCCGCCCGGCGCCGGGGGCGGTGCTCGCCCTTTCGCGCGTCCACGAACGGCCGACGTTCGTGCTCGAGCCCGGGCACGACGACGGCGCCCGCGAGCGCTTCCTGGCCCTCGAAGGCGCCGCCGAGGGGGCGAGCGCGATCGGCGACGAACACCGCGCCCTGCCGGCGCTTGCCGCCGACCCGTTCTGCGTCGAGCAGCTCGACGGCCTGTTGGCCGGCGGCGGCATCTGGGTCGACGAGCCGGCACTCGCGCAGCTGCAGCAGATCCGTGAGGAACACGCCCACGCCCGCGGCCTCGTCGAGCTCTCGAGTGCCGCCGACGGCAACCTGCAGGTTGCGGCGCTCGACGGTGAGCTCAAACCCTTTCAGCGGGCCGGTGTGGAATACGCGCTGCTTCGCCGTCGCACGTTCATCGCCGACGAGCAGGGGCTCGGCAAGACCGTTCAGGCGCTCGCCGCGGTCGAGGCGGCCGGCGCCTACCCGGCGATCGTCGCGTGTCCCGCGAGCCTGAAGCTCGGCTGGGAGCGGGAAGTGCGCCGCTGGTTGCCCGCGCGGGACGTTGCGGTGCTCTCCGGCGGGCGCGGCGGCGAGAGCGCCGAGATCACGATCGTCAACTACGACATCCTCGCCGCGCGCGCCGAGGAGCTCACGGCGCTCGCGCCGAAGGCCTTCGTGCTCGACGAGTCGCACTACTGCAAGAGTCCCGGCGCCGCGCGCACGCGGGCCGCGCACGCCGTCGCGTCGGCCGTCGACGAGGACGGCCTGGTGCTTGCGCTCACCGGCACGCCGGTCGTCAACCGGCCCGAGGAGCTGATCAGCCAGCTGCGGATCATCGGCCGCCTGGCCGACTTCGGCTCGGGCCGAAGCTTCGGCGAGCGATTCCGTGGCGCCGACGCCCACCGGCGGCTGCACTGGCACCTGCGGGCCCGCTGCATGGTGCGCCGGGTCAAGCGCGACGTGCTGCCGCAGTTGGCGCCCAAGACGCGGGCGGTGATCCCGGTCGAGATCGACAATGCAGCGGAATACCGCCTCGCCGAGCAGGATCTGGTCGCCTGGCTGCGCACGCTCCCGCTCGATCTCTCCGAGCTCGACGCGAAGGTCGCGGCGGCCGCCCGCGCCGAGCGGCTCGTCAGGCTCAACGCCCTCAAGCTGCTCGCGGCGCGCGGCAAGCTCGGCGCCGCTCTCACGTGGGTTCACGACTTCCTGGCCGGCGGCGAGCCGCTGGTGGTCTTCGCGCACCACCGCGAGATCCAGGCGGCGCTCCTCGAGCGCTTCCCGGACGCCGTCCATGTGCTCGGCGCGGACAGCCAGCACGCGCGCCAGCGCGCAGTCGAGGCCTTCCAGGAGCCGGACGGGCCGGCGCTGATCGTCTGCTCGACGCAGGCGGCGAGCCACGGCCTGACGCTGACGCGTGCGAGCAACGTCGCGTTTCTCGAGCTCGACTGGACACCGGCACGCCACGACCAGGCGGAGGATCGCTGTCACCGCATCGGCCAGCGCGACGCGGTCTGCGCCCACTACCTGCTGGCTGCTGCGACCGTAGACGAGACGATCAGCGAGCTGCTCGAGCGCAAGCGGGCGATCATCGCCGCGGTGACCGACGGGCATGACGGCGCCGAGGACGACGTCGTGCAGGAGCTGGCCGCGGCGCTGCGCGGCACGCCCTACCGGCACCTGCGCGCTGTCGCCTGAGAGTCAGGGGTAGATGTCCAGCGCGGACATCACCGCGCTGTAGGTTTCGACGGCCTGCGCTTCCCAGTCTGCGAGCTGCCCTTCGAGCACGGCGGCGCGGCGCGCGAGCGGCCGGGACGCGGCGCCCTGGGCGCGGGCGACCGCGGGCGGTACTTCGCCCGGCGCGACCCACAAGGCCATGAAGCGCGTCGCGAAGGAAATCGTGAAAGGGCTCAGCGCCGTGAAGTCGTCGGCCGCCCAGTAGCGCACGTCCCCGCAGAGCGGCGGGTAGGGGAGCCTGATCAGCGCCGCCAGTGTGTGCACATAGCCGTCTGCTTCGCGCCCCGCCGCCGAGGGATGCCAGCGCAGCCGCCCCGCCGCGCTGACGAAGCGCTCGATCGCCGCGCGGCCGGCATGGTCCGAGTGGATCACGAGAGCACCGATCACCTCGTCCGAGAGCTGTGTCGATTCGGGGTCCTGCGGTGAGTTTGTGCCCGCGTCGAGGCACCGCGCACGGACTTCGGCGAGCACGGCGGGCGGCTGACGGCGAAGCCGGGGCAGCTCGCGGACGAGTTCGTGCACGAGGCGGTAGTCGTCGCGGACATAGAGCGCGGCGCTGTGGGCGTTACCGGCGGCGCGTGCCGAGGCCGGAAGCGAGAACAGCAGGCCGGCGAGCAGCAATAGCGTGCGCCTGCGCATCGTTGCCAGCGTATGCGATGCGGCGCCCGCACGAGTGGCTGTGACGGCCTGCGCTGCAGATATCCTTCGCCGGTGCGCAGGTCCCGCGTAGCGCCAGCCCACCCCCGCTGGACAGCGGAACCACCGACCCCACGCTCTCCCCGCTTGCAGCCCAGTTGAAACGCTTCGGATACATCGTCGTACTCGCGGCGCTCCTCGCATGGGGTTTCGTCGCCGTCGTGCTTTCGAGCCGCGGCTCGGCGCACGTCGCGCTGCCGCCCAGCGGTCCTTCGCCGGCCTGCCTGCCCGGCGAAGTCGACCGCAGCTCCGCGATCGCCGGCACGCCGCTGCACGTGTCGCCGGTGCCGGAAAGCGCGGCCGCCGACCCGAACGTCCAGATCAGCTTCCTCGGACTGCCGGTCAGCGACATCACAAACGTCGACGTCGAAGGCTCCCAGAGCGGCTACCACCATGGTCACCTCTCCGGGTACTGGCAGGGCGACGGAGGCAGCTTCGTCCCGTATCAGCCGTTCATCGAAGGCGAGTACGTGCACGTGCGCGCCGACGTGCGGCTGTCCGGCCGCGTGACACGCCGGATCGACTACGGCTTCCACATCGACTCGCCCTATCCGACGGGCCACATTCCCGGCTTCCCGAACCCGCCGGCCTCGCCCGCCGCGGTGCAGTCGTTCGCCTCGGCGCCCGAGCTGCAGCCGCCGCTGCTGACGGTCACGCACCCGGACACGGCGCCGTCCTCGGGAGACGTCTTGATGAGCGTCGGCCCCGGACCCGGTCAGGCCGGCGCGCTGATCTACACCCCGCAGGGGCGGCTCGTCTGGTTCCAGCGCGCGCCCAGCGGCGAGAACATCCTCGGCCTGAACCGCCAGAGCTATGAAGGCCGACCGGTGCTGACCTGGTGGCAGGGCCGTGTGCGCGAGCTCGGCTTCGGCCAGGGCGAAGACGTGGTCGTCAACTCCAACTACCAGAAGCTGCTCACGGTGCGGGCGAGCAACGGGCTACAGGCCGACCTGCACGACTTCCAGATCGAGCCCGACAACGTCGCCTACATCACTGCCTACAACGTGATCCGCTGCGACCTCAGCTCGCACGGCGGCGTGCGCAACGGCGCGGTCATCGTCCCGGCCGTCCAGGAGATCGACATGAAGACCGGCTTGGTCCGCTGGGAATGGAGCAGCCTCGACCACATCCCGGTGTCGTCGTCGCACACGCCCGCGCCGACGATCGCCGCGCCGTGGGACTACTTCCACCTGAACTCGATCGACGTGCTTCCCGAAGGTGGCCTGCTGATCTCGGCGCGGGCCACCTGGGCGCTCTACAAGCTCGCCCCCGGGTCGGGCACGATCGAGTGGAGTCTCGGCGGCGACCACTCCAGCTTCCGGGAGGGCGACGGCGCACAGACCGCATGGCAGCACGATGCACGCATGCTGCCCAACGGCGAAATCACGGTGTTCGACGACGGCTCCAACCCGCGTGTGCACTACCAGTCGCGCGGTGTCCGGCTGCGGATCGCCGACGGCAGGGTGACCCTGACCCACCAGTACTTCCACCCCAACGGCCCGTTCGTCGCCGACAGCCAGGGGAACATGCAGACGCTGCCCGGCGGCGACGTGGTCGTCGGCTGGGGCGCGGTGCCGTGGGTCAGCGAGTTTTCGCAGGCGGGCGGCCTGGTGTTCGATGCGCACCTGCCGCCCGGCGACTCTTCCTACCGCGCATTCCGATTCCCGTGGGAAGGGCGACCGCTCGCCCCGCCCGCCGTGGTGGCGCACGTGCTGGTCAACGGTGACGCCACGGCGCTCGCCGTGAGCTGGAACGGCGCGACCGGCGTCGCGCGCTGGCGGGTCCTCGCCGGCAACAGCAGCACGGCGCTCACGCCCCAGGTCACGGTCCCCAACTCGGGCTTCGAGACGACCACCCAGTTCCCCGAAGCCTTCAAGTACGCGGCCGTCGAGGCGCTCGACGCCGCCGGCCACGTGATCTCCGTCTCGCCGCCCGTCGCCGTCACCCCCGTCGCCACGGCGCCGGTGAGCAAATGAGCGCGAGCGTCACGCCACTGCTCGGCCGCCGTGCGACGAACGCCGAGGCCGCGGCAGCCCCCGAGCCCGAGCAGCAGGCGCACCACCCATGGTTGCTGGGGGTCTGCTGCCTGGCCCAGTTCATGGTCATCCTCGACGTCTCGATCGTCAACGTCGCGCTGCCCTCGATCCACCGGAGCCTCGGCTTCTCGAGCTCCAATCTGGTGTGGGTCGTCAACGCCTACACGATCACGTTCGCGGGCTTCCTGATGCTCAGCGGCCGCGCTGCCGACTTGTGGGGCGGACGCCGCACGTTCGTCGCCGGCCTCCTGCTGTTCGCGCTCGCCTCGCTCGCCGGCGGCACGGCCCAGACACAGGGGATGCTCGTCGGCGCGCGGGCGCTGCAGGGGTTCGGGGGCGCCGGGATGGCGGCCGCCTCCCTGGCGATCATCACCCACTCATACGCCGCCGGCCCCAGCCGTCACCGGGCGATCGGGCTGTGGGGTGCGATGAACGGTGCCGGCGGCGCGGCCGGGACGCTGCTCGGCGGCGTGATCACCCAGGAGCTGACGTGGCGGTGGGTGCTGCTGATCAACCTGCCGATCGGCCTTGCGGCCGCCGCCGTCGCGTGGGTCGCGGTTCACGAGTGGCGCAACGAAAACAAGAGCAGCTTCGACATCGCCGGCGCGCTGACCGTCACCGGCGGACTGCTCGCGTTCGTCTACGGCATCGTCAGCGCCGGCCAGCACGGCTGGGGTTCGGCCGCCGCGCTGGTGCCGATCGGGATCGGCGTCGCGCTGCTCGCGTTGTTCATCCTGATCGAGGCGCGCTTCGCGTCGGCGCCGCTCGTGCCGCTGCGGGTCTTTCGCGGGCCGCTGTTGCGCAGCGCGAACGGCGTCGTCGTGCTGATGAGCGCCGCGATCTTCCCGATGTGGTTCTTCGCGTCGCTGTACCTGCAGGAAGTCCTCGGGTACGGCCCGCTCGACACCGGCCTCGCGTTCCTGCCGATGGCCCTGACGATCATGGCCTGCGGAACGCTCGCCGGCGGGGTCGTCGGCCGCTTCGGTGCCGGCCGCGTACTCGCCAGTGGCCTGGTGCTGCTGGCGGTCGGCCTGGCCCTGTTCGCCCGGATCTCCGTCGACGGCTCATACGCGGGTGAATTCCTGCCCGCGAGCCTGCTCGTCGCGCTCGGCGTCGGTCTCTCGATCGTGCCATCGACGATCGCCGCTACGGCAACCGCCGCGCCCGGTGAGGCGGGACTCGTTTCCGGGCTCGTCAACACTTCGCGCCAGATGGGCGGCGCCTTGGGGCTCGCGCTGCTCGCGACCTTCTCCGTGCAGTACGCCAAGCACCTGATCGAAGTCGACTACCGGGCACCGCTGCTCGCGGTCAACGACGGCTTCCGGCTGGCATTCGGGCTCGGCGCGGGGCTGTCCGCGATCGCCGCCCTCGTGGCGTGGCTGCTGATCGTCAGACGCGCCCCGCAGGGCCAGGCTCCCGCCGCCCCCGTTGCCGCGCCCGCGCCGGCTTCGGCCGCCGTGGAGCCGATCGCGCCGCAGCCCGTCCCGGCTCCAGCCGCGCCCGTTGCCCCGGCTGCGCCGCCACTTGCGCCCGCCACGGCGGCCGCAAGTGCGAGCCCGCTGCCGGTTCGGCTGACCTCGAGCAGTGGCGGGGCGTGGGCGCTCGGTAAGGGGTCGTGCACGCTCGCCTACGCGCGTCGCGGGACCGCAGGTTGACGGCCGCCAGCCGTTCTCGCCGCGGCCGCTGGGCGGTTGCGCTCGCGGCCGTGCTCGCCGCGCTGGCCGCGTTCACGATCGCGGACTGTGGATCTTCGGGCAACACGCCGCCTGCACTGCTGACCACCGGGGAGGTCACGCACGTGGGGCCGATCGCGGTCTCGCCCCAGCCGGACACGCCCGACGCGTCGCCCACGACGCAGATCAGCTTCCTCGGGCCGCCGGGCACACACGTCGCGAGCATCACGGTCATCGGGTCGAAGACGGGCCGCCACCACGGCCGCCTGGCGAAGTACTCGACGGGGACCGGGGAGAGCTTCCTGCCGAGGCGGGCTTTCGCCGCGGGCGAGACGGTCAGCGTCCACGCCGTCGTCCACGAGCGCGGCAAACACGTGCGCGTCGAGACGAACTTCACCGTCGGCGAACAGGTGCCCTACCCCGAACAGTCGTTCCCGGAGGAACCGGGCGACCCGAGCGCAGTCCAGCGTTACGTCACGCTGCCGGGGAGCACGCCGTCGAGCGTGAAGATCACGGTGCCCGCCCGGCACGGCGCGGCGTCGGGCCTGCTGCTGCAGGCGCCCTATCAGGGGATCGGCACTGCGGGGCCGATGATCTCGACCCAGTCCGGACGGCTCATCTGGTTCCACCGCCTGCCGCGCGGGCTCGTCGCGACGAACCTGAGCGCCGTCCGCTACGACGGAAAACCGGTCCTCGTCTGGTGGCAGGGACGGATACTCGAACTCGGCTTCGGCGTCGGCGAAGACGTGATCTACGACGACCATTACCGGCTCGTCGCCCACGTGCGGGCCGGCAACGGCTACCACGCCGACCTGCACTCGATCGTCCTGACGAACCAGGGAACCGCGTGGATCGACGCGTTCGATCCGGTGCGTGAGGACCTCTCCGCGGCCGGAGGCGAATCGGAAGGCTCGGTCTCGGACTCGGTGATTCAGGAGATCGACGTCAAGACGGGCCTCGTGATGTGGGAGTGGCATGCGCTCGGCCACATCCCGCTGACCGAATCGCACAGCTCGCCGCCGTCCAGCTTCGTCGCAAGCGGCCCGAAGGACGAAGAACCGTGGGACTACGTCCACATCAACTCGGTCGACCCGCTGGCCGACGGCCAGGTGCTGCTGTCGGCCCGCAACACCTGGGCGCTCTATGACGTGCAGATGCGCGGCGGCGGTATCCGTTGGCGCCTGGGCGGTGACAGCAGCAACTTTGCGGCGGGAGCCGGCACGCACTTCTATTGGCAGCACGATGCTGAACTGCACGAGAACGGCCTGATCTCCGTGTTCGACAACGGCGCCGACCCCCAGATGGAGCCCGTCTCACGGGCGATCCTGCTTCGCGCCAACCCGCGAACGCGCACCGTCCACCTCGAGAAGGCGTTCATTGATCCGAACCGTGCCCTGCTGGCGACGAGCCAGGGCAACATGCAGGCCCTCGCGCACGGCGGCTGGATGGTCGGCTATGGGGGGCTACCCAACTTCGTCGAGTTCTCCCGCCACGGCAAGGTGCTGCTCGAAGGGACCCTGGGCAGGGGGGTGCAGAGTTTCCGCACGTTCCTGCAGCAGTGGAGTGCGACGCCCGAAACCCCACCCGCCCTCGTCGTGCGCCGCACGGCCGCCGGCGCCGTGGCCTACATGAGCTGGAACGGTGCGACCGCGGTCGCGCGCTGGCGCGTGCTCGGGGTCGACGCCAAGGGCCACCGGCGCACCCTGGCCGACGTCCCGGCGAGCGGCTTCGAGACGAAGGTGGTGCTGGCTTCGCCTACGCTGAGTGTGTCGGTGCAGGCGCTCGGCATGCGCGGCAGCGTGCTCGGCCAGTCGGCCGTCCGGCGCGGCTGAGGTGAGGTCTTGCACAGGAGTGCCCGGCGGCCCTTGACGCGGGCTCACGGAGCGGGCATCATAAAGCTCACAACATGGGTCGAGAAACTGCACAATGAGTGACGATTACACAGTTGCCGTTATCGGCGCCGGGGCGAGCGGTGTGATCAGTGCCGTTGCGCTGGCTCGCACGACGCGCGCCGAGGTCGTCCTGATCGATCCGTGCGAGCCCGGCCCTGGCGTGCCCTACCGCACGACCGACGAGCGCCACCGCCTCAACGTCCCCGCGGGCTGGATGAGCGCGCTCGACGACGAGCCGGACGATCTCGTCGACTGGTGCAACAGCGTCGGCCATCAGGTCGCCGCCGACGACTATCTCTCGCGCCGGCTCTACGGCGATTACCTCCACGCCCTGCTGCGCCGGTTCTGCCCCGGCGACCGGGTTCGCTGGCTGCGCGCCAGTGTCGACTCCTGCTCGGTGCAGGGCGACGGGGTTACGCTCGGCCTAGCCGACGGTCGGACGCTCAGCGCCGCCTGTGCTGTCGTCGCGATCGGGAATCCTCCGCTCGAGCCGATCGCCGCCGGGACGGTCGTCGATCCGCGCAGTGTCGTCGAGAACCCCTGGGACCCTGCAGCCCTCGACGTGCTCGCCAGTGCGCGCAGCGTCGTCGTCGTCGGAACGGCGCTGACCGCCGCCGACGTCGCGCTGACCGCGGCGGGCGCCCCGTCGGGACCCCGCGTAACGCTCGTCTCGCGCCGCGGACAGCTGCCCGAGCGCCAGATCGCCGGGGCCTACGGGAACGACGTCCAGTTGGGCCTGTCACCGGGAACCCGGCTCGAGGAGATCGTCGCAGAGGTCCGCAGCGCGATCGACGCTCACCCCGCCGATTGGCGGGCGGTGATCGACGGCCTGCGGCCACACGTCAACCGGCTCTGGGCAGCCCTGTCGGTCACCGAACGCATCGAGTTCGAGCAGCTCCACCGCCACTGGTGGGACCGTCACCGCCACCGCCTTTCACCGCAGTCCGCGGAACTGCTTGACGAGTTCATTGACAGCGGCGTCATCACCGTGCGCGCGGGCGGGATCAGCGGCATCTCCGCAGGGCTGGACGGCGGCGTCCTCGTCGGCTTCGCCGGCGGCCTGAGCGTAGAGTTCGACGTCCTGGTCAACGCGACAGGCCCCGGGCGTGAGATCCGCAGCGGGCGCACGCGCCTCGTCCGGCAGCTGCTGGCCAGCGGTCTGGCGATACCGGACGCGACCGGCGCCGGGCTGCGCACGAGCGCCTCTGGGGCACTCGTCAGCGCGGCGGGAGCCACGTCGCGCCGGCTGTACGTCGTCGGACCATTGCGTCGCGGCGAGCTCTTCGAGAGCACCGCGATCGGAGAGCTGCGCGAACAGGGACCGCTGGTCGCCGAGGCGATCGAGGGCGATGCGCGGGCCCGCGCCGCGGCCTTCTCGGGCCAACCCTGATCGCCGCCGCGAAAAGGAACGACAGCGCGCGGCGCGCAGCTAGTTCAGGCCGGCCGGTGTACCCGTCGTGTAGGTGAAGATGTCGGCCGGCGTCAACGCGGTCTTGGTCTTGTTGAGCGTGACCTGGATCGCGTCGGCGCCCGCGGGCAGCGCCGGAGCGAGCACTGTGCAGATCGTCTCGGATTCACAATCGACGGACGCCGAGGCTTTCTTGCCGAACTTGACGCTCATCGTCGCCACACCGGGCGCGAAGCCGTAGCCGGTGATCGTCACGGCGGTCCCCGCCGGTCCGCTCGACGGCGAGATCGCGGTCAGCGAAGGCTCGAAAGTGATACGGCCCCCGACTTCTTCGCCGCTCCTGCCGTCCGAGTTGGTGACCCGCACATAGCTCGTGCCTGCGACGTGGGGCGGCACGACGGCGTTGATCGTGTGTTCGTTCAGGACGTGGATTTCGGGTGCCTGCACGCCGCCGAATTCGACCTTGCGCGCCGCCGTGAAGTTGCGCCCGGTGATCGTGATCATCTGACCCCCCTGAGCGGAGACCTTCTTTTCCGAGAGGGCGCCGACCTGCGGCAATTCCTGGTAGGTGAAGTGGTCGGCGGGGACCGTGGGGCTCTCGCCGGCCGGCGAGCTGACGTGCACATCGACAACCCCGGTGCCGGGCGGCGCTTCGGCGGTGATCGACGTGTTCGAGTTGATCGCGAAGCTCAGCGCCGGCGTCGAGCCGAAGGTCACCGAGCTCACGGTCGCGAGGTTGACGCCTGCGATCTGGACCTGTTCCCCGCCGATCGCTCCGCCGATCGATGGCGAGAGCCCTGTGATCGTCGGTATCGGTTCTCCGTCCGCGAGCGCAAAGTCTTCGCCGGCCGCGATCAACTTCACTTCGCCGAGGCCCGCGACCGGTGCGGGCGCCGTGGTCGATGCGCCGTAGCCGCCGTTTCCGAGCACGCCGTTGGCGTTCGAGCCCCACGCATCGAGGTGACCCGATGCGAGCAGCGCGAGGCTGTACTGGTTGCCGGCGGCGATCGCGGTCGCTTCGCCGAGCCCGCTCACAGCGGCGGGCTTGGTGACGAACGGCTGCTTCTGGCCGTTTCCGAGCTCGCCCTGCGCGTTCTGGCCCCACGCGTACACCGTGCCGCTCGCGCTGAGCGCGAGGGCGTGCGACGTGCCGGCGGCGACCTGCGTAATCCCCGAGAGTCCTTCGGCTTCAACCGGCGTCGTGCTGACGCCGCCTTCCGATTCATCGGCGAGCGACGTCCCGAGCTGCCCGAGTTCATCGGAGCCCCAGCCCCACACCTTCCCGCCGGAGACGGCGAGCTCGAATTCCCCGCCTGCGCTGATCGCGGTCACTGCGCTGAGACCCGACACCGTGACCGGTGTGGTGCTCTTCGTCGCGCTGGTGCCGTTGCCGAGCTGTCCGAGTTCCCCGTCGCCCCAGACCTTCACCGTGCCGTTCCGCAGGAGCGCCATCGACACGTCTCCGGCTGCGGCGATCGCCTGCACGTTCGACAGGCCCTGGACGGTCACGGGGGCGCTCGAGCTTTGGCTCGTGCCGTCGCCGAGCTGGCCCTGTTCGCCGTCGCCCCAGGCCTTCACGGTGCCGTTCTGCAAGAGCGCGAGCATGTGGTTTTCGCCGACCGCAATCGCCGTGACGGCGCTGAGCCCTTCGACTTTGACGGGCACCGATGAAATGCCTTCGCCTTCCACGCCGCTGCCGAGCTGGCCGTCTTCGTTACTACCCCAAGCGCGGACCGTCCCGTCTTCGAGGAGCGCTGCACCGTTACGTGATCCCGCCGCGACCGACTTGACGAAGTTCAGGTGCGCGACCGTCGTCGGTAGCGGCGAGGAGGCGTTGCTCTGGCCGTCGCCGAGTTGGCGGAAGGTGTTCTGCCCCCAGCCGACGGCCTGATAGCGGTTTGCCGACACGGTGAGCTTCGCGAGTTCGCTCGTCGCGCTCCCGGCGCTGTTGGCGAACCGCGCGCGGAACTCGTAGCCGCTTTCTGCGAGTCCGGCGGCGATGATCGTGTAGGTCGATTTCGCGACCGGCAGGCCTTCCGAGTTGGCGCTGTAGGTGACCTCAGTCGCGCCGGCGATCGAGGTCCACGTCGTGCCGCTGTTGGTCGACCGTTCCCACTGGACGGTCGGATCGGGGTAGCCGCTCGCTTCCGCCGTGAAGCTCGCCGGTTCCCCGGCGAGCAGGGTCTGCCATTCGGGCTGGGCGACGATCGTCGACGGAACCCGGACGGTGAGCGTCGCCGCGCTCGAAGTTGCTGATCCCGCGCCGTTCGAGAAGACGGCGCGGTACTCATCGCTGTTCGATTCGAACGTGACCGCGGTCAGCGTCAGCTTGCCGGCGGTCGCGCCTTCGATGTTCGACCAGGTTTTGCCCCCGTCGCCCGAACGCTGCCACTGGGCCGTTGGCGCGGGATAGCCGCTCGCGGCAGCTTCGAACGTTGCGCTCGCACCGGTGGTGACTGTGAGCGCGGTTGGCTGCTGCGTCACGGTCGGCCGCTCGACGACCGACAGCGTTGCGGCGTTCGTCGTGGCGGCGCCGCCGATGTTCGTGAACTTCGCCCGGTACATGCGGCCGTCTTCGCTCGTCTTGATCGCCGGAAGCGACAGCGTCGTCGAGGTCGCACCAGCGATCGCCGACCATTTGCTTCCGCCGCTCGTCGAGACTTCCCATTGCACGGTCGGCGTCGGGAAGCCGGACGCGACAGCGCTGAACGTCGCGGTTTCGCCTTCTTCGAAAGTCGCTGAGGAGGGCTGGGTCGTGACGGCCGGAGGGACGTCGACGGACAGCGAGGCGGCTTCGGTCGTCGCCGACCCGGCCACGTTCGTCAGGACCGCGCGGAACTGGTTGCCGGTTTCGCCGGTGGCCGTCGAAGCGACCGTGTACGAGGCTTCGGTCGCGCCTTCGATGTTGGACCACGTTTTGCCGCCGTCTGTGGAGCGCTGCCACTGGAATCCCGGTGGCGGGGAGCCGCTGCCCGACGCTCTGAACGTGGCGGCCGTGCCAGCTTCGACAGTCGCCGAAGCCGGCTGGCCGGTAACCGTCGGCGGGATCTCGACGTTCAGCGTTGCGGCCTGCGTTGTGATCGAGCCGACCTGGTTGGACCAGACCGCTCGGTAGAGGTTGCCGCTCATGCCGGCGGTGACCGCGGCGAGCGTCAGCTTCGGGCTGGTCTGGCCCGAGACGACGGCCCAGCTTGCGCCGTCCGTCGTCGAAACTTCCCAGTGCGTCACCGACGGCGTCGGGACGCCGGTCGCCGAGCTTTCAAAGCTCGCCGGCTGCCCGAGGACGACGCTCGCTTCCTGGGGCTGGGCGGTGATGGTCGGCGCTTCCAGCACTGTGAGCTTCGCCTGGAAGGAGGTGGCCGTACCTGCGGCGTTCGCCAGTACGGCGCGGTATTCGTAGCCGTTCATCGAGCTGCCCGTGGCGTTCACCGTGAGTTTGGCGCTGTTCGCCCCTTCGATGTTCGTCCAGGTGGTACCGCCGTCGGTCGAGACCTGCCAGTGCTCGGAGGGTGTCGGCGAGCCGGTCCCTTCGGCGGTGAACGTCGCCGTGTGGCCCGCTTCGGCCGATTGGGGTTCGGGCTGGATCACGAAGGCGGGAGGGCGCTCGACGACCAGCAGTGCAGGGTTCGAGGCTGTTTCGCCACCGCTGTTCTTCCACAGCGCGCGGTAGAGCGTTCCCGCCGGGTCATTGACCTCTTCGACGATCCCGACGTTCAACGTCGGCGACGTCGCGCCGCCGATCGAAGTCCATGTCGTGCCGCCGTTGGTGGAGAGCTGCCACTGCACCGTCGGCGGCGGTACTCCGGTCGCGGCCGATTCGAACGTTGCGCTGTGGCCTATCACGACGACGGCTTCGACCGGCTGCGTCGTGACGGTCGGCTTTTCGGTGACGGTCATCGTCGCCGCACTCGAAGTTGCCGAGCCCTGCGAGTTGGTGAACACCGCGCGGTATTCGGTACCCGACTGCGAGATCGTCGGTGCGCTGACGACGTACGACTTCGACGTTGCGCCGGGGATGTTGGACCACGTGGCGCCCGAGTTGGTTGAGCTCTGCCACTGGATCGTCGGTGTCGGCGATCCGGACGACGCGCTGGTGAACGTCGCCGAGGTGCCCGCCTGGACCGTCACGCTTTTGGGCTGCTGCGTGACCGTGGGGGCTTTGGGTTCGCTGCCTGCGAGCGCGGATCCGGCGAGCGCGGCGACGACGCACACTGCTGCTACGAGGGCAGTGGCCAGCGCGGCCGCCCTACGGAATTCCATTTCCTCGCCTTTCCCCCCCGATCAGCACGAACCGACGAACGCGAGTGTAGAGGTCGCCATAGGCATTGTCGAATGCCGATGGCGACCCCCTACGCGTCGCCGGCTAGTCGGTCCACCAATCGCGGACCGGAACGCCGTCGCCGTCCTCGGGCCGGGTTCCGCCGATGGCAAGAACCTCAAGGCCGTCGGGGCCGGCTTCGAATCCGCGCACCACCTCGGGGGCCACGCGCAGGACATCCCACTGGTTGAGATCGACGATCTCGTCGTCGAGCTTCACGCGTCCCGAGCCCGAGGTCACCACGTAGGCCTCCTCCTGCTCGCGGTGGCTGTGGCCGAACGGAGCGCGCGTTCCTGGCTCGTAGCGGAAGCGTGAGACGCCGAGCTCCCGCGAGTCGAGGTGTTTGCGCGCGAAGCGCGCGTCGATCGGCAGGTCGCGATCGGCGAGAGCGTTGTCGATCTGGTCGAAGTTCGTGAGTGTGTAGCCGGCCATGGTTCCCCCTGCGTCGCTTGACGGTAGGGGGATGTTGGCAGGCGGCAGTTCAGGCGGCGGCGCGCTCAGCGCCGCGCGCTCAACACTTGATGTTGCCGATCGTCGTTTTGTAGCTGCCGACGAGCTTGTCGAGCGCGGCCTTGAGCTCCGGTGCGAACTTCTGGGGTTCGGTGAGGCCGCCGTTGGCGAGCTCTTTCGCCGCCGCGGCAGCGATCGACACGATTTCCGTTTTGAAGGTGTTCTGAGCGGTTTCGACTTCGCTCTTGATCGACGGTTCGAGTTTCGGCTCGGCTTCGCGGATCTTGCCGAGTTCGGATTCGATCGCGGACAGATCCTTTTTGGCGGTTTCGACGACGCTCGCGTTGATCGGCAGCGTCTGCAGCGAGGTGACCGATTTATTGATCTGTTCGCGCGAGTGGCAGACCTGGGCCTTGGCCTTTTCTTCTTCGCTTTCGCCGCAGCCGGCGATCAGCACGCCGGCGATCGCGATTGCAAGCAGCGAACTCACGCGAGGCAGAATCGTCACGGCCGTGAACATACACGACCGGGCAGCGGGAATGCCCTACAGGCCGCCGGGCGGCTGCGGCAGCCCGAGCAGCTGCACGACGGAGACGGCGAGCATCACGAGTGCGACGGTCAGCAGCGCGATTCGCGTGCCGCGGGCAGAGAAGTGGCTGGAGATACCGACGAGGAACAACACGGTCGCCAGGAAGACGGTGTCGCGCACGTATTCGTCGGACCGCGCGCCCGCCGTCGCGCCGTCCGCGAACGCCTTGTCGGCTTCCGTGTCGTCGTGCGCGGACGCGGCGGCCTGGGGAATCACGTATTGCGGCATGTAAGACGGGCCCGGGGGGGCGTTGGGGTTGTGCGCCGGATCGGTCGCGAGCCAGGCGTAGAACGCGGGCCGGTAGCCCGGCCGCAGGCGGCGCTCGGCGAGAACTTCGCCGGACTTGTTGCCGTTCACGAACGCCGTGAACCACGCGTTGAACGAGACCGAGTCAATCGTCCGTAGCTGCAGCGCTTCGAGGTCGGCGCGGTTCGCCTTCGTGCGCGAGGCCGAAGCCTTCGCGAGGTGAATCGAGGAGTCGGTGCTCCACTTGGCGGCCGCGAAGCCCGAATAGGCCGCAAGCACCGCGACGACGGAGAGCAGGATCGCCTCGACGATCGCGAGCGTCCGGTCGCGCTTATCGGTGTGCTCCTCGCCTTGCTCCTTGCTGTGGGCGGAGATCTCCTTGCCGACCTCACTGGGGCTCAGTCCCTCGGGCATGCCGGGAAAATAGGGCTTCCCGCGGCGTGCCGTCGGGCGCGGCGGCGCGGTCGAGCGGTACCTTCTTGCTCGCGATGGGCGAGTACGTGACCCACCCCGGCGCTTGGAGGCTTGTCGGCACCGGCGGCCCGGGCCCCTTCGTGACGAGCGCGACGTACGGAACGGCCGACGGCCGGCGGGTGCGGTGGAGCTCGCGAGAGCATCGCAAGGCGGCGCACGGGCCGCGCGGCGGAGAATCGGTCTGGTGGCGTCCGCGCAGCTCCCAGTGGTGGATGGCGGTGCTGTTCGCCGTCGGCTCGACGTGCTTCCTCGTCGGCGGGCTGGTCGCGCAATGGGCGAGGGTGGCGCGACCCGAGCTCGGGGTCGTCTTCTTCGTCGGCTCGATCTTCTTCACGTCGGCCTCCTACATGCAGTACGCCGAAGCGGTCAACGCGCAGCGCAAGCTCGCAGACCCGAACGAGCGGATCCGCTGGCGCCCGGCATCCTGGGAGCCCAGGCGAATCGACTGGCTGGCCACGCTCGTGCAGTTCATCGGGACGCTGTTCTTCAACGTCACGACGTTCACGGGCATGAAACACGGCTTCGACACGCACCAGGTCAATGCGCGCGTGTGGGCGCCCGACGCGGCCGGGTCGCTCGCGTTCCTGATCTCCAGCGAGCTCGCCTACGCAGAGGTGTGCCACCGGTGGGTCTGCCTGCGCAACCGCACGCTCTCCTGGTGGATCGTCGCGCTGAACATGCTCGGGTCGATCGCGTTCGGGTTCTCCGCGGTCGCCTCGTACGTCGAGCCGTCGAGCGGCGAAGCGCTCAGCGCGCACCTGGCCAACGGCGGCACGGCGCTCGGCGGCCTGTGCTTCCTGCTCGGCTCGCTGCTGCTCATGCCCGAGGCTGCCCGGGCCGTCGCCAGCCAGCAGCGAAGTACCGTGGCGACTGCGGCCGGCACGCCGGCGGCGTAGCTGAAACACTGCCGGTATGTGTCGCTGGATGGCGTGGCATGGCCAACCGATGCTGATCGACGAACTGCTGTTCAAGACTGAACACAGCCTCGTCGCCCAGAGCCTGCACTCGACGATGGGTGCCGAGCCGACGAACGGCGACGGCTTCGGTCTCGGCTGGTACGGAACGCACGGCGCGGGCGCCTACCGCTCGATCCAGCCCGCCTGGAACGACCGCAACCTCAAACATCTCGCCGAACACATCGAGTCGCCGCTCTACCTCGCGCACGTCCGGGCGAGCTCCGGCGCTCCGGTCCAGGAGACCAACTGTCACCCGTTCAACCACGAAGAATGGCTGATGGTTCACAACGGTCTGATCAACAGCTTCGGGGCCATCAAGCGCGACCTGATCCTGCAGCTCGACGCCGAGTCGGTGGCGGGCATCGAAGGCTCGGCCGATTCCGAGGTGCTGTTCCACCTCGCGCTCGCCAACGGGCTGAGCGACGAACCGGTCGCGGCTCTCGAGAAGGCCGTGGGGGCCGCCGAGCGCGCCCTGCGTGAGCGCGGGATCGAGCCCGAAGTTCAAGCCAGCATCGGGATCAGCGACGGCAAGACGCTTTGGGCGGTGCGCTACGCGAGCAAGGGGCCGGCGCGGACCTTGTTCCACAGCGGCGACCCCGACACGCTGAAGAAAATGCATCCAGACCGAGCGCGCCTGCAGGAGCTCAAGGAGGGCGACACGATCGTCGTCTCGGAGCCGCTCGTGGATCTGCCAGGGGCCTGGCACGAGATCGATGAAGGCCGCGCGCTGGTCATCGGACCCGGCGGCGCGGTCGACACGCGCGACTTCAAGCCGGAGGCCTGAGCCGCACCGCGCGCCACGGCGCGCACCTGACGGAGAGGGCGGGATTCGAACCCGCGATGGAGTTTAACCCCCATACTCGCTTAGCAGGCGAGTGCCTTCAGCCTCTCGGCCACCTCTCCCGGCGGGGTCCCGCGATTCTAGAGCGTGGCGGCGCAGCGGCTGGCTGGCACGCTGACCACCCGCACGATGGCACTTGCGGCGCGAACTTTGGCCTCAACCGCGCCGCTCGCGGGGGCCGTCGACGGCGTTTGATCGTTCGCCAAACCGCGTTAGCCTGCCCCTCGGAAGGGTGGCAGAGCGGTTGAATGCGGCGGTCTTGAAAACCGTTAGGCGGGTAACCCCCGTCTCGGGGGTTCGAATCCCCCCCCTTCCGTCCGGCAGGACCGGTCCCGCAGCCTAGGCACGGATCCCGTCCTGCCGGTCCTTGGCGATCCACGGTCCGGGCCGGGGCGGCTGAAGCGGCGTCGCTCGAACTGCAAGCGGTCGCGAGCGAGGTCCTGCGCCCGGACTAGCTGCTCGCGGCCTGTGCGGTGTGAGCGGCGACTGCGTCCCGGGGATCCGCGGCGACCTCGCGCAGCGAGCCGTCGTGCACGTCGTAGATGTAGCCGTGCACGTCTTCTTTGCGCGGCACGAACGGGCTCGCCTTGATCCTCGCGATCGACTGGCGAACGTCGGCTTCGAGGTCGGTGAAGGCCTCGACCGCCCAGGTCGGCGTGACGCCGCTGCGCTCACGGATCTCGGCGCGGAAGCCGTCCTCGGTCAGGCCGAGCATCCCGCAGTCGGTGTGGTGGATCAGCATCACGTGGGTTGTCTGCTGGATGTGCTGTGAGATCGCCAACGAGCGGATCACGTCATCGGTTGCCACGCCGCCCGCGTTGCGCAGGATGTGCGCGTCACCGGTCTGCAGGCCGAGCAGCGCGAACGGATCGATCCTGGCGTCCATGCAGGTCACGACCACGAGCTTGCGCTTGGCCCCGAGCGGCAGGTCTCCCCGCGTGAAGCTCGCGTGATATGCGGCGGCGTTTTGGAGTAGGTCGTTCGTGTTCGTCATTGGTCTTGCTAAGTCAACGAAGGCTAATCAGATTCCCGACTTATATGTCGGGTAACCCCAAATACGTCGATCCAATCCTCGCCGGGCCCCGTCGCGGCGCCGGACCTCAGCGCCCCCGCGTCGCAAAAATCGTCAGCGAGGTGCCGGCCGCCCCGCCCCGCGGGGGGCGCCGGGCTAGAGGAGTCGCGTCTTGGAACTCTCGGCAAGTCCGGCGCGGATCTCTGCCGGCTGGACGAAACGGCCGGTGTCGGCCGGCCGGTTGCGCTCGGTCTTGACGATGTACAGCGGCCGGCGCTTGACCTCGTCGTAGATCCGCCCGATGTACTCGCCGATCACGCCGAGCGCGATCAGCTGCAGGCCGCCGAGCAGCAGGATCAGGATCGTGATCGTGCTGAACCCCGGCAGATAGGAACCCGTGAGCTTCAGGACGATCACGATCGGGATCGCGATGAACGCGACGCTCGCCGAGATCACGCCGACCCAGGTCGCCAGCTGCAGGGGCACATGGGAGAAAGCGGTGATGGCGTCAAGCGAGAAACGCATCATGCGTCGCAGCGTGTATTTCGTCTCGCCGGCATGGCGCGCGTCGCGTTCGTAGTAAACGGCGGTCTGCTGGAAGCCGACCCAGACGGTCATCCCGCGCAGAAAGCGCGAACGCTCGGTCATCGACAGCAGGGCGTCGAGCGCGCGGCGGTCGAGAAGCCGGAAGTCGCCCGAGTTGTGTTCGAGCTCGACCTGCGTGAGCCGGTCGAAGAGCGCGTAGAACCACTTCGCCGTCAGCAGCTTGAATCGCGTCTCACCGTCGCGCTCCTTGCGGACCGCGTAGACAACGTCGTTGCCGCGGCTCCACTCGGCGACCATGTCGCAGATCAGCTCCGGTGGGTCCTGCAGATCCGCGTCGATCATTGCGACGACGTCGCCGACGGCGTGCTCGAGGCCGGCCGTCAGCGCCGCCTGGTGACCGAAGTTGCGCGAGAGGTGGATCACGCGAACCCGCGCGTCGGCCGCGGCCAGGCGGTCGAGGATCTCCGGCGAGCCGTCGCGGGAGCCGTCGTTGACGAGGATCAGCTCAAACTCGTAATCTGCAACGGCGGCCGTCGTGCGTTCGACGAACGCCTCGATCAGGTCCTCCTCGTTGTAGACGGGAGCGACGACGCTCAGAAGAGCGGGTGTGCGAAGTGTGTGTGAATCGGGCATCGTGACGTCACCAACAGAGGATCATGGGGTACTCGTGTCGTACCCTGACGCGCAAGCGTAAGTCGCGCATCAATTTATCGTCGATCCACCATACGGATGCTCCAAGATCTTCCCCCACGCAGCGGCGAGAACCCGCCGGTCCGCCACAGTGAACCGTTCGGCCTGAAGCCGCACCACTTCGCGCTCGCCGCGCAGTTCATCAAGTTCGCGATCGTCGGCCTCTCGAACACCGCGATCACGTTCGTGGTCTACACCGCGCTGCTCAAGGGCGCCGGCATCTCGTACCTGGTCGCCTCGGCGATCGGCTTCATCGCCGGCGCCACCAACGGGTTTCTCTGGAACCGGCGCTGGACGTTCTCCGACCACGTCGGCGACGCGTACACGCCCGTGCGCTGGGGCATCGTTCAGGGCTGCGGCCTCGTGATCGACGAGGTCCTGCTGTACGTGCTGGTCCACGACGCGGGGGTCGAGAAGCTCCTTGCGCAGGCGCTGGCGATCATCGTCGTCACCATCGCGACGTTCACCGGGAACCGCGCCTGGACGTTCCGGATGCACCCGGAGCCGGTCGCGGCAGCCGGGGAAGGCTAGGTCAGCGCAGCGCGCAGGAAGTCCGCCGTGCGCTCCCAGGAGAGCTCGGCGAGCTCCTTGTTGTAGGTCCCCAGGCGGTTCGTGTCGTTGAAGAACGCGTGGCCGGCGCCCTCGTAGTACTCGAAGCGCACGTCGACGCCGGCGGCTTTCATGTCCTGCTCCAGCGCCTGTGCGTCGTCGACGGGGATGAAGTCATCGGCTGTCCCGAAGTGGCCGAGCACCGGGCCCTTCAGGCCGCTGAAGTCGGGCCGGCCGTGGGGCATCACGTAGTAGTAGGAGACGGTCGCCGCGATGTTCGGGCAGTTCGCGCCGGCCCACACCGCAAGGCCGCCCCCGAGGCAGAAGCCGACCGCCCCGACGCCCTCGCCGATCACGCCCTCGAGCGCCTGGACGTAGTCGGCGGCGCCGCACATTTCCTCCTCGGCCTCGGCGATGTTCATCGCCATCATCTTCTGCTGCGCCTCCGAGGGCTGGTCGGTCGTCTCGCCGCGGTACAGGTCCGGCGCCAGCGCGAAGAAGCCCTCTTCGGCGAAGCGGTCGCAGATCGAGCGGATGTGGTCGTCGACGCCCCACCACTCCTGCAGCACGATCACGCCCGGGCCTTCGCCGCCCCAGGGCGAGGCGAGGTATCCCTGTGCCGTCTGCTCGCCGGCCTGAAACTCGACAACCGCCATCGTCCGCTCCTCCTTCTCGCTTGACCTGAGCCCTGCGCGCGAGAGTATCGCGCGGCCGGGTGCTCAGTATCGCCCGGCGATCGATTCCAGCGGCTCCTCCATGGCGAACGCCGGCTCGGCGTCCTCAAGGCGCCGCAGCATTCGGGTCGAGCGCGGCAGCAGGCCCGCCGCAAAAGCGACGAAAGCCAGTGCCGAGCCGCCGATCATCACGTTCGCGGCGCCAATCTGCTGCCCCAGCGGGCCCGCGATCAGGTAGCCGATCGGCAGCAGGCCCCCGGAGACCATCCAGTCGTAGGCCGTCACCCGCGAGAGACGGTCGGGGGGGATCCGTTCGGTCAGCGCCGTCATCCACCAGACGTCGAACAGCGAGATGCCGGCGCCCGCGAGGACCGTCGCGGGGCCGACGACGGCCACCGTCACACCGGCGGCGTAGAGGATCGCCGCGATCGGCCAGATCATGATCATCAGCATCGCCATCCGCATCGGATAGAGCGGACGCCAGGCCACGCCGATCAGCGAACCGGCGATCGTGCCCAGGCCGATCGCCGCCTCGACGACCCCGAACAGGGCGAGGTGCCCGTACTGGCCCTTGGCCACCTGCGGCCCGAGCACGAACCACGGCGCGAGGCCGAAGAACAGACCCGCGCAGAACGAGGCCAGCGTCGCCCAGACCCAGGGCCGCGAAGCGACCTCGCGACGGCCATCGCGCAGCGACTCGCGCACCGTGAGTTCGCGGCCTTCGTCCCCGGCGGCGGAGGCGCCCGCGGCGACGAGGCGCTTGCGCGGGCTCATCTGGAAGAGGAAGAGCGCACTGACCAGATAGGCGGCGGAGTCGGCCGCGAAGGCCCAGCCGGCGCCTGCGGTGAGCACAAGCAGCGACGCGAGCGCCGGGCCGACGAATTCGGCGACGTTGCGGGTCATTGTCGAGACCGCCGTGGCCTGCTGGACTTCGCTCTCGTCAACGGTCTGCGGAACGAGGCCGTTGGCCGCGGGCTGGGCGAACGCCTCCGCGACGCCGAACAGCGCCTCGATGACGAGCAGCTCCCAGATCACCAGGGTGCCGGAGAAGATCAGCACCGCGAGCAGCGCGTGCAGCGCGAAGCGCGCGCCGTCGGTGACCACCAGCACGCGGTGGCGTGGCAGGCGGTCGGCCCAGACGCCGCCCAGCAGAAGGAAGCCGACGAGGGTGACCGCGTGCACGGCAAGCACGAGACCGAGGTCGATCGCGCTGCCGGTTTTCTGGTTCAGGTACAGCGCCAGCGCGACGATGATCAGGCTGTCGCCCAGGAAGCTGAACGAGTTCGCGAGCCACAGCAGGCGGAACTCCCGTTGGCGCAGCACGCGGGCGATGTCGGAGAGATTGCGCACCGGTGCAGCTTGCACTACCCGCCAAACGTTGCGGCCGGTGAATACGATCCGCGCGTGCAGGAGATCAGCGAGGCCTGGCGCGAGGCACCCGGCACGGCGTTCGATGCGCCGACGCTGTGCGCGGCATTCCTGCGGACGGCCGCCGAGCACCTCGAGCGCCCGGCGCTGCGCACGCCCGGCGGCGCCCAGGAACTGAGTTGGCGGGACTACCGCGACCGCGTTGCAAGGATCGCCGCGTCGCTCCAGGCGCTCGGCCTGCAGGCCGGCGACACGATCGCCCTGCTGCTCGCCAACAGGCCCGAGGCCGAGCTCGTCGACACTGCCGCGATGCACCTGCGAGCGATCCCGTTCTCGATCTACAACACCTCGGCACCCGAGCAGGCCGCCTACATGCTCGGCCACGCGGGCGCCAAGGCGATCGTGACCGAAGAGCGTCTCGCGGAGGTTGCGCAGGCCGCGGCCGACTCCGTCGGCCTCGAGCATGTGATCGTCGTCGACGACCCGCGCGGCGGCATCGAGGCCCTGTTCGCCGCCGAGCCCGCGGATCTCGACGCGCTCGGCGCTGTGGTGCGCCCCGACGACGTCGCAACGCTGATCTACACCTCTGGGACGACAGGGCCGCCGAAGGCTGTCGAGCTGACGCACGAGAACCTGATGTGGGAGCTGCGCATCGTCCAGCTCGTGTACCCCCAGCGGGCCGCGGGCCGCGGCGTCTCATACCTGCCGATGGCCCACCTCGCCGACCGCGCGACCTCGCATTACGATTCGCTCGTCACGGGGGCCTGTGTGACGTTCGTCGCCGACCTCGCGAACCTCTTCCCGGCGCTCGTCGAGGTTCATCCGACGATCTGGGGCGCGGTGCCGCGCGTCTGGGAGAAGCTCAAGGCCGGCCTCGAGGCGCTGTTCGCCTCGGAGGCAGACGAGCACGCCAGGGCGGACCGCGCGACCGCGCTCGAGCGCTCGCTCGCGGCGGTTCGCGAGGGCGCAGAGCCGGACCCGCAGGACATCGCGAAGTTCGCCGACGTGCTCGCCGCGATCGGCTTGGACAGCTGCGAAGTCGTGATCTCCGGTGCCGCGCCGATCGCGCCCGAGGTGCTCGAGTTCTTCGCCGCGATCGGGCTGGCGATCTGCGAGATCTGGGGGATGAGCGAGACCTCGTTGCTCGCGTCCGGCAATCCGCCGGACGCGATCCGGATCGGCACTGTCGGCCCGCCGCTGCCGGGGATCGAAGCGCAGCTCGCCGCCGACGGCGAGCTGTTGGTCCGCGGCCCGACGATCATGCGCGGCTACCGCGGCGAGCCCGAGCGCACGAGCGAGGCGATCGACGAGGACGGCTGGCTGCACACCGGCGACGTCGCCGAGTTCGATGACGCCGGCTACCTGCGGATCGTCGACCGCAAGAAGGAGCTGATCATCAACTCGGGCGGCAAGAACATGTCACCGTCGAACATCGAGAACCACATCAAGGCTGCCTGTCCGATCGTCGGCTCGGCGATCGCGATCGGCGACCGGCGCCCCTACAACACGGCGCTCGTCGTCCTGGACCCCGTGGCGGCCGGCGCGTTCGCCGCCCAGTGCGGCATCGACCCCGAGTCCGACCTCGCCGCCAACCCTGAGGTGCTCGTCGAGGTCGCCGCCGGGATCGAGCGTGCGAACCGCCATCTCGCGCGGATCGAACAGATCAAGCGCCACACGGTGCTCGACGGCGAGTGGCAGCCCGGCGGACACGAGCTCACTCCGACGATGAAGCTCCGGCGGCGCCCGATCGTTGAGAAGTACGCCGCCGAGATCGAGGCGATGTACGCCTAGAGCTGCGTGACGGTGCCCTCGGCGGCGACCGTCACTTCGATCCCGGGCCGCTGCAGGGACGCACCGAGCTCGTCGAGCTCGTCGTCGGTGCGCGTGTGGCGGTGGTGGAAGATCACGACCGACTTCGCGCCCGCCTGTTGGCCCAGGCGCACCGCGTACTCGGCGGCGGCGTGGCCGAACGCGGCCTGCGCCGCGAGCTCCTCGACCCATAGCTGACCGTCGTGGATCAGCACGTCGGCGCCGTTAGCGAGCGCGAGCGCCGCCTCGTGGTAGGCGCCGAGCTCGTCCGGGCCCCAGCCGAGATCCGTCGGGCAGTGGTCGGGCATGAAGGTCACGGTCGCCGCGCCGTCGGAGATCCGGTAGCCGAAGCAGCGCCCGCCCTTGTGCGGGATCTCGCGCGCGAGGACCTCGAAGCCCTCGATCTCGTGCACGCCCTCCTCGAGGGCCCCAAAGCTCCAGTCGCCGCGCAGCAGGTCGGGTTCGATCGGGAAGTACGGCGGGCGCATCACGCCGGCGACGGTCTGGAGCGCGCTCTCCCCGTTCTCCTGTTGGGGCAGCAGCAGCTGCACGCGGCCATCCGAGCGGTCGCCCGCGGGGAAGAAGGGCAGGCCCGTGACGTGGTCCCAGTGCAGGTGCGTCAGCAGCACCGTGCCGTCGAATGGCCGGTCGGCGAGCATCCGGGCAGCGACGCCGATCCCGATCCCCGCGTCGAGGATCAGGTGCGGGGGCTCGTCGCCGCGACCGATACCCACGCACGGAGTGTGGCCGCCGTAGCGCACGTATTGGGGGCCGGGTGCCGGACAGGATCCCCGCACGCCGAGGTAGTGGATTCTCATCTGCTCGCTTTCGCCATCCGTAGGACGCGCCTCCAACCGTGGTTCCGTCCCGGGCGCATCCGGCGAATATTGCCAAATCGTTTCCGCGCACCACCTGCACGGTGCGTGGCGCGGCTCTGTGCGATGCTCGCGGGAGTCATGCGAGCAGCGGTTCTAGAGGAGTATGGAGTTCCCTCCTACGGCGAGTTTCCCGACCCGCCCGCCGACGGCCCGGTGGTGCAGGTGCTGGCGGCGGGGATGAACCCCGTCGACGTCTCGATCTCCGGCGGCCTGTTCTACGCCGGCAAGCCCCCGCTGCCGTCCGTGACGGGCCGCGAGGGTGTTGGATTGCTCGACGGCCGCCGCGTCTACTTCGATGCCCCGCAGGCGCCGTACGGCTCGATGGCCGAGTTCGCGCTGATCGATCCGGCCTCGGCCTACCCGTTGCCCGACGGCGTTTCAGACGGCGTCGGCGTGGCGCTCGGGATCTCCGGGCTAGCGGCCTGGCTGGCGCTGACCTGGCGTGCACGCCTGCAGCAGGGCGAGCATGTCCTCGTGCTCGGGGCCAGCGGGCTCGTCGGCCAGATCGCGGTGCAGGCCGCGCGTGTGCTCGGCGCGGGCCGTGTGATCGCCGCGGCGCGGTCGCAGGAGGGGCTCGCACGCGCCGAGGCGCAGGGTGCCGATGCGACCGTCTCGCTCGGCGCGGACGATCTGCCGGCCGCGCTGCGCGACGCCGGCGACGGGCGGATCGACGTCGTTGTCGACCCGCTCTTCGGTGCGCCGTTCACCGCCGCGACGCAGGCCGCGAGCTTCGGTGCGCGGATCGTCCAGCTCGGTTCGATGGCCGGCAGCGAGGCGACCGTCGCCTCGCCCGACATCCGCGGCAAGCTGCTGGAGATTCTCGGGCACACGAACTTCGCCGCCCCGGTCGACGTCAAGCGCGACGCCTACCTGGCGATGGCCGCCGCCGCCGCCGAAGGGCGGATCGACGTCGACATCGAGCCGGTGCCGCTGGCCGATGTGCAGCGTGCGTGGGAGCTGCTCAAAGCCGGCTCGCACGCGAAGATCGTGATCGTCCCCTAGGCTGCCGCGGGCTCGGACGCGGGCTCTGGCCCGCCGGGCTGATCGCCGTCGACGACGGTCCAGACCGGGACCTTGTTGACGCGACCGCGGACCTCGAGTTCGCCGACCTCCTTGAGCCCGGGGTACTTGTCTTTGAGGCGCTCGCGCGTGGACTCGGCCAGGAACAGTTCGTAGCCCGAGCCCTTGGTCATGCCCTCCAAGCGCGCCGCCGTGTTCGTGGTGTCGCCCAGCGCCGTGTATTCGACGCGGTTTTCAGCGCCGATGTTGCCGGCCATCACGTTGCCGGAATTGAGCCCCACGCCCATCTTGAAGCGGTGCTCGTGACCGTGCTCGTTGATCCAGTCGTTGAAGCGCGTCAGGCGCGTGGTGATCATCTCGCGCGCCGCACGCACAGCCCGGTCGGCGTGATCGTCCTGCGTGACCGGCGCACCGAAGACGGCCATGATCCCGTCGCCCATGTAACAGATCAGCGTGCCGCCGGCATCCTGGATCGCCTCGGTCATCTCCGACAGGTAGGTATTGATCACGTCGATCACCTGCGCCGCCGGCTGGGTCTCCGAGAAGCTTGTAAAGCCGCGCAGGTCGCTGAACAGCACCGTGCAGTCGCGTTCGACCGCGCCGAGGCGCAGGTTCTCTCCCGCGCCTTCGACGACCTGCTCGATCACGTCCGGCGCGACATAGCGCCCGAACAGGTCGCGGACCCGCTGACGTTCGACGGCTTCGTTCATGTACAGGACGAGCAGGGTGCCGAGAAACGCCATCAGCAGCGCGAGCTCGGCGTAGACGAAGTTGACGATCAGGCCTGAGTTGAACGCGAGCTGCACGAAGACGGCGTAGAGCGCTGCGAGCGGGACCGCCAGGACGGTCGAGCCGATGCGCGGGAACCGTAGGCAGACGAGCGGGACCACCGCGCCGAGCAGGCAGATCAGCAGAATGTCGAGTAGTCCCGAGGCCCGGCGCAGCGGGATGCCACGCTCGAGCGTCGCGACCGCGTTCGCCCAGATTTCGGGGCCGGGCATCACAGAAGAGCCGCTGGTGGCCGTCGTGTGGACGTCCTGCAGGACCGAAGCGGTCGCGCCGATCAGCACCGTCTTGCCGCGAAACTCGTCCGCCGGGTATTCGCCTTTGTAGACCTTCGAGAAGGAGATCTGCGGGTACGAGTTCGGGCCGCCTGCAAAGTCGATCGGGAGCCCGCCGTGATCGAACTCGGACTGCGGCACCTTCTTGCGAGTGGCGATCTGGTAGGCCGCGACGCCCAGACTCGGGACGCCGTTCACGCCCCAGGGAAACTCGCGCACGGTGCCGTCGCTGTCGAGCAGCAGGATCGCGCTGGCGGGTTCGATGCCCGCGGCCCGCAGGTCAGCGGTGCTCGCGCCGAAGATCGCGGTTTCGCCGTGGGGTCCGATTTCGGTCGTCGCGAGCGCGATCTTGCCGCTCGCTTCCTGCGCCGCTTCGGCGAGCTTTTCGTCTTCGTGGTGCGCTTCGGCAGTCGTGCCCGAACTCTGCGTGTACTGCAGGTCGACGGCGATCGACTTGGCTCCGGCCTTGCGGATGTTTTCGATGACCTGCGCGTCAAAGCGGCGCGGGTACGGCCAGTTGTACTTGTAGATCGTGTGCAGCGTTTCCTCGTCGACGGCGACGATCACGATGTTCTTCGGCGGCTTTTCGGGGCCGCGCAGCGAGTAGCGTGCGTCGACCGACTTGAGCTCCGGGGCACGCAGGATGTTGGTGGCGTAGGCCGCGATCGCGATCGCGACCGAACCGATCGCAACGGCGATCAGGGCACTGCGTCGACTGCGCCAGCCGGCTCGCCTCACGGCGGGCATCCTACGCAGTCACGCCGCAGGCGGGACTTTGCGCCCGTCCAAGGCCGCTGGGACGTTTGTCGGAACGGGCGGCTCAATACTTGACTCTCGCCAGCGCCGTCTCTACCGTAATTCGATGTTCGTATTCGCAGATCCGCGGATGAGGTTATGCTCGCCGGATTTTCCTCGGTGGCATGACTTGGATCAACTCGACGGACGAAATTAGAAAGAAGCCCAAGCTGTGGGGGGATTGGCGATGGAGCGCGCCCTGAGCGCTTTGCAGGCGGGAAGCACTTTCACCGGCGGTTTCGGCCGCCGGGCGTCGCTTGCCGTCCTCGCCGCGCTGCTCGCGCTCGTGGCCGCGGCGGCGCTGCTCGCCGGCGGCGGCTCGGGCCAGGCGGGGAGCTCGCCGATCGCCGAAGGGTACGGCCCGGACTACTGGGTTGTTCCCTCCGGCGCGATCGTTCGCGCCGGCTCGCCAGTCCAGGGCCTCAGCGAGCGGTTCGCCGACGGTGGCCTGAGCCTGCGCGGCCACGGCGCCTCGCTGCGGCTCGGGACCCCGACGCTCGCCGGCGGCGCGCTCGCGTTCGGCCGCGCCTCGACCGCCTTGAACCGGGTCGACTACGCGGCGCCCGGCGTGCGCGAGTGGTTCGCCAACAAGCCCGCGGGAATCGAGCAGGGCTTCACCGTCTCCGCCGCGGCCGCCACCGGCGGCCAGGTAGTGCTGAACGTCCCCGTCAGCGGGGCTGTCGCAAAGCTGGGCGCCGGCGGCGTCGTGCTTCGCTCAGGCGCCGGCAAGCCGATCTTCTACCGCGACCTGCGCGCCGTTGATGCGCGCGGCCGCGTGCTGCCCGCCCACCTCGCGGTCGGCGCGGCGGGCATCTCGCTCGTCGTCGACACCAGCCGCGCGTCCTTCCCGGTGCGCATCGACCCGACCGTCACGACCTTCCCCGAAGCGGACTCGGCGAAGTTCACGATCCCGGAAAGCGGGCGCTCGGAAGTCGGCACCTCGGTGGCGATCTCCAGGGACGGTCAGACCGCGGTCGTCGGCGCCCCGCAGAGCGCCGTTCTGCCCGGCGCCGCGTGGATCCTCTACCGCGCCGGGGGCAAGTGGCGCCAAGGACCGCTCCTGGCGCCGCTGACGGCCGAAGAAGCGACCTGCGAAGGGTCCGCGGAAAACGAATCCAAACAGCCCGAATGCGGTTTCGGGTCTGCGGTCGCGATCAGCCAGGATGGCGACGTAGCGGCCGTCGGGAGCCCGCTCGGGCACGAACTGCGCGGTGAAGTCGCGATCTACGAACGTGAAGGCGCAGCCCCCGGCTGGCGTCGCGTCTCGACCGTTGCCGCACCGACGATGACCAAGCGAATCGAGCGCTTCGGCCGCAGCGTCGCGCTGTCGGCTGACGGGACGACGCTCGCGGTCGGTGCTCCCGCGGCGGAAAACTTCCGCGGCGCCGCCTGGGTCTTCAAGGCGGTCGGCGGGAATCCCGAATCGGGTTACCTGCCGGTCGGCAGCTCGGCGCTCGTCGGGAACGCCTCCGAGCAGGAAGGCATGGGGCGCTTCGGCCGGGCCATTGCGATCTCGGGTTCGGGTGAAACCGTCGTCGTCGGAGCGCCGGTGGCGAGCACCACCGCCGGCCCGTCCAGCGGACAGGCCTACGTCTTCCAGTACTCCTCGGAAGCCGGTGAATACGCCGCGCAGGGCGAACCGCTGGTCGGCGGCAGCGAAGAGGAAGGCGAAGGGCACTTCGGCTTCAGCGTCGCCATCTCCGGCGACGGCTCGACGATTCTCGTCGGCGCACGCGCCGACCTCGACGGACGCGGCGAACGGACCGGCTCGGCGTTCGTGTTCGCCAACGGCGGTTCCGGCTGGACCCAGCAGGGCGCGAAGCTCGTGGCGCGCAGCGATGGCGGCGAAGGCAGCATCGAACCCGGAGGCCACTTCGGCTACAGCGTGGCCCTGAGCGAGGACGGGAGCACCGCACTGGTCGGTGCGCCGCAGAACGACGTCACAGGGTCCGCGTGGATCTTCTCGCGCAGCGGCGAAACCTGGACCCAGGGCCAGGAGCTCCAGCCGACGGAATTCGTCGGAAGCCAGGTGCGCTTCGGCGAGAGCGTCGCGCTCGCCGCCGACGGTTCGGCGGCGCTGGTCGGCGGTCCGAACGACACGAACATCGAAAAGGCGGCCTACGGCGCCGTCTGGACGTATGCGACCGCCCAGGCCGTCCAGGAAGAACGCGAAGCCGAAGAAGGCCTGACGCGCGCCGAACGCGAAGCGAAAGAAAAGCGCGAACAGGAAATCGCCGAACATCGCAAGCTTGAAGAAGAACGGCTCGCCAAAGAAAAAGCCGAACTTGAACGCCGCGCGAAGGAAAAGGGCCAGGTCCTCGGGCAGAAAGAAGAAAATCCGCTGCCGAAAGCCGGCTTCTTCTCGATCGCGCAGATCGTCAAAGGCGGCGTGTTCATCGAATCGCCCCCCGGTTCCGGGAAATTCCGCGAACTCAAGGAAGGCGAAAAGATCACCAACGGCGCGGTGATCGACGCCACCAAAGGCAAGGTCACGCTGAAGCTCGAGGGCGCCGGCGGCAAGATCGAGACGATCACCCTCTACGGCGCGCGCTTCCGCTTCAACCAGAAGACCAACGGCCAGACGACGTTCACGCTAGTCGGCGGAAACACCAAGCAGTGCAAGAAATCGAGGAAGGCAGTCGTCGACCCCGACCACGACGGGGACAACGACGCCTTCGCGTCGAAGGCCGATGTCACAGCGCAGACCGCACGCCGGCGCCTGATCCGCCGGCTGTGGGCCTCCGGTCACGGTTCGTTCAAGACCCACGGCTCGTACGCATCCGGCGCGGTGCTCGGCACCGAGTGGGTGACCAGCGACTACTGCGAAGGAACCGAAATTCGCGTGATCCGCTCGATCGGCGAGTCCCCCTCGGCGGACAAGGTCCTCGTCACCAACTACCGCACGCACCGCACTCACGTGCTGCACGCGGGCCACTCGATCTTCATCAGGCGCTAACCCGGGGCCGGGACCTCGCGCGTGAGCGGGCCGCCGCGCCTGTCGGTCATCGGGCACACCGAGTGGGTCGAGTTCGCGCGCACCGACCATCTGCCCGGGCGCGGCGAGGTCGCCCACGCCACGAGTGAGCTCAGCGAGCCCGCCGGCGGCGGCGCCGTGGTCGCGGTGCAGTTCGCGCGGCTCGCGGGCGAGTGCCGCTTCCACACGGCGCTCGGCGACGACGAGACCGGCGCGCGAGCGCGAGCGAGGCTCAGCGAACTGGGCGTCACAACAATCGATGGCCAGCTGCGCGCGGAGCCCACGCGGCGCGCGCTGACGCTCGTCGACGGCAGCGCCGAGCGGACGATCATCACGCTCGGCCCTCGGCTCGAGCCATGCGGCGAACAGCTCGGCGAGCTCAGCGCGCTCGACGGGCTGTACTTCACAGCGGGCGACGGCGCCGCGCTCACGCGAGCGCGCGCCGCGGCGCGCGTGCTGACCCTCACGCCGCGGGCCGCCAGCGCCGCGCGCGACGCGCAAGTCGAGCTCGACGCGCTGATCTACAGCGCCAGCGACGAGCTCGAGATCCGCCTCGCCGGCCCGATCGAGCATCTCGCCAAGCTCGTGATCCGCACAGCCGGAACCGAGGGCGGCGAATGGGCCGCACACGACGGGTCCTCGGGACGCTGGCCAGCGGCAACGGTCCCGGGCACGCCGCGCGACACGTACGGCTGCGGCGACACGTTCGCCGGCGGGGTGACCTACGGTCTCGCCGCCGGCTATCAGCTCGCCGATGCGCTCGCACTCGGCGCCCGCTGCGCCGCGGTCTGCCTGACCGGCCACGGACCCTACGAGCGGATGCTCGACGGCGGCGATCTGTAAGGCTCACGCGTCATGAACCACGAACAGATCAGCACCGACCTCACCGACGGGATCTACACGATCACGCTTGACCGCCCGGAGCGCCTCAATGCCTGGACGCAGCAGATGTGCGAGGAGCTCAAGGACGCCTTCGACCGCGCCGACGCCGACGATGACGTGCGCTGCGTGATCGTCACCGGCGCCGGACGCGGCTTCTGCGCCGGCGCCGACCTCGAGGCCGGCGGCGCGACCTTCGACTACGAGGCGCACGGCCTCGCCGGGCTCGCCCGCGACAACGGCGGCGAACTGACGCTGCGCGTGTTCCGCTGCCTGAAGCCCGTGATCGCCGCCATCAACGGCCCCGCCGTGGGGATCGGCGCGACGATGACGCTGCCGATGGACGTGCGGCTGGCGAGCGAGAGCGCGCGGATCGGCTTCGTGTTCGCGCGGCGCGGGATCATCCCGGAGGCCGCCTCGAGCTGGTTCCTGCCGCGCGTCGTGGGGATCAGCCAGGCGATGGAATGGGTCGCCACCGGGCGGATCTTCGACGCCGCCGAGGCGAAGGATCGCGGGCTCGTGCGTTCGGTCCACCCGCCCGGAGAGCTGCTCGACGCGGCTCGGGCGCTCGGGCGCGAGATCGCCGAGAACACCGCGCCCGTCTCGGTCGCGCTCGCGCGGCGGCTGATGTGGCGGATGCTCGGCGCCGAGCATCCGATGTACGCGCACCGCGCCGACTCGCGCGGCATGGTCGCGCGCGGCCAGTCGGCCGATGCCATCGAGGGCATCACCGCGTTCCTCGAGAAGCGCGAGGCCGTCTTCCCGGACCTTGTCAGCGACGGCCTGCCGGACACGATGCCCGGCTACAGCGAACCGGGCTTCGAGTAACCGCTAGGCGATCGCCGGCGCCTCGGGCAGTCGCTCGAGCGCGTCGGCCATCTCGCTCTCGGAGAACTCCGGGTCTTCGAGGTCGCCCGCGAGGAACGCGTCGTAGGCCGCGAGGTCGAAGTTGCCGTGGCCGCACAGCCCGAACAGGATCACGCGCTCCTCACCGGCCTGCTTGGCCGCCTCGGCCTCCTCAATCGCCGCGCGGATCGCGTGCGCCGGCTCGGGCGCCGGAATGATCCCCTCGCAGCGCGCGAAGCGCACCGCGGCGGCGAACGTCTCGTTCTGGCGGTAGGCGCGAGCCTCGACGAGGCCGGCCTTGACCAGCCCGCAGACCATCGGTGCGTCGCCGTGATAGCGCAGTCCGCCGGCGTGCACCGGCGCGGGCACGAAGTCGTGGCCGAGGGTGTACATCGGCATCAGCGGCGTCAGGCCGGCGGTGTCGCCGAAGTCATAGCGGTAGACCCCTCGCGTCAGTGTCGGGCACGCCGACGGCTCGGCCGCGACGAAGCGCATCTCGCTCTTGCCCTGCAGCACGTCGCGCACGAACGGGAAGATCAGGCCACCGAAGTTCGAGCCGCCGCCGACGCAGCCGACGACGACATCCGGTCGCTCGCCCGCCATTTCGAGCTGGCTGATCGCCTCCTGCCCGATCACGGTCTGGTGCAGCAGCACGTGGTTCAGGACCGAGCCGAGGGCGTAGTTGGTGTCCTCGCGCTGGGCGGCGATCTCGACGGCCTCGGAGATCGCGATCCCCAGCGAGCCGGTCGGGTGCTCCTGCTGGGCGCGGCCGGCCTCGGTCAGCGTGCTCGGCGAACGATGCACCTCCGCGCCCCAGGTCTGCATCATCGAGCGGCGGTAGGGCTTCTGGTCGTAGGACGAGCCGACCATGAAGACCTCGCAGTCGAGCCCGAAGAGGCTGCACGCGAAGGCCAGCGACGAGCCCCACTGGCCGGCGCCCGTCTCGGTGGTCAGTTTCCTGATCCCCGCCTGGGCGTTCTCGTAGGCCTGCGGCACCGCGGTGTTCGGCTTGTGCGAACCGGAGGGTGAGACACCCTCGTACTTGAAGTAGATGTGCGCGGGCGTGTCGAGCTCGCGCTCCAGGCGCCGCGCCCGGTAGAGCGGCGTCGGGCGCCACAGCCGGTACGCGTCGCGCACCGGCTCGGGGATCTCGACGAACGGCTCGCTGGAGACCTCCTGTTCGATCAGCGCCATCGGGAACAGTGCCGCGAGATCTTCGGGGCCGGCAGGCTCCTTCGTGCCGGGATGCAGCGGCGGCAGCGGGTCGCCCGGCAGTTCGCCGAGGATGTTCAGCCAGTGCGTCGGGATCTGGGTCTCGTCCAGCAGGAACTTCACCGTCTCGCCGCTCATTGCCTCTCCTCGCTCGTCGTTGGCTGCGCCGGAGGGCAAGCCTAACCTGCCGCCCGCCGCGGCGGCACGCCGTCAGGCCGTGCCATGGGCGTGCGCGGGCGCGTGCCCGTGCCCGCCGCTCTCGCCCGCGCGCCAGGCGCTCGCGCAGTGCTCGCTGCAGAAGTAGTGCGTGCCGCGTGCGTCGCGCACGAGCACCGCCTTGGCCCGGTCGACCTTCATCCCGCAGACCGGGTCGGTCGCTCCGCGGCGCACCGTCAGGGTGAACAGCGCCGCGAAGACGACGACGCCGAGCGCATTGACGAAGAGGCGGTAGTCGAGCCCTAGCGGCGAGAAGATCTGCGCGTGGGTCGGCCGCGTCGCCGGGATCAGGCCGAGCGCCGAGAAGCCGAGGTCGACGACCAGCGCGGCGACCACGATTGCGACGTACATCAGGGCGATCAGACGCCAGGCGAACACGCGGCCGTAGTACTTGCGGTAGATCAGCATGATCGGCACGACGAGCAGGTCGGCGAAGATGAACGCGATCACGCCGCCGAAGCCGATCCCGCCGGACCACAGCACCGCTGCGAGCGGCACGTTCCCCACCGAACAGACGAACGTCACGATCGCGACCAGCGGGCCGACGATCACGTTCTCGATCAGCCGGACCGCCGGCGGAGCCTGCGCCACGAAGAGCTTCTGGAAGAAGCTCTGCGGCAGCTGCGCGACCGCGCCGGCGAGCAAGAAACCGATGCAGATCTCCTTCCAGAGCATGCCCCAGTCGTTACGGAAGTTGTGCGCCACGTCCGACCACGCGTCGGCGGACCCGACGCGGGCGCGCCAGCCGCCGCCCTGCACGATCGCGCTCTCATGCTGGTGGCCTGCGTCGGCGTGCCGGGCATGCTCGCGGGCCTGCTCTTCGAGCTGCTTGGAGATGAACGTTCGCAGCAGCAGTGCGCTGACGGTGATCAGCACCGCGCCGCCGACGAACTCGGCGAGCGTGAACTGCCAGCCGAGCAGGATCCAGATCACGAGGCCGAGCTCGAAGACTAGGTTCGTCGAGGCGAACTGGAAGGCGATCGCACTGGCCGCGCTGGCGCCCTTCTGGAACAGGCTCTTGGCGATAGCGACGGCCGCGTAGCTGCACGACGACGACGCCGCGCCGAGCAGCGACGCGATCGTCACAGGCTTGGCGCCGTCGCCGCCGATCGCATGCTCGATCTGCGTTCGCGGAACCCAGGCCTGGACGATCGCCGACAGGGCGAAGCCGAGGACGAGCGCCCACCAGACCTGCCAGGCCATCAGCGCCGCGTCACGCAGCGTGTGCAAGACGAATTCGATTACCGGCACACCGTCAGTGTGCCGGGCGCTTCAAGGGGGCCTATGCGACCTTGACGATCACCTTGCCGGTGTTGCCCCCTGTGAACAGCAGGTTCAGGGCGTCGGGGGTGTGCTCGAGGCCCTCGACAACGTGCTGTGCCCCCTTGACCTTGCCCTCGGCAACCCAGCGCCCGAGTTCGGCCTGCCCCTCGGCGAAGCGCGCGCCGTAGTCAAGGATCAGGAAGCCCTGCATGCGAGCTCGACGGGCGATCAGCATCGCGTAGTTGGCCGGTCCGCGCCGCTCGCCCTCGGCGTTGTACTGCGAGATCGCGCCGCACAGCACGATCCGGGCCCGCATCGCGAGGTTCGCGAGCACGGCTTCGAGAATCTCCCCGCCGACGTTGTCGAAGTAGAGGTCGACCTCGCCGGCCTTCTCGCGCAGCGCGCGCCGGACGTCCTCGGCCTTGTAGTCGATTGCCGCGTCGTAGCCGAGCTCCTCGACGATCCATTTGCACTTCTCGGGGCCGCCCGCGATGCCGATCACCTTCGCCGCGCCCTTGATCTTCGCGATCTGGCCCGCGACCGAGCCGGTCGCGCCGGCCGCCCCCGAAACGACGACGACGTCGCCCTCCTTGACCTCGCCGACGTCGGTCATCCCGAAGTAGGCGGTCAGCCCGGTCATGCCGAGCACGCTGAGTGCGATCTCGGGCGCGACGCCGTCGGGCAGCACCTGCATCCTCCCGAGCCCTTCGTCCGCGACGGCGTACTCCTGCCAGCCGGTCATTCCGGCGACACTGTCGCCGACCTTGTAGCGCTCCGAGCGGGACTCGACGACCTCGCCGATACCGAACGAGCGGATCACCGCGCCGATCTCGATCGGCGGCAGGTAGCCCGGCGCGTCATCCATCCAGGTGCGGATCGTCGGGTCGATCGAGACGTAGCCGACGCGCACAAGCGCCTGGCCGTCCTCGAGCTCGGGGGTCGTGATCTCCTCGATCCGTGTCGTCGAATCGTCGACCATCCCCGTAGGGCGCTCTGCGAGCACTACACGGCGGCTTGTCTGGCTCAAAGCTTCGTTCCTTCCCTCGACTTGCCGAACGCCGGCGGCGGCGGCCCCGACCGGATACTAGGCGTAGCTACTTTTCTCCGACGTATGCCGCGAGCACCGAGGTGCCCGAAGAGGGGTTGGCGAGGCGGTAGAGCCCATGCGGCCCCGGTTCGACGTTGACGGTCGAGCTTTCTTCCCAGAGATGCGTGTGGGCGCGGCCTTCCGGCGTCACGACCCACACCGAGCCGTCGTCGAGCAGCAGCAGCGAGCCGTCGGTGGAGCCGGATTCCTGCGTGTGCTCGCCGGTGTTCGAATAGATGCGTGGCTTGGCCGGGTCGCCGACATAGGTCACTTCGGCACGGTCGTGCAGGCGCGCGTTGAGCATGATCCGCTCGCCGGAGATCACTCTGACGCTGTCGCCCGTCCAGCGCGAGGCGTCGCCGTTGAGCACCGCGAAGACCGCGCCGCTGCGCAGGCGCAGGATCGTGCCATCCGCGGTCGTGGTCTCGACTACGCCGCTCCTCGGCGCGCCGGAGGGCGTCGCTTCGACCGGGTGCGTGGCCGCGACCCCGCACGCGGCGAGCGTGAACGCCGCGAGCGCGGCGCCGCCGGCAAAGAGCAGACGCTGCATCAGCGGCAAGCTAGCAACGCGCGCCCGGGGCCGCGCGCGTCGCATCCGCGCGCGTCGCGGCGAGAGCTCTAGCCCGCGACGCGGAAGGCGCTGAGCGCGATCAGCTCCGCGTTGAGCCGTAGACCTGCGCCCTCCATCCGCGCTGCACCGAGCGTGAAGCTCGCGCCGAGCCCCCCGCCGATCGCCGGCATGCGGTGCGCGGTCAACGCGCGGCGCAGGAAACGCTCGGCGCGGGCCGCGTCGCCGTCCCGTGGCTGTGCGCCGACGGCCTGCAGCGCGTAACCCTCGACGAGCGCCGGCAGCAGCTCGGCGAAGGCCGGTTCGCGGCTCACGATGTCCAGGGCAACAGGACGGCCGGCGACGCTTGCGAGCGCGCCGACCTGTCCCGGCTGGTGGGTTATCGCCGCGGGGTTCGGCTTGCCGTCGATCGGGCCGGCGAACATCTCCTCGAGCGACGCCGACTGCGAGCTGCGGCCAAAGCGCGCCAGGCGCTCGTCGACCGCGGCCCAGACACGGCCCTGGTCGGCGCGACCGTCACGACGGGAGCGGTTGGAGTCCTGGCGCTTGGCGGCGCGCAGGGCCGGGTCCGCGGCGTGGGGCGAGACGGTGAATTCGTGGCCCTTGCCGCCATGGTTCCAGCGTCCCTGCTCGATACAGCTGACCGGGACCGGCAGCTCGGTGTACGCCGGCACGAGGATCGTGCGGTCGAAACTCCGGTTCTGCAGCGCGCCGAGGATCTGCTGACCCTCATAGACGAGGACCGCCTCGCCGGTCGGGTTGGTGATGAGCACGTCGCGCACGCTCGGCCCGGAGGGCAGCTCGCTGATCCGCGCGCCGCGGGTCAGCGCCGTGGCGAGCGGGAGATAGTCAAAAAGCACAGGGGGGCCGAAGACGGGGAAGACGCTGAGCGCGCCGACCACGGTCGGGGTCCCGAGGCGGTGGGTGAGTGTTGGAGAAACATCTGTTGTGTTCATGCCACTCAGGTCGCGCGGGTGGGGCGAGACCTGACAGGGCTAGAAGTCGCTCGCGTCGTCCTCGTCGGCGAGTTCGGCCGGCGACCAGATCGGGCGCTCCATTTCCGGCCCGAGGTAGCCGACCGCGTAGCGGCGACCGAGCTCGCGCCGCGCCCGCTGCCAGAGCGCCAGTGAGCGCCGCTCGATCACGCCGCGCGTGAACGCGCGCTCAAAGAGGTCCTCGCCGCCCTCGCCATCGCCGTTGAGCGCCGCGCCATCGGCGCGCAGCCGCGCGAGGTCGTCCTTCAGCTCGCGCGAGACGGGCAACTCGTCGATCGCGGCGGGCCCGGCCTCGGCGGCCGGGTCCCAGGCCCTGATGTCGCCGGCTTCGTCGGCGCAGAGCACGATGCGGCGCGGTGCCTCACGGGCCGGCCGGCCAAACGGCTCGCGCTCGGCGAGCGCGACGGAGAGGGTCGCCGGCAGGTAGATGAGCGTCTCGAGCGCCGTGCGCCGGTCCTCGCCGCAGGTGCGCTGTTCGCTCAGCGCGAGTGCCCGGACCTCGACCGAGAGTTCGACGAGCGCCGCGACGCGGGCCGCGCTGGGCAGTCGCAGGTGGCCCGCGCAGCGCCCGCCGTCCTGGTCCCAGACGCCGACGATTGCATCGCCGTCCTCGTCATGGCCCTCGACCGCGAGCGTCAGCGGGGCGCCCGGCTCGATCCACGCGCCCTGCAGTGCGTCCTCATGTGTGCCGCCGCGGATCACCGGCGAGACTTCGGCCCCCAGTGCGCCGAGCAGCGGGTCGCTCGGATCGAGCAGCCGGCCGTCGGGCAGCCTCAGGCGGTAGCCGAACTCGAAGACCCGCTCGTCCTCGGCCGGGGGGTT
>Ga0182013_10000856_pt1 | contig 42242 bp, 40 predicted proteins | sample 612S2MmetaG_FD_120487 | JGI IMG/M metagenome (GOLD analysis project Ga0182013, IMG submission 120487) | Permafrost microbial communities from Stordalen Mire, Sweden - 612S2M metaG | ecosystem: Environmental > Terrestrial > Soil > Wetlands > Permafrost | place: Sweden: Stordalen | collected... | reverse complement strand
CAGCCCCGTCCACGTGAAAAGGTCGGGGCCGGTACTCGTGTGGGTGACGTCTTAGGCACCACACCCCCGGTCCAAGTTGCCAGGCCAGATCCCATGGGTCCGGGCTGCTCACGTGAACGCCCACTGAGGGCGCCATCGACCAAAAGTAGCGGGCGACCGCGACCGGCGAAGGTGGCGCGACGGCGTGGGCTAGCTCTTCGTCACCCGACTGGGTGATTACGAGTCATCTCTTAGGTGAACTGAACCGCTACGACCTCTCCACCTCGACGTTCGATCGCATTCTCATCAGAAATCCGCAGCAGTAGCGCGACGATGACGTAGTTGGCGAAGAGCGAACTACCGCCGTAGGCCATGAAGGGCAGAGTGAGGCCGGTGAAGGGCAGGATGCGCAGCACGCCCGCCATGATGAGGAACGCCTGAAATCCAATCAGCGCCGAGAGCCCCGTGGCGGCGAGGCGCACGTAGTCCGAGTTCGCGCGCTGGGCGATTCGGAATCCCTCGCCAACGAAGGCGGCGAAGAGGCCGAGTACGAGGATGATCCCTATGAAGCCCAACTCCTCACCAACGGCCGCGAAGATCATGTCCGACGTGATGTTGTAGATGTTGTTCGACTGACCAAGACCGAGTCCGGTGCCGGTGACGCCACCGGCGGCGAGGGAGAACCAGCCCCACGCGATCTGGCAACTCCCACCCTTGGCGCACACCGTCCAGGGATCGAGCCAGATGCTCACGCGAGCGTGAACTTGGCTGAACAGGCTCGCGAGGACGAATGCGCTCCCGGCAAACAGCCCCATGCCGAGCACCACGTACGTCTTGAGGCCGGTCGTGACCCACAGCAGCGAGATGAACAATGCGAAGAGCAGGAGTGCGAAGCCGATGTCGTTCTCGGCCCCGAGGATCGCCATGGCGAGCCCCCACGCGAAGAGAATCGGCAGCAGCACCTTCGGTGGCACGAACAGGCGGCCGCCAATTCGCTGGGTTGGCGTGGAGAGCAACTCTCGGTTGGACGCGAAGTACGACGCGAAGAAGAAAACGAGCAGGATTTTGGCGAACTCCACGGGCTGGAAGGAGATCGGTCCCACCTTCACCCACAGACGCGCGCCGTTGACGTCTTCACCGAAGTGCGGTATGAGCGGCAACAGCAACAAGCCGATCGCCACCACGAGGATCATATACCGGTAGCGATTGAGGTCCTGGGTTCGCCGCACCACCATCAAGGTGGCGACCAGACCGACGGCGCTGATTAGGAACCACAGCGCCTGGTTCCCCGCGAGCGGGGGGTCCCACCGGGCGATCTCGACGTAGCCAATGCCGTTGAGCAACGTGGCGATCGGCAGGAGCACCTGGGACGACCGTGGGGCGAATCGCCGGATGGCGATGTGCATCATCAGTGAGATCGCGACGATCGAGCCCAAGAAGACGCCGAGGCGGACCGGCAGGTGTCCGTTCGCCCCCAGCGACGCCAGTGAGTAGAAGGCGCCGACGATGATCCACGCCAAAAGCATCAGACCCAGTTCGGTGGAGCGTGACGGCTTCGTGACCGAACGCTCAGCGGCGCGGGGCAGCTTGGTACTCGCGTGTTTCGCCACGATTCAACAGTAGTCGTACGATGTTCAAAAGTGTTTTCATCGAAGTGGAAAGAACATCAGCACCGTGACTATCGACCCCGCATCCTTCGGACCCGAGCGGTTCTCGAGTCGCGAGTTGTCGAGACTCGAGTTCGGCGCTCGATTACTGGACCTCGCCGATGATCAGCGCCTGCCGATCCTGGAGAGGTTCAAGTTCGTCGCCATCTTTGCCGACATGATCGACGAGTTTTTCCAGGTCCGTGTGGTGAGCCTGGAGGACAAGGTCGCCGCGGGCGTGCAGACGCCCTCGGTCGACGGCGTCCGTCCCCGCCAGCAGTTGGCGGCGATCCGCGAGCGGGTCCTGTCACTCGTCGAGCGACAGGATCGAATCGTGCTCGACTCGCTGCTGCCCGAACTCGCCCAGAACGGCATCGAGGTGGTTCACTACGTCGATCTGGACGAGACCGAACGTGAGCGCCTGACCAAATACTTCGACGAGAACGTCTATCCGGTGTTGACGCCGCTGGCCGTTGATCCGGGGCACCCGTTTCCCATGATCTCCAACCTGTCGCTCAACATCGCCGTGACGGTGCTGGACGAGGCGACGGGCGAAGAGCGAAGTGCGCGCGTCAAGGTCCCCAACTCGCTGCCCCGTTTCCTCCAGACCGCGGAGAACCGGTGGTGCCTGCTCGAGGACCTCATCATGGCCAACATCGGACGTCTCTTCCCGGGCATGGTCGTGGGTCGAGCCGATCTCTTTCGCGTGACTCGAAACGCCGACCTCACGTTGGAAGAGGACGAGGCGGACGATCTCTTGGTGGCGTTGGAAGTTGAACTTCGTCGGCGACGTTTCGGCGAAGCGCTGCGCGTCGAGATACAGAGCGGGATGTCCCAGGGCTTCCTGGAGCTGCTCGTTGTCCAGCTGGAACTCGACCGGTCGAACGTCTACGTGACCGACGCGCCGCTCGGCCTTCACGACCTCTGGAGTCTCTACGCGATTGACCGGCCCGACTTGAAGGGAGAGGGCTGGTCGCCGCTGACACCGAAGCGTCTGCTCGACGGTGACCACGTTGGCGACATCTTCGCGGCGATGCGCGAGGAGGACATACTGCTCCACCACCCCTACGAATCCTTCACCGACTCGGTGGAGATGTTCATAGCCCAGGCGGCCAACGATCCCAAGGTCGTCGGCATCAAGCAGACGCTGTACCGCACGTCGGGTGACTCGCCGATCGTGGCGTCGCTCATCCTGGCCGCCGAGCGGGGGAAACAGGTCGTGGCACTCGTTGAACTGAAGGCGCGATTCGACGAGGCGGCGAACATCGAGTGGGCCAAGGCGCTCGAAGACGCTGGCGTGCACGTGGTCTACGGCATCGTGGGACTGAAGACGCACTCGAAGACCGCGCTCGTCGTACGAAGTGAGGGCGATACCACGGTCCGCTACGCCCACATAGCGACCGGTAACTACAACTCCAAGACCGCGCGCAACTACGAGGACTTCGGTCTCTTGACCTGCGACCCGCAGATCACCCACGACGTGGGCGAACTCTTCAACTTTCTGACGGGATTCGCCCGCCACGCCAACTACGAGAAGATCATCGTGAGTCCCACGTCCACGCGTACGCGCATCGTTGAACTGATCAACGAGCAGCGTGACCTCGGCGCGCGCGGTCGAATCGCAATCAAGGTGAACGGCCTGACCGATCCGACCATCATCGACGCGCTCTACGAAGCTAGTTCCGACGGGGCGGAGGTGCGACTCGAAGTCCGCACCCTGTGCTGCTTGCGTCCCGGGGTGAGCGGACTCTCCGAGAACATCACCGTGCACAGCTTGGTGGGCGAGTTCCTCGAGCACTCGAGGGTTTTCATCTTCGGCCAGCCCGGCCAGCCCGGCGTGTCGATCTACCTGGGCTCGGCGGACCTGATGGAGCGCAATCTCGACCGTCGCGTCGAGGTGCTCGTCCCGATAGATGACGTTGCCCTGCAGCAAGAGTTGGTGAGCGCGTTTGAGATCACCTGGCAGGACGATCTGTTCACGTGGGCGCTCGGCACCGACCGACGTTGGCGGCGACTTCAGCCGGTGAACAACTTTTCCGCCCAGGCCGAATTCAAGCGGTTGGAGAAGGACCGGGCCCGGACGCCGGGGCAGCTGTAGGGGCAGGTCCACGGCGCCACTGGAGGCTCGCGTACGCGACGCCGCCCATGGGGATCGGTATCCAGAAGTTGACCAAGCGGTACGCGAGCACCGCCAGGATTGCCTGGCTGTGGGGAACTCCGAATCCCACCAAGGTCGGGATCAGCACACCCTCGATAACGCCGAGGCCGCCGGGGGTGAGGGGGATGGCGGCGAAAATATTCGCGAGACCGTAGGCCACCAGCAGGTCAATGGGTGAGATCGCGTGACCGAACGACCAAAGAAAGACCCACAGGCACGCCGCGTCGAGCAGCCAGTTGAGACCGGCCCACGTGAAGGCCCACCACAGGGTGCGCCGGTTGTTGATCAGCAGGGTGATGCGCTCCGCCACCTTGTCGAGGAGACTGGAGAGCCGGTCGGGGTCGAGCGCCGGGATGCGCCGCGCCGCGGCGCGAAGCCAATCGTCGGCGTGGCGCTGGCCGCGCGTGATCAGAAGAATCGTCCCGAAGAAGGCCATGAGGAGAAAGACGCCGGCGAGCGCGGCGAAACCGTAGGCGGGGTTGAAGCCCCGTAGGGGGATCGACACCACGAGAGCGAGCCAGAAGATGATGTTGAGCACCACCGCCGAGCCGGTACCCTGCGCCGCGAGGCCGAAGGCGTTGGTTTCCTTGGGTACGCCGAGCTCATTGAAGATCCGATAGCTGAGGGCACCGGCCGGAGCCGTTCCCCCGGGCACGACGTGACCGATGGCGAGGCCCGCCAGATTCACGCGCAGGGTGTTGTAACGACTGGGCGCGTAGGGATACATGACCGTGCGCGTGAGTTCAACGTAGGCGTAGAGCGCCGTCATTTCGCAGAGGACGGCCAGAACGACGAGCAGCGGATTGACTTGGGCGAGAAAGTGCAGCGATGGTCGGGCCGAGGAGAACTGCGGCAGTACGAGGTACTCGAAGACGAAGACGAGGCAGCCCACGCTCAGGATGATGCGGATCTCGCGAGGCATCGCAAAACGCTTCTTGCCGGGAGAATCAGTCATAAGAGTTCTCTAAACGCATCACTTTCTGGTCATCGTTTGCGGAATCCGACCCTCGCAGTCTAGGGGAGTTCAGTAGAATTTAATGATGCGTACACTCGTGGTTTTGCCCACGTACAACGAGATTTTGAATATTGAATCAATGCTGCGCACCCTTCGAGAGGTTGTCACGGAGGTGGACATTCTGGTGGTTGATGACGGCAGCCCGGATGGCACCGCGCACGAGGCTCTCCTGCTTGGAAAAGAGCTCGGCAACATTGAAGTCCTGGAACGAGCGACGAAGAGCGGACTCGGCGGGGCGTACCGGGCGGGCTTCACGTGGGGGTTGGAACGAGGGTACGACCACTTCGTGGAGATTGACTGTGACTTCTCGCACGATCCACGCGCCCTGCCGGCACTGCTCGTCGCGGCCGAGACGAATGAGGTGGTCATTGGATCTCGTTACGTGAAGGGCGGGAGTATCCCGAAGTGGGCGTTGTCGCGACGACTGTTGTCGCGGGGTGGGAATCAGTACGCCTCGGTGATGCTGGGTCTGGGCGTCGCCGACTCCACCGCGGGCTTTCGCGTCTACTCCAAATCTGCGTTGGAGAAGATTGACTACCAGACAGTTAAAGCCAACGGCTACGGTTTTCAGATCGAGATGACCTATCGGGCTCGCAGCGGGGGGGCCTCGATCATCGAAGTTCCCATTTCGTTCACCGACCGCGCCCGTGGTGAGTCGAAGATGTCGAGCACCATCGTCGTCGAAGCGCTGCTGCTGGTCACGATGTGGGCGTTCCAACGACCGTTCAGTCGCCGGACTCGCTAAACGCGATCCACCAACACCGACGACAAAACGCTGGCGAGCTTGTCCTTGGTCTCTTCGCGCTCGGCGATCGGATCGGATTCGCTCACTATCCCCGCTCCGGCCCAGGCTTCGAATTCGGTGCCGTTCACGAATACCCCGCGAATTCCAACCCACCACTCGCCGTCGCCGTGAGCATCGATCCAACCAATCGGTCCGGCGTAGTGACCCCGGTCGTGCTGTTCGAGCCGGCGGATGAGGTCGTACGCGCTTGCGCGAGGGATTCCGCCCACGGCGGCCGTCGGGTGGAGCATGCGAAGTACGTCGAGGGCGTCGGGCGAGGCGGCGCCGTCGTTCGTGCGGGCCTTGATCCACGTACCCAGGTGCGCGACTGTTCGTAGCGAAACGATTGAGGGGTTGGGATCGACGGCGATGTCGTCGTAGTACCTGGAGAGGATGCTCACTATGTCATCGACCATGACTGCGTGCTCGTGGAGGTTCTTCGTGCTGCCGAGCAGCCAGTTTTGGTAGTCGTCCGGCGCCACGTTGGGCGGAAGGGCGATCGTGCCCGCCAGGGGGTGACACGTGATCGTCGAGCCATCGCGTCGGGCCAGCAGCTCGGGACTGGCGCCAACGAAGCGCCAGCCGTCCGACGTGGGCATGCTGTAGATCATGCAGAGAGGCTCGCGCTTGCGAAGTCGCGTGGCGATGGCGGCGGGGTCGAGAGGTTCGAGCACCGATCCGACCACTGCGCGTGCCAGCACCACCTTGTCGATTTCCTTGCGTCGAAGGATCTCAACGGCGAGCGCGACGTTGTGCGCGTACTCTTCGGGCGCTGGCTGGTAGGTGATCGAGCGGGCATTCTGGGTCTCCTGCAGGGGTGCGTCCACGTCGCTCAGCATCGCCGCCCAGTCGTTGGAGCCTTCGAGACGTGTGAGCCACGCGTCGCCACCACGGAACTGGGTGATCACGTAGCGTGGCACGTCCAGTCGACTCAGGGCGCCGCGGTCAAAGGGCAACGCCGCGAAGGCGACCACGCCGGTTCCCGCGGGACCCTCGACGCCGGACATGCGGTGCTGGGCCAGCTCCTTGACGGCGTCGGTCGAGTTCTCGAGGCCGCCCGGAAGTTCGACGGACGCCACCGCACCGCCAAAGCCGACCCGGACCACCTCAGAGGTCTCGACCAGCCACCCGTCCCTCGCTCCCACGGTGCGCAGGGCGTCGAGTGCCACTGGAGCGATCCTCTCGCGAAGGAAGTTCATCGGGCCCTCGTCGCGACGAACTGCTGGCTGAGCCCGCCCATCACGCGGCGATGATTGACAGCCGTGAAGCCTGAGCGGTTGAGCATACGCATGATCTCAGGCGACGTTGGCAGGTAGGCCGTTGACTGGGGCAGGTAGTGATACGCCGCTCGGTCGGACACCAAGGAACCAATGAACGGCACCACGCGGCGGAACCAGATTCGAAAGCCCATCCTCAACAGACCGGACTCCGGCTCGGCGACTTCGAGGAGCGAGATCCGCCCTCCGGGCCGGGTCACGCGAGCCATCTCGTCGAACGTCCCCGCGAGGTCGGTGAAGTTGCGCAACGCGTAGCCGCAGGTGATGCCGTCGAAGCTCTCGCTGCGAAAGGGAAGTCTCGACGCGTCGGCTTGGACGCGTTCGTTCATCTGACGTCCGGCGTGCAGCATGCCGTAACTGAGATCAGCCGCCACGGCTCGTTGACCCTGGCGGTTCAGTTCGCGGGTGAAGTCGCCGGTTCCGGCCGCGATATCGAGCACCACGCTCGCCGGGGGCAGGCGCAGGTCGGCGACCGCGCGGCGACGCCAACGAGCATCGAGACCAAACGTCATCAACTTATTCACGAGCTCGTAGCGAGTCGCGATGGCGTCGAACATGGCACGAACCTGACGTGTTTTCTCCTCACCCTGGGGGAGCGGGGTCGTAGGCACGGTCGTTAGAAGTAATAGCGGGTCAAGATTTGCGCCACGCACGCCGGCTTCGGGGCATCCTTTATTTCGACGGTGACGTCAAGAGCCACCTGAATCCCGCCCGCCACCGGCTCCACCGAGGCCAGCGTGGCGCCGGCACGAAGCTCAGAGCCGACCGGTACCGGACTCGTGAAGCGGACCTTGTTGGTCCCGTAGTTGATGCCCATCGAGACGCCGTCCACCTTTATGAGCCCGCCGAGGAGAACCGGCAGCAAGGAGAGCGTCAGGTAGCCGTGGGCGATGGTGTGACCGAAGGGCCCGCCCGCGGCACGTTCGGGATTCACGTGAATCCACTGGTGATCGCCAGTGGCGTCGGCGAAAAGATTGACTTGCTCTTGAGTAACCGTTCGATAGTCGGAGTAACCCAAGTGGGTGCCAACCAAAGCGGCCAGCTCATCGATGTCCTTCACGTGCGTTGTCATAACAACCTCCCGTCAGACTCTACCTTTGACTCCGTATTTGCGAGTGAATAGTGAACTCACGCCTAGGATTGCGTCGTGGCACGCGAACACTACGGTGAACATCACCGCCAAATCTCTGAGGGATGGATACGTGCCTCAATCTTTGGGATCAGCGACGGTCTGGTCACGAACATCTCGTTCATTTTGGGTTTCGCGGGTGCGAACCCCGGCCACAACGTCGTTCGCCTGGCGGGCGTCGCGGCATTGATTGCCGGAGGCTTCTCAATGGGCAGCGGCGAGTATCTGTCGATGCGTGCCCAAAAGGAGCTCTACGAGTACGAGATCGACGTCGAACGTCGGGCCCTGGAGGAGTTTCCGGTCGCGGAGCAACAAGAGCTGCGCGATCTTTTTGTCTCGCGCGGCATCGACGAAGAACTCGCCGATCGTCTCTCCACCGACCTGATGCGAGACCCCGATCTTGCGCTTCGAACGCACACCCGCGAGGAACTCGGGGTCGATCCATCGGCCACGGGTGCGCCGTGGCCCGCCGCAATATCGTCGCTGGGCTCGTTTGCTATCGGGGCGTTGATACCGCTCCTGCCGTGGCTGCTCACTTCGAGCGGCAATCCGATTCTCTGGTCACTGATCTTGGGCGCGATAGCTTCAGCCGCGGTCGGTGCGTCGATTGGTTGGTTCACGAAGCGCGGAACCATTCGCTGGGCGTTTCGCCAACTGGTGGTGACGAGCCTCGCGGCTGGGGTGACGTTCGGCATTGGTCGCCTCGTCGGAACGCATTAGCTCCGAGTGAAGCGGATCAATCGGTCCTCGCGCTCGACGTGGAAGCCGAGCGACTCGTAGAGCGTCTTGGCGCCAGTGTTGGACTCGTCGACGAAGAGTACGGCGTCGTTAACGCCCTTCTTTCGAAGCGCGGCCAGTCCTTGGGTAACCATCACGCGCCCGAGGCCACGACCCTGGAACTTCGGATCCACCGATATCACGTAGATCTCGCCGAAACGATCGGGGTGCAGTTCGTGAACCTTGGTCCAGCACGACGCGGCGAGTTCACCATCGATTTCCAAGAGCAAGAACCCAGAAGGATCGAACCACGGCTCGCGCGTGCGCTCGTCGAGATCGGCCGGCAGCCACTCACCCTGCTCGGGGTGGTCGGCAAAGGCGGCGTTGTTTTGGGCGAGCCACGTAGTTTCGTCACGTCCGGGTTCGAAGTTGCGAAGCACGGCTCCCGCGGGGACCTCAACGATCGGCACCGGTAGCTTGAGGCGAAGAAGTTGCAGGGTGCGTATGACGTCGCCGTTGAAACTGTCACTGGAATTTCGAGTCCACCAATCGACCACCGCGTGTTTCTTCAGAAGCTGCTCGAGTAGGGCTTGGTCGAAGGCTCCGCCGCACATCTCGATGGTGGCGTGCTTGGACCGGATCAGGAGCGCGTAGTTCTCGAGAACGCCATTGTGGTACTCGAGCCAGTGCTCGGCGAGCCAGCCGTGCACGACGGTCCTTCGACGTCCCTCGTCCATGGCCTCTCGGCCCAACGTCACCTCGGTCCGGTTAAGGAGATTGAGAACTTCGAGTCGCTGCTCGGCGCTCAGTGACGCTGCGCACCGCCACGATTCGTTCATTATTTCAGGTTAACGGCGATTCAGTTGACGCGAGTCGCGACCCGGTTGAGACGACGCAAGAGTGCCCCGATCGTGCGCTCGGCGGCGACCAGCTCGGTGTAGACGTCGCTCTCCATGTTCGCGCCCTCGCTCTCGACGAGCGAGGTGATCCGCACGGCCAAGTCGTTCATGGTCGAGGTGATCGTATTGAGTTCGTTCTGCATTGACACTAAAGACCGGCCCTTGGGGATTGCGCGTAATTTCTCACTGGCGAATACTGTAATGGTCTGTGACAAAACCCACCGTGCACGACGATGCCGACGTATTCGAATGGTCCCGGATTCTCGTGAGGGGACCCGACGCCGAGTCGTTTCTTCAGGGCCAACTCAGTCAGGATCTGCGTGAGATTGGCCCGGACGGAGTCTGGTCCCTTCTCCTGGCCCCGAACAGCGCCGTACTGACCTCGTGCCTGGTGATGCGAGACGATCACGGTTTTATCGTGCTCGTCCCTCGCCGACTCGCAGCAATTGCGATCGCGCGACTACGGCGATTCCATCTGCGTACCGCCTGCACGCTCGAACTTGAAGAGGCTGCGAACGGTCCCTTTGACACGGTGGGCGAACAGGTCCGTGGCGCGCTCGCGGGGCCCGACGAGTTCGCCGCTGAACTGACGCCTCAGAGTTATGGGACGGCGTTCGTGGCTGGCATGGTCTCGTTCACCAAGGGCTGCTTCACCGGTCAAGAGCTCGTGGGGCGACTTGACGCTCGAGGATCGAGCGTTCCGTGGCGCTTCGTTCGAGGTCAGGGGCCAACGGTGGAGGCGATCAATGCGGTCCTGGTCTCCAAAGGGCCAGCGGGACCCAGTGGCGTCACCACTGCCGTGCGAGAGGGCGATGGCGTGTTCGCGCTGGGCTTCATTCACCGCAGCGCCCTCGAGGGCGAGAAGTTCTTGCGTGTGGACGACGTCAATGTTGAGGTAATTGGTTGAAGAACTCGATTCCTGCCAATTAGCCTGACGATAGGGAGGCTCCGTGAGATTTAATACCGAGGGACTTTTCATCAAGGTTTCGGGCGTCACGAACGAAGAAGACGCGCTCTTCGCCATTGGTCTCGGCGCGAGCGCGGTTGGTTTTGAATTTGGCCCCACTCCTCGCAAGATTTCAAGCGCCGCCGCCTACGACATTATGAGACGCTTGCCAAATGGGGCTCTCTCCGTTGGCGTGTTTCGAAACGAAATGCCCCAACGGATTGTGGAAATCGTCAACACGCTCGGACTCTCGGCGGTCCAGATCGAAGGGGCTATCACGAAGTCGTCGCTGGCCTACGTGTCCGAGCGGGTCAATACCGTCATTCGCATGCTCGCGACGGGCCAGGAGTTGCGCAATGACGATCTGATCGAGGGCGTCGACTACTTTGTCCTGCCCGAGACTGATGATTTCGACGCGTTGGTCGACTGCTTGGATGTCTTTCAGGACACATCGCTTCGCACGCCGCTCATGGCCTCGGGCGGTCTGAACCCCTCGAACGTCGTTGAGGTGGTGCAGAACTATCCCGTCTGGGGTGTTGACGTGCGCAGGGGTGTCGAGAGCGAAGTGGGGGTGAAGGATCCCGTGCTGCTCGGCGAATTCATCGCCAATGCCCGCTGGGCGTACGACAATGCTTACGTGCAGCGTCCCCGCACCGGGTGGCCTACTTCTTAGGCCTGAACGCGGCGAAAGACGACGCTGCCGTTATGGCCACCGAAGCCAAAGGAGTTCGACAGCACGACGTCAATCTCGGCGCGGCGCGGCGCGCCAATGACGACGTCGAGGCCAACGGCGGGATCGACCTCGGTGGTACCGGCCGTGGGCGTGATGGTTTGATTAAGCAGTGTCAAGACCGAGACGACGCCTTCGAGGGCTCCGGCGGCGGCGAGGGAGTGGCCGAGGTGTCCCTTGATGGACGTCACCGGGGGAGCGTGTTCTCCAAAGACGCGTCGGACCGCGATCGCCTCGGCGAGGTCGTTGAGAGGCGTTGACGTGCCGTGGGCGTTGATGTGCGACACGTCGGCGGCGCTGATGCCAGCGTCGGCGAGCGCGAGCTCCATGCAGCGAATGGCCCCACTGCCTTTGGGATCGGGTGCGGTGATGTGATGTGCATCGGCCGTTGACGCGGCACCGATGACTTCTGCGTAGATGGTCGCTCCACGAGCCACGGCGTGATCCCACTGTTCGAGAATCAGGATGCCCGCGCCCTCACCCATGACAAAGCCGTTGCGTTGGGTATCGAACGGCCGCGACAGCCCTTCGTTGCTGAGGGCAGTCATGTTACGGAAACCCGCCTCGGCGATCTCGACGATGACGGCTTCGGCTCCGCCCGCCACCGCGACGCTGCAGCGACCCGTGGCGACGAGCCGCGCGGCGTTACCAATGGCGTGGGTGCCCGCGGCGCACGCCGTCGTCACCGTCTCAGCCGGCCCACCGAGACCGAACCTCATTGAAACCGCGGCGGTTGCGGCGTTGGGCATCATCATTGGCACCATGAATGGCGAGACGCGGTCGGGTCCCTTCTCATTGAGCACGCGAAACTGCTCAAGAACGGTCTGGAGCCCGCCAATGCCCGTGGTGACGATGCTGCCCGCGTCGACAATGGGTCCTTCGAGCCCGCTCTGCAACCAGGCTTCGTCCGCCGCCATCAGTCCGTAGAGCGAGAAGGGGTCGAGCCGGCGAAGTTCCTTGGGCCCGCCGATATGGGTCGCGTCGAAGGGTGCGATTCTCTTCGACGGGGGTGCCACGTCCTTTAGCAGAGCGTCCCAGAGCGCCTCGACGCCCACGCCCGCGCAGGTCAGAGCGCCGAGGCCAGTAACGGCGACCCGGTAACCCTCGACCGGCCCCGAAGGGGTGACGGCGACTTTCACTGCAGCTTGGCGTAGATCAGTTCGAAGGCTTCGCCTACGGTGCGGATCTCTTTGAGTTCGTCTTCGGCGACTTCGATATCGAAGGTTTCCTCGAGGGCCATGACCAGCTCGACGAGGTCGAGGCTGTCCGCGCCCAGGTCTTCGAACGACGTCTCCAGGGTCACCTGGGACGGTTCAACAGCGAGAACCTCGACTGCGTTGTCAGTGAACTTCTTGAGTGCTTCGGTACGGTCCATGGAATTGCCCCTTGTTTTCTCTCGCTCTATCGTACTAAATTGCCTGCCCTGCTGCGCCAGGTCGCCTAGTGGCCGAGCGCGAGTCCGCCGTCTACGGCGATGACCGCTCCGGTGATGTACCTGGAATGCTTGCTGGCGAGGAACCCGACAACGCCAGCGATATCAGAGGGTTGACCAATACGCCCCATGGGGATCAATGAGGCCATTTGGTCCTTCGAGGCGCCGAGGTCACTGGTCATGTCCGTTTCGATTAATCCCGGGGCGACCACGTTGACCGTGATGCCACGCGTGGCGACCTCCTTCGCGAGCGCGCGCGCGAGGCCCACGAGACCGGCCTTCGCGGCGGCGTAGTTGGCCTGGCCCGGCACCCCAATGAACGGGCTGATCGAACCGATGAAGATGATCGAACCCTGACGGGCGCGCACCATGGAGGCCATCGTGGCTCTCGCGGTGTAGAACGCACCGTCCAGGTCGGTGGAGAGCACTTCGCGCCACTGCTCGTCCGACATGCGCAGGGCGAGACCGTCGCGCGTGACACCGGCGTTCACGACGGCCACGTCAACCGGGCCGAGTTCGCCAACTGCGCTCTTTACCGCCTGGTTTACCGCCGTCGAGTCGGCGACGTCGACGGCGAGGGACATCGCGCATCCTGCGGGGGCTGATCCCGACCGGGAGAGCGCGACGACGCGATCGCCCTCATCGAGGAAGTGCTGAGCAATCGCGGCGCCTATTCCTCTGCTGGCACCCGTGACAAGGACGTGTCGACTCATATCGTTATCTCCTGCAGGTCGTCGAGTGATACTGGGGCTAACTGGGTCTCGAACGGACGGATCCGCTTGGTCAGTCCCGTGAGCACGCCGCCGGGTGGCATCTCAATGGTCGTCGTCACCGTGGCGGGAAGCGTCAACGTCGCATCGAGGAACAGGACCGGCGAGGTGAGTTGTCGAGAGAGCAGGTCGCGCCACTCCGCGGGCTTGGTGTGGACCAGCCCGTCGACGTTCGCGATGAGCGTGGCCTCCGTTTCGCCCCAGGTGATCGAGTCCAGCACTTCATCGAGCTCTTCTTGGGCGTGATCCATCAGGGGCGAGTGAAAGGCCCCACCCACGTTCAGTGGCGTGGCTCGACGCCAGCCCAGTTCCCTGTGGCGCGCGAGCACGGCGTCCAGGCCCGACCTGGTGCCGCTGACCACAATCTGGTTCGCGCCGTTGATATTGGCGACCCACACTTCGTCAAGCGTCGCCAGGGCGTCGCGAGCTCCCTCGTCGCCTCCCATCAGGGCCACCATGGAGCCTTCCGTGGCCATCGCCGCGCGCGCCATGGCGGCTCCGCGAACGCCAATCAGTCGAGCGCCGTCCTCGATGCTTAAGAGTCCGCTCGCGACGAGGGCGGAGAACTCGCCGAGGCTGTGTCCGAGCAGGTAACGAGGACGGATTCCCATATCTACGAGCTCCAGGTAGCCAATCGTGGAAAGGGCGAAGGTGGCGATCTGCGCGTGGTCGGTACGGACGACCTCGTCGTCAGCGGCCGTGGTGAGCAGCGCCTCGACGTCCAGCCGCGACACCTCACTGATGCGACCAATCTGGTCCCAATGGCTGGAGCGACGCCACGCGTTGCCGGCGCCGCCACTCAACGAGCCCTGACCGGGAAAGAGGACGACGCAGTCGTCGCGAAAAGCGGGATCCAATGATTCAGACATGTTCTAAAGGTAACAGCGTGCCCGGAGTGGGACTCGAACCCACACACCCTCTCGAGTAAAGACTTTTGAGGCCTCCGCGTCTGCCGATTCCGCCATCCGGGCTGCGGCGACAACGGTAGCAGCAACCGCCCACGGCGAAGTTGGTTGGTGGAGGAGTAGGGCAAATACGTCACACCCGGAGGCGATACTGGCTGCATGCCCGAGGCGACTCTCACCAAGGTTCACCAGGGCTTCACTTTCCTGCTTGATCCCACACCGGTCCAACGACAACTGCTCTCCAGCCACATGGGAGCATCCCGGTTCTGCCACAACTTCCTGCTGGGACTCATCATGGAAAACTGGAAGGTGAACCGGGAGAAGAAGGAAGCCGGTGAAGTAGTCACCAAGGAGAACTACCTAGGCACTCGCCAGTTGGACCTCCAGAAGCTCTGGTATGGGCGGCGAGCAGAAGCCGCCCCGTGGTTCACCGAGAACGCCTCGTCGACGTACAACTTCGCGCAACTGCACCTCGCCCAGGCCTGCCAACTACTTTGCCGGGCGCGCCAAGGTGCCCACGTTCAAGAGCAAGGGTAAGTCGGAGTCCTTTACTCTGGCGGGCGGATCCACACGCCTCGTCGATTCGCACCACGTGCGCCTCAGCCGTGTCGGTGAGGTCAAGACCTACGAGTCGATGCGCAAGCTCTACCGGCACCTGGAACGCGGCGGTGCTCGGATCATGTCCGTCAACATCGCCGAGTGCCGGGGAAAGTACACGCTCTCCTTCACCGTGGAGATGAGTCGCGTGATTCCCGCTCCTCGGGCACCAGAGCGGGTGATCGGTATCGACGTTGGCCTCACGACTCTCTACACCGGGGCTACACCTGATGGCGCGCAGGTGCTGAGTGTGGCGAACCCGCGCAGCTACCAGAGATCGGAAGCGAGGTTGGCCAGAGCGCAGCGTGTGGCTTCTCGCCGCCAGGGCCCTGCTCCGGGCAAGGCCCCGTCGAATCGATGGAAGTCCTCGAATGCGCGCACCCAGAAGATCCACGCAGACATCGCCAATGCCCGCAAGAACTTCATCCACGAAACCACGACAATGCTCACGGAGAACTACGACCGCATCGTCATCGAGGACCTCAATGTGGTCGGGATGCTGAAGAACCACTCCCTCGCCAAGCACATCAGTGACGCCAGTTGGGGCGAGTTCGTGCGCCAACTCGAGTACAAGGCCCCATGTTACGGCTCGACGGTAGTAAAGGTCGACCGCTTCTTCGCATCAACCAAAACCTGCAGCTCGTGCGGGGCAGTGAAAGCCAAACTGCCTCTCGAGATCAGGACGTATCACTGTGAGACCTGCGGTCTCACTATTGATCGCGACCTCAACGCGGCCGTAAACCTGGTCAGGTGGACCAGCCAAGCCACCTCCGCGGGGACACGCTCCGTGGCTGGACGTCGAGGGGAGGTAAGACCAAGAAGGACTCGTGCCGTCAAGGCTCGCCCCGATGAAGCGTCAACCGAAACCCCAGCACTCGTTGGGGCGTAGGAGATACCACGGGTTAGAACTTGGTCGGTGATTGTGGGGCTATTTGCCTTACTCCTTCACCAACCAACTTTGCCGTGGGGGGCAGCAACCATAAGGTGAGTGTGATGAAGTTGACGCTCTGGCGAGATGACGCGGTACTTCTGCATCCGGCGGCCGCGGCGGCGCAGCGCCACGACACCCGAACTCGGCTCTTCTTGCGGGTTGAACACGAAGGCGTATCGGGTTTTGGCGAAGTCGACCCCCAGCCCTTCTCACTGAATGGCGACCCCGGCACGTCCGAGGTGATCCAAGAGCTGGATGGCGTGGTGCTGCTCCAGATTCAGGGAGCCTTCGAGAGGGAGGGTGGCCTGCCGTCGTGGACTCGGATCGCCAGATTTGCCGGCTCGCGCCCCGGTAGTTCGCCAGCGGTGTGTCTGGTCGAGATGGCGTTTCTCGACCGAGAGCTTCGCTCGCAGGCCAGAAGCGTTCTTTCACTCTGGCCCAAGACGTTTGACACGCCAGTGCAGTCAACGGTGTCGCTCGTAGGGGGCGACGACCAGTGGGTGCTCGATCCGTCGGTGGCGCGAGTGCGCGTGAAGACCGCCCCCGGCGTGCTCGGCTCCTCGGCGATGAGACGCCTGGCGTCGTTGGATCACCCCGTCTTGCTCGACTTCAACTGCTCTGCGTCGAGTGATGCCGACGTCATTGATCAATTGGCCCAGATCGGCGACTCGGCGCAGGTAGTGGCCGTGGAGCAGCCCTTCGCGCCGGGAAACGTCGTTGACCACGCTCGCCTCGCCGAGCAGATTGACGTGGCGCTCAGCATGGACGAAGGCGTCCGCTCCGTGCGTGACCTCGAGCAGATTGCCCGCTACAGTGCCGCGAGCATGGTGTGTGTGAAACCGGCGCGCGTGGGGGGCTACGCCAACGCGCGAACCATGATCATTCGGGCCAAGCAACTGGGTCTGGCCCCGTATCTCGGGGGGTTTTTCGAATCACCTTTCGCGCGCCGGGTTAACCGCCTCCTCGCCGAGCACGCGATCGTCGAGCCCAGTGATATCGAGATCGTGCGCACGCTCGGTGGCCCCCACCTCGACCAGGTAGAGGCGGTTGCGGACGGCTTCGAAGTGGCGCCTTCGGTCCAATTGCTCGAAACGGCAACGCTCATAGCCTCATTCGGTTGAGTCTGGATTTACACTCGGTTCTATGGGTGCACGGCTAGACAAACGTCATTTGGAGGATCTGCAGCGCCGTTTGATGGCGGCCCGGGAGAGTTTGAGCATCCTCGAAGAGCAAGTGCAAGTCTGGAACGATGCGCTCGAAGACGCTCGTATTCGCTCGCTGGTCTCCGAGACCCCTCTCCAGCAGCAAGAATATAGCGAGTTGTCTCGACACGTTGTCGCCGCGAACGCCGAAATGAACCGACGTTCTTCTGAGGTACGTAGCCTGATAGCCGAACGAGACGAACTTTTACGCGAATGGAAGCCTAGGGAAGAGCATGGATAAGCGAGTTGTAATTGCTGACGACGAATCAATCATCCGGTTGGATTTGAAGGAGATATTAGAGGGCGACGGTTACCTCGTCGTGGGCGAGGCCGCGCGCGGCGATGACGCCCTGGCGATGATCCGCGAACTCGAACCGGACCTGGCGCTGCTCGACATCAAAATGCCCGGCATGGACGGCATAGAGGTCGCGAGGGAGCTGAAGGGCTCCAACACCGTCGTGGTGCTCTTGACCGCCTTCAGTCAGCGCGCGCTCATCGAGAGCGCTCGCGACGCCGGCGTCGTTGCGTACCTCGTGAAGCCTTTTCGCAGCAGCGAGATTCTGCCCAAGATCGCCGCCATCATCAATCCCCTCGCGAACGAACCGGTCGAGACTCCTGAGATTACGAACGTCGACGACAAGATCGAGACTCGTGAGATCGTCCAGCGTGCGAAAGAGCTCCTGATGCAAGAACGAGGAATGGACGAACCGGCGGCGTTTGAGGTCATTCAGCAGTCAGCAATGCGGGGCCGCACTCGAATGCGCGACGTCGCGCAGCAGATTCTGAAGGGCGAGTTCGTTGGCTGAAAGCCCAACCGACCAACGGCCGCTCGTGCTGTTGGACGGGATGTCGCTCGCCTTTCGGGCGTTCTTCGCCCTCACGACGGACATCAAGACATCCGAAGGCGTGGTGACGAATGCTCTGCACGGTTTCGCGTCGATGTTGCACTCGCTCATCCGCTCTCAAGAGCCCCGCGCGTTGGCGGTCGCGTTTGACCTGCCCGGCGGGACCTTTCGAGACGCCATGACCGAGGACTACAAGGGTGGCCGCGCCGAGACGCCGGTGGAACTTGAACACCAGTTCGACCTCATCAGGAGTCTCTGCACGTCGCTGCACATTCCGGTCCTGGGCGTGCCTAACTTCGAGGCGGACGACGTGCTCGCGACGTTGGCGACGTGGGGCCGCGACGAAAAGATACCGGTCGTGGTCGTCACTGGCGACCGCGATGCGTTTCAGCTGGTCGAGGATCCCTACGTGAAGGTGCTGTACAACCGACGAGGCGTCTCGGACTACTCGCTGTACGACGAGGCGGGAATCTTCGAGCGCTGTGGCATTGAACCGGCCCGTTACCCGCTGCTGGCGGCGCTGCGCGGCGACTCGTCGGACAATCTGCCCGGAGTACCCGGGGTGGGGGAGAAGACGGCGGCGAAACTCTTCGCCAAGTACCGTGACCTGGACGAGCTCTATCAGCATCTGGACGAGCTCACGCCCAAGCTACGCGAGAATCTGGCGCTCTACGAAGACCGGGCCCGCAACAACGAACAGGTGATGCGACTCGTACGCGACGTGCCGCTCGACTTCACGCTGCACGACATCACCCTCGGCGGATGGAGCCGCGTCGAGATAGGCGCGTTCTTTGATCGCTTCGAGATGAGCGCCATGAGGACGCGCTTCGAGAAACTCATGCGTGACGGACTGCTCGGTGCCGCGGCGCCGGGCGAGGCTGCGCCAGCACCCGCCACGCGCGAGCCGGTGTTGAGCCCGGTGAGACGCGAATCCTCACTGGCCGTGGTTGTCGAGAACGTCCAGTCGGTCGTCGTGAGTTACGGGCAAACGAGGGTTGCGGTCTTGGACCCGGCGCGACAGGTCGTCGCCGTCGCGAGCGAACGGGATTTCTTCGAGTTGGCCGGCGACCTGTCGCTCAGCGGTCACGACCTGAAGGAGCTCTTTCGCCACGCCGCCGAGCAGGGTTACGAGCTTCGCGAACCCGCCGACGACACGACGATCATGGCCTTCCTGGTGGATGCGACGAGCGGCCGGTACGAACTCGCGGACGTCGTGCATCGTTTTCTCGGCGAGACGATCAGCACCGCCACGCCCTCGTTGTTCGAAGCAGCGTCCGACGACGACACCCTCATTCGCGACGTGCAGCTGGTGGCTCGCCTGCGAGAGCACTTGCGCGCCGAGATCGTGAAGTGGGAGCTGGGCTTTGTCTACGAGCAGGTGGAACTGCCGTTGGTGGCCGTGCTCGGGCGCATGGAGGCGCGCGGAATCCGAGTCGACGTCGAGATGCTTCGAACCATCGCGGCGGAGTTCACGAAAGAGGCGAACAGCCTCGACGGGCAGATCCAGAAGATCGCGGGGCACGAATTCAAGGTCAACTCTCCCCAACAGCTCCAGACCGTGCTCTTCAACGAGCTCGGGCTCACGCCGGTGAAGAAAATCAAGTCGGGTTTTTCCACTGACGCGTCAAGCCTCGAGGCGATCGAGGACGAGCACAAGATCGTTTCGCTCATCCTTCGTTACCGCGAGGTGGAGAAGCTGCGCAGCACCTACGGTGCGCCGTTGATTGACGCGGTGGCGAGCGACGGGCGCATTCACGCACTGTTCAATCAGACGGTGGCTCGTACGGGGCGGCTCTCCTCGGAAAATCCGAATTTGCACAACATTCCCGTGCGCAGCGTAGAGGGCCGGCGCCTGCGCTACGCCTTCGTGCCGAGCGAAGGCTGGCAGCTGGCGGTGGCGGACTACAACCAGATTGAGCTGCGCATCCTCGCGCACCTCTCCCAGGACTCGGGTCTCTTGATGGCGTTTGCCTCGAATGAGGACGTGCACCGCACCATCGCCGCCTCGGTCTTCGGCGAACCCCTGGAGAAGGTCAGCCACGAGCAGCGCGAGCAGGCCAAGGCCGTCTCGTACGGGCTCGCTTACGGCATGGAGGCCTTCGGGCTCAGCCGCCGCCTCGGCGTGCCCGTCAGCTCGGCGAAGGAGATCATGGACAAGTACTTCGTCGGATTTCCCAGTCTGCGTGCCTATATGGACAACACGATCAAGGAGATCCGAAAGCAGGGCTACTCGCGCACCGAATTCGGGCGAATTCGGCCCTTTCCCGATCTGGCGACCGCGGTGGGACCCCAGCGCCAAGCCGCCGAGCGTCAGGCCATGAACGCCGGCATTCAGGGCCTCGCCGCGGATATCTTCAAATCTGCGCTGGTTCGACTCGACCGTCAGCTCATGGTGGAGAAGCTCGAGGCCCGACTGATCTTGCAGGTTCACGACGAGGTTCTGGTGGAAGCCCCCGCCGGTGAAAGAGAGCGCGTCGAGCAGATCATCCTTGACACCTTGACGAACGCGGCGTCGCTGAGCGTGCCGCTCGAGGTTTCGCTTCATTGGGGCGAGAATTGGGCGGCGGCCAAGGGCTGAATTGCCGGGTGGTAGAGTTTTATCCTGGGTTTACACCGGAGACCCAGACTCCTATTGTCTAGTTGACCCCGGTGTGGTCGTATGAAAGAAGTACGAATGTCGGACGGCACCAGCCTCCTTTCCACCCAGCAAATGGGCACCTTTGACGAAGAGGGCAACTACGTCCCTCGCGTCATCACCGAAGACAACATGGTCGGCACCGACCTCGCCACCCTGGTTGGCGACAGTGTCCTCGAGTTTGAAGACGGTGACCTCGTCACCGGAACGGTCGTGAAGATTGACCACGACGAAGTACTTCTCGACATTGGCTTCAAGTCCGAGGGCGTCATCCCCTCGCGCGAGCTCTCAATCCGCAACGATGTCGATCCCTCGGAGATTGTCTCGATGGGCGAGCGCGTCGAGTGCCTCGTCCTGCAGAAGGAAGACAAGGAGGGGCGTCTCGTCCTCTCCAAGAAGCGTGCGCAGTACGAGAAGGCGTGGAGCAACATCGAAGAGCTCAAGAACCGCGACGAAGTGGTGAAGGGCGTTGTCATCGAAGTGGTCAAGGGCGGCCTTATCGTCGATATCGGTCTTCGAGGCTTCCTGCCCGCGTCGCTCGTCGAACTGCGCCGTGTTCGTGAACTGCAGCCCTACATAGGCAAGACCGTCGAAGCCAAGATCATCGAGCTCGACCGCAACCGCAACAACGTGGTGCTCTCGCGTCGGGCCTGGCTCGAAGAGACCCAAAAAGAACAGCGCGGCGACTTCCTCAACAACCTCAAGCCCGGCGAACGCCGTCACGGCGTCATTTCGTCGGTCGTCAACTTCGGTGCCTTCGTGGATCTGGGCGGCATGGACGGACTCATTCACGTCTCCGAGCTCAGCTGGAAGCACATCGACCACCCCAGCCAAGTCGTTGCCGTGGGCGACGAAGTCGACGTTGAGGTGTTGGACGTGGACTTCTCCAAAGAGCGCATCTCGCTTTCGCTCAAGGCCACTCAGTCCGACCCCTGGCAGGTCTTTGCCGACAGCCACGCCGTGGACCAGTTGGTCTATGGCCGCGTGACCAAGATGGTGCCCTTCGGTGCATTCGTCCAGGTGGGCGAGGGCATTGAGGGCCTCGTGCACATCTCGGAGATGGCGGCCCACCACGTCGAGTCACCCGACCAGGTCGTCACCGCCGGCGAAGAGCTGTGGGTCAAGATCATCGAACTCGATACCGCTCGTCGTCGCATCAGCTTGTCCATCAAGCAGGCGGCCGAGGGTGGCGAAGTATCCGAAGAGTACCGTGAGGCCTTCGGTTCACACGCCTACGACACCGAGGGTAACTACATTGGTGGCATCGAGTACGGCGAGTTCACTCCCGAGACCGAGGCCCAGGCCGCGTGGGCGGAGTACGCCACCGAAGCTGGCACCAAGCCGGCTGAGGATGGATCCGACGAGGCCGTCGAAGAGGGAACCGCCGAGGCCGTCGAAACGGCGCCCGTCGAGACCGTCGAAACGGCTCCAGACGCCGAATAAGGGACTTCACTCGGTAGCCCGTCCTCGGTAGCCATCCGGCTTCGAGGGCGGGCTACTTGCGTGTTATAGAGAGCGGATAGTGACAAGACACCTGGTGTCCAGGAGCTACTTCTTGGGGCTGAGGCTCTTCACTGGCACACTTTTCCGTAGCGTTCGGGCAACGGGTGCGGAATCGGCAGCCACTGGGTGGATTCATGGGACTCGGGGGCTCACCTTCGAGGACCTGCGCGTTCATTGGCGAGTCGGGATCGGCTTCCAGCGCCGCACCGAGGAGAAACTTCGTGTAGGGATGAGCAGGCGCTTCGTAGAGTGCGTCCGCGGGTCCGATCTCGCAGATCTTGCCGAGGTACATCACCGCCACCCGGTCGCTGACGTTCTTCACGACCGCCAGGTCGTGGGCGATGAATAAGAGGGTGAGGCCGTACTCAGCCTTCAGATCCTCGAGCAGGTTGAGAATCTGCGCCTGCACCGACACGTCGAGTGCTGACACCATTTCGTCGCAAATCAGCAACTTCGGGCGCATGGCGAGCGAACGGGCGATCGAGATTCTCTGGCACTGCCCACCCGAGAACTGGCGGGCGTAACGGTTTCCGTAGACCGCCGGGTCAATGCCAACCTTGCTCAGCAGGTCACTGACCAGCACGTCGCGATCGTGGCCGGTGACGGTCTTCCAGCAGTCGAGGGGTTCGGCGACGATGTCTTTCACGCGCCGGCGAGGATTGAGCGAACTGATCGGGTCCTGAAAAATCATCTGCATGCGGGTGCGGATATTTCGAAGCTGGCGCCCGCCCTTCTTCAATCCCGCGAGGTCGGCGCCGTCAAGTTCGATTGAGCCGCTCGAAGGCTCCACAATGCGCATCAGGGCTTTGCCGGTGGTGGACTTGCCACAGCCCGATTCACCGACGAGGCCCAGCGTTTCACCCTCATAGACGTCGAAGCTCACGCCGGCCACCGCGCTCACGGCGTGGCTGCCCTTGCCAAACGTGACCTTGAGGTCGCGGACCTTGAGAAGTGGCTGTCTGGCGTCGGTCATGTGGCCGAATCTCCTCGAGTAGTGGGCAGGGGATTCCAACAGGCAAAGGAGTGTCCGGGCTGGTCGGCCGCCTGCAGCTCCGGGCGCTCTTGGTGGCATTTGTCGGTAGCGTACGAGCAGCGCGGCGCGAAACTGCATCCCTGCGTCAACTTCAAGAGGTTCGGTGGTCGCCCGGGAATGGTGATGAGCCGAGTGTGCGAAGCGTTCGAAACCTTCGGCGAGCTCTCGAGCAGCGCTCGGGTGTAGGGCATGCGGTGGTTGGCAAAGACGTCGCGGGTCGCGCCGATCTCGACGATTCGCCCGGCGTACATGACGACGATCCTTGACGTGCGCGTCGCGACAACTCCCAGGTCGTGGGTTACGAGCACGACGGACATGTGCAGACGTTCCTTGAGCTCATCCAGCAGGTTGAGGATCTGCGCCTGGATCGTTACGTCGAGTCCCGTCGTTGGTTCGTCGGCCATCAAGAGTTTGGGCGAGCAGGCGAGGGCAATGGCGATCACCACGCGCTGGCGCATGCCGCCAGAAAGCTGGCCGGGGTACGCCTTGTAGCGCTGAACGGGGGAGGGGATTCCGACGAGTTCGAGCAGTTCAATGGCCCGAGCCTTCGCATCCTGTTTCGACATGCCGAGGCGCACCCGCAGCGCCTCGTCGATCTGCTTGCCAATACGCATCACCGGATTGAGCGAGGTCATCGGGTCCTGGAAGACCATGGCGACCTCGGTGCCCCAGAGCCTGCGCTTAAAGTCTTCGCTGGCGCCCACCATTTCGTTGCCGTCGAGCAGCACCGAGCCCGTGACGGACACGTTGGTCCGGGGCTGGAGCCCCATGATCGTGCGCGAGAGGACGGTCTTTCCCGAGCCGGACTCGCCAACGATGCCAATGGTCTCGTTACGGCCTAGGTCGAAGGAAATGTTCGCCACGGCCGGAAGCGGCCCCCCAGCCGTTGCGAAGGTCGTGGACAGGTCCTCGACGATGAGGAGCTTCTCGGAGACGTCGGTCACAGTTTTACCTCGGTGACGTCGAAGTGGCTGCGTAGTCGATCACCGATGAAATTGAGACTCAAGAGAAAGAGGCATAGGGCCAGCGACGGGAAAATTGCGAGCCAGGGATTCTGCTGCAGCACGGTGCGGCTCTCGTTGATCATGTTCCCCCACGACGGCGTTGGCGTGGTGACCGAGAGTCCGAGGAAGGCCAGGGTTCCCTCGAGGGCGATGACGGTGGCGATACCGATGAGCAGAAAGGAGATTCCGATGGGCGCGATGTTGGGCAGGAGCTCTTTCATGAGGATTCGCCGGTCCTTGGCACCCTGCACCTTGGCGGCGATGACGTAATCCTTGGTCGCCACCGACAAGGTGGCGGTGCGGATGACGCGGTAGACCAGCGGAACCGACGCGAGGCCGATAACCAGGATGATCTTGAAGACGGATCGGGGTGTCCAAAACGAGAGCACTGCGATGGTGGCGATAATCGCCGGAAACGCCAGAAGTATGTACATGAACGTCGTGAGGATTGTGTCGAATCGACCACGTCGATAGGCGGCCAACATCCCGAGCGGAGCGCCGATTCCAAAGCCAATGACCATGGAACCGAAGCCCACGGCGATCGACACACGCGATCCGTACACGATGCGCGAGAAGATGTCCCGGCCAATGTCGTCAGTGCCAAAGATGTGATGGAGCGACGGTCCGACGTTGATGGCGGAGTAGTTCTGGTACAGGGGGTTCTGCAAGGGCAGCACGTTGGCGAAGATGGCGCCGAAGATGTTGAGCGCTATCCATCCCACGCATAGCCAAAAGAGCGGGCCCAGTGGCTTCTTCTTCTCGGGCCTCTCGACGAGGGCCATTTCCTCAAGTTCCAACATAGTGTTACTCACGGCTAATCCTCGGATCGACGATATTGATGATGAAGTCAAAGAAGAAGTTAATCAGGACCACGCCTACGGAGACCACGAGAACAATCCCCTGGACCAGAAGATAGTCATCAGTGTTGATTGCGGCGATCAGCGTGTAGCCAAGTCCGGGGATGTTGAGCAGGTACTGCACGACGAATCCGCCCGCGAGCAGGCCACCGATGTTGACGCCCGCGGCTCCGAGAAGCGCTACTGACGAGGGGCGAAACGCGTGGCGCCACATGATGCGCCGCTGGCTGAGGCCCTTCGAGCGGGCCATTGTGATGAACTCCTCCTGGAGTGTGGCGATGAGGTCGCTTCGCAGGACTCGAAAGTAGACCACGAAACTTCCTGCCGCCAACGTGATCGCTGGCAGCGCCATGCTCTCCAGGTTGCCAATCCAGTCTCCGCGAAGCGACACGTACGAAGACGGGCCCGTGTGGGGGATACCGAGCTTGATCGATACGAACAGCACCAGCAGGATGATGACGATGAAAGATGGCACCGACAGCATGGTGAAGCTCCCGGCGCTGAAGAAACGGTCAATGACTCCATCTGGCTTACGGGCGGATCGCATGGCCATGGGGATGGCTACGGCGAACGCCAAAATCTGGCTGAGAAACATTATTTCGAGGTCAATCGGCAGGGCGTTGCCGATGGTCGTGACCACCGGGGTTTGGGAAATGAATGAGGTCCCGAGGTTTCCGTGAAGGATGTTGCCAATCCACACGAAGTATTGCTCGTAGATCGGTCGGTTCAGACCCAGCAGTTTGAAGAGTTTGGCTTGATTTTCGGGGCTAGCCCCGGGTCCCTCGATGACCGCGGTGATGTTACCGGGCAGCAGGTGAATTAGAAAGAAGCTTCCAACGGAGATGATGAAGACGATGCCAATCAACATCAGTATGCGCCTAATGACGTATCTGAGCACTCTTCCCCCCTCTGAGACTTCTAAGGACAATAGCCAAACTGCGAGCCCCTCAGTGACCATCGAATCGATCGTTGCCGCAATGTCACAGGGCGTGGCTACCGTGGTTGCATGAAACGAATCGCCATTGCTGGCGGAATCGGCGCTGGAAAGACGGCGGCAACTGATCGACTCGCGAGCCTGGGTTTTACGATCATCGACGCCGATGAGGTGGCCCGAGGCGTTACCGACTGCGGATCGCCGGCGTGGCAGGCACTGCGCGACGCGTTTGGCGATGCGGTGCTCAGCGACGACGGGTCGCTGGACAGGGGTTTTATCGCCGAGATCGTCTTTCATGACGTGACCGCACTACGGCGTCTCAATCAAATTACACACGGCCATATTGGAAATGAGATCGCGCGTCAACTGGACGAGGCAAAGGGACCGGCGGCGTTCGTCGCCTTGCCGCTCTTTCGCCCCGAGCATCGCAGCATCTTCCGCTTGGACGAGGCCTGGTCGATCCAGGCATCACCGGAGGTCGCGGTGGCGAGACTGACGAACTTCCGATCGTTCTCAGAGAACGACGCGCGAGCGCGTTTGGCCAGTCAGATGTCGAACGACGAGCGCTCGGCAGTTGTCGACCAGGTGATTTGGAACGACGGAGATTTGCAACAGCTGCACGAGCAGCTCGACGTTCAACTGCATCGGATCGGGTTGCGCGGTGGATAGGTTTCTCGTCGAGTCCCCGTTCAGTCCGTCGGGCGATCAGCCCACGGCCATCGCCACACTCGCCCAGGGAGTGGAGGACGGGCTCCGCTTCCAGACGCTCGAGGGGATTACCGGTAGCGGAAAGACCGCCACCATTGCGTGGCTGGTCGAGCGGGTTCAGCGTCCCACGTTGATTCTCGAACCCAACAAGTCGTTGGCCGCCCAGTTGGCGTCGGAGTTGAAGGAGATGTTGCCCAGCAACCGCGTTGAGTTCTTCGTCTCGTACTACGACTACTACCAACCCGAGGCCTACATTCCGCGCACCGACACCTTCATCGAAAAGGACAGCTCCATCAATGAGGAGATCGACAGGCTTCGTCACGCCGCGACCTCGTCGCTTCTGATTCATCGTGACACCATTGTGGTGGCGTCGGTGTCGTGTATCTACGGGCTCGGATCTCCGGTTGAGTATCGAGAGCGCATGCTGCAATTAGAAGTTGGTCGAAGCTTCGACCAACGGGCACTGCTTCGCCGCCTCGTAGAGATGCAGTACAACCGCAATGAACTGGTGTTGGACCGCGGTGCGTTTCGAATGAAGGGCGACACGCTGGAGATCCAACCGGCGTACAGCAATGAGGCGATTCGCGTCTCGTTCTTCGGTGATGAGGTCGAGGAGATCTCCTTCTTCAGTCCGGTCACGCAAGAGAGTCGTGGACGCGTCAACGAATTCACGCTCTTCGCTGCCTCGCACTACGCCACCAGTGCCGAGACGTTGCAACGGGCCTGTCGTTCGATCGAAGAGGAACTGCAGGTACAGCTGGCAACGTTCCAGGCAGAATCCAAACTTCTCGAGGCGCAACGCCTGCGCTCGCGGACCGAGCACGATCTGGAGATGCTGGAACAGACGGGAATCTGTGCGGGCATCGAGAACTACTCGGCGCACCTGGATGGTCGCAAGCCGGGCGAGCGCCCGTACACGCTGCTCGACTACTTCCCCGAGGATTTCCTCGTGGTCATTGACGAGTCCCACGTGGCGGTGCCGCAGGTGCGAGGCCAGTACGCGGGGGACCGGTCGCGAAAACTGACGCTGGTCGAACACGGCTTTCGACTGCCGAGCGCGATGGACAATCGACCCCTCAACTTCGACGAGTTCATGGAATTGGTGCCCCAGATGGTCTTCGTGTCAGCGACACCGGGGCCCTACGAGATCGAGCACAGCGATCAGATCGCCGAACAGGTCATCCGACCGACGGGGCTCTTGGATCCGGTGGTGACGGTCGTGCCCACGAAGAACCAGATCGACGATCTGCGAGGGCGACTGGACACGACGATCGCTCGCGGTGAGCGCGTGCTCATCACGACCCTGACCAAGCGTATGGCGGAGGACCTCACGAACTTCCTGGCCAAGGCGGGCTATCGGGTGCAGTACCTGCACAGTGACATCGACACTATCCAGCGGATTGAGATACTGCGCTCGCTGCGACTCGGCGAGTTCGACATTTTGGTGGGTATCAATCTCCTGCGCGAGGGCCTGGACCTGCCCGAGGTCTCGATGGTCGCGATCCTTGATGCGGACAAGGAGGGGTTCTTGCGTTCGCGCAGCGCACTTATCCAGACCATCGGACGAGCCGCGAGAAACTCCAACGGCGAAGCGATCCTGTACGCGGATCGAATGACGGACTCGATGCGTGAGGCCATTTCGCTCACGGAACGTCGGCGTCTGCTCCAGAGCGCCTACAACGAAGAGCACGGAATTCAACCCAAAACGGTGATGAAGAACGTGGCCGACATTCTCGGGCGGTTGCGCAGTGAATCGGCTCCCGAACCGACCAACAAGTCCCACGGCATCTCGTCGCTGGAAGGCGTGCTGCCGGACGATCTCAGCATCGAGATCGCTCGAGTGGAGAAAGCGATGCTGGGGGCCGCCGCGGAACTTCGATTCGAGGAGGCTGCGGCGCTGCGCGACTACCTGCACACCTTGCAACGACAGGGACTCGATTCGGTCATCGATGGTCTGGGTATTGACGCGTGACCGGTAGATTCACCCTATGAATAAGACCATCCGCGTGCAGGGGGCGCGCGTGCACAACCTGAAGAACCTTTCGGTCGAGATTCCTCGCGACCAGCTCGTGGTCTTCACCGGCCTTTCGGGTTCGGGCAAGTCCTCACTGGCTTTTGACACTATTTACGCCGAGGGTCAACGCCGTTACGTCGAGAGCCTTTCGGCGTACGCGCGCCAGTTCCTGGGCCAGATGGATAAACCCGACGTCGAGTTCATTGACGGCCTCTCACCCGCAATCTCGATCGACCAGAAGTCCGCGTCAAGAAATCCTCGCTCCACGGTGGGGACAATTACCGAGATTCACGACTATCTGCGGCTGCTCTTCGCGCGAATCGGCGTGCCGCACTGCCACGTCTGCGGCCGGCTGGTCACGCGCCAGACCCCCCAGCAGATCGTTGACCAGATCCTCGGGCGCGAGGACGGCGCGAGGTTCCTCGTCCTCGCGACGGTGGTGGAGGGGCGAAAGGGCGAGTACAGCACCTTATTGAGCGAGTTGGCCGCGCAGGGCTTCTCCCGGGTGCGCGTCGACGGGACTGTGATCGAACTGGCCGACCGGGACGAGGTGGATCTCGCCCGATACGAGCAGCACACCATCGACGTCGTGCTGGACCGACTCACCGTCAAATCGTCGAACCGTCAACGTCTCACTGAGTCGGTCGAAACCGCCCTCAAACTCACGAAGGGTCTCGTCTCGTTCCTATTCCTTGACGGGGACGAACTGGTGCAGTTCTCAGAAAAGATGGCCTGCAGCCACTGCGGCATCAGCTTCACGGAGCTGGCGCCCAGGGACTTCTCGTTCAACTCGCCCTACGGCGCCTGCCCGGTGTGCACCGGGCTCGGCACCCGTTTCGAGGTGGACCCCGGACTCGTCGTCCCTGACGACGAGCTCTCGCTCGCCGACGGGGCGCTCGCGCCCTGGGCGGGACAACGCTTCAAGTACTTCGAGCGTCTGATCGCGGGCATCGCCGCCATGGGCGAGTTCGACGTGAAGACGCCGTGGAAGAAGCTCCGAGCCAAGGATCGCAAGCTCATTCTGTTCGGTGTGGACCGCAAGACGGTGCCGGTGAAATACCGCAACCGTTACGGGAAGGTCCGCTCCTACGACACGACCTACAACGGCATTGTCGAGTGGCTGGAGCGAAAGCGTAACGAGGCCGACGGTGATTGGTCGCGCGAGCAGGCCGAGCAGTACATGCGTGAAGTCGAGTGCACGACGTGCTTGGGACAACGCCTGAAACCCGAGGTGCTGGCGGTTCGCATCCACGGCAAGAACATCGCCGAGGTGAACTCGATGACCATCGACGAAGCCATCGACTTCTTCCAGAAGTTGAAGCTGTCCAAGCGAGAAGCGACGATCGCGCGCCAGGTCATCAAGGAGATCCTCGCGCGACTGACGTTCCTGATGGACGTCGGTCTCGATTACCTGACGTTGAGCCGGGCATCGGCCACTCTGTCGGGCGGCGAGGCCCAGCGGATCCGCCTGGCGAGCCAAATCGGTAGCTACCTCGTCGGGGTGCTCTACGTCCTGGACGAGCCCTCGATCGGATTGCACCAACGCGACAACCGTCGCCTAATTGCGACCCTGGAGCGACTGCGCGATCTGGGCAACTCCGTCATTGTCGTCGAGCACGACGAAGAGACCATCCGGATGGCCGACTTCATCGTCGACATCGGACCCGGGGCCGGTGAGTTCGGCGGTGAGGTCGTGCACGCCGGGAGTTACGCTGACCTCTTGACGAACAAGCAGTCGCTCACCGGCCAGTACCTTTCCGGCGCGCGCTCGATTGCGACGCCGAAGACTCGGCGCAAGGGCGACGGGAAGAAAGTGACCATTAAGGGCGCGCGCGCCAACAACCTGCAGAACGTGTCGGTCGCGATTCCACTGGGCACGTTCGTCGCGGTGACCGGCGTCTCGGGATCGGGCAAGTCGACGCTGATCAACTCGATCCTGTTGAGCTCGCTCGAGCGCCAGATCAATCGGGCGAAAATCACGGCCGCCGAGCACGACACGATTCTCGGGGTGCAGAACATCGACAAGGTCGTCGCCGTTGACCAGCAGCCGATCGGACGCACGCCCCGGTCCAATCCCGCCACCTACACCGGGGTCTTCGACAAGATTCGCAAGCTCTTCGCCGAGACCCAGGAAGCGAAGGTCCGCGGCTACCAGCAGGGGCGCTTCTCGTTCAACGTGAAGGGCGGTCGCTGCGAGGTCTGCGCGGGCGACGGCACCATCAAGATCGAGATGCACTTCCTCCCCGACGTCTACGTCAACTGTGAGACCTGCGACGGCGCACGCTATAACCGAGAGACGCTCGAAATCAAGTACCGCGGAAAGTCGATCAGCGACGTTCTCAACATGCCGATCTCCCAGGCGCTGGAGTTTTTCGAGCGCCAGCCCTCGATCCTTCGCAACATTCAGAGTTTGGCTGACGTGGGGCTCGGCTACGTGCGTCTGGGCCAGCCCGCGCCGACCCTCTCCGGGGGTGAGGCCCAGCGGGTGAAGCTCGCGACCGAGCTCGCCCGACGGCCAACCGGCCACACGTTTTATGTCTTGGACGAGCCGACCACGGGACTCCACTTCGAGGACGTGAATCGGTTGCTGCAGGTGCTACATCGTTTGGTGGATCAGGGTAATACCGTGCTCGTGATCGAGCACAACCTTGACGTGGTGAAGACGTCGGATTGGGTGATTGACCTCGGTCCCGAAGGAGGACGGCGCGGCGGCCTCATCGTGGGTGAAGGGACGCCCGAGCAGATCGCCAAACTGAAGACCGCCACCGGAACCGTGCTGCGCGACGTGTTGGCGGCCGCCGGCGGCTCGTAGTGCTCACCAAGCCCTCGGGCATCCCTCGCGAAAGTGGCTGCTACCTCTTTCGCAACGAGCACGACACCATCATCTACGTGGGCAAGGCCCTCTCCCTGCAGCAGCGGCTCTCAAACTACTTCCAGCGAAATGACGTCTTGACCTTCAAGACCCAAGCACTGATGGCCGAGGCGACGTCGGTCGAGTGGATCGTGACGCCGAACGAGCTCGACGCGTTGATCCTCGAAAATGAGCTGATCAAGCAGAACCAGCCGCGCTACAACATGCGTCTGAAGGATGACAAGAGTTTCCCCTACGTGGCCATCGACGTGCGCGCGGAGTTTCCCGCGCCCTACATAACTCGAGGCCGGCACGTAAAGGGTGTCCGCTACTTCGGGCCCTTCGTGGACGTTCGCGCGCTACGAGTCACCATCGACGAACTGCTGCAGGCGTTTCCGTTGCGTTCGTGCACGAGGCATAAGTTCAACTACCAAGAGCGCATCGGCCGTCCGTGTCTGCTGTACGACATCGGCAAGTGCTCGGGACCCTGCGTGAAGGCCGTCGATAACGCGCAGTACCAAACACTGGTGCAGTCGTGGGCGCGGTTCTTCGAGGGCGACGTCCGCCAACTGCGGGGGTTACTCGAGAGCCAGATGAAGGCGGCGGCGGAGAAGAAGCACTACGAGGCCGCCGCCAAGGCCCGCGACGGACTCGCCGCCCTCGAGCGCGCCGCGAGCAATCAGAGCGTGGTGCTGGACAATCATTCGAATCTCGACATCATCGCGGTCGACACCGAGGGCGGCCGTGCGGCCGTGGTGCGGTTTCGGGTTCGTTTCGGAAGGATCATCGGTCGAACCGTCCACCTGATCGATCGGTCAATGGACGAGCCCGACTTCGAGATCCTCGAGGGCGTGCTGCCCGACCTTTACAGCGACGCCCAGAGCGTTCCTCCGGTCGTGGTCGTGGCGGACGTCGCGTCGGCGTCGCCGCTGATGCGGGCCTACCTCAATGAACTGCGCACCAAGCACGTCGAGGTCGTGGCGCCGCAACGGGGCCGACGCCGGCGAGTCCTCGAACTCGCGACCAACGACGCGCGAGCGGTCATCAGCCGCGACTCACTGCGTCGTGAGAGCGACCACAACGTGCGCTCGCGCGCCCTGCAGGAGCTGGGCCAGGCCCTTGAGCTCAGTCAGCCGCCGTTTCGTATCGAGTGCTTCGACATGAGCCATCTGCAGGGAACGAACTACGTGGGTTCGATGGTCGTGTTCGAGGACGGCATCGCCAAGAAGGGCGACTACCGGCACTTCAACGTGAAGGAGATTCTCGGCAACGACGACGTGGGCGCGATGCAAGAGGTGGTCCGCCGGCGCCTGACGTACTGGGGCGACGACCAGGCCGCCACGAAGTTTCGCCGACCCGACCTCATCATCATCGACGGGGGCCTTCCCCAGCTTCACGCCGCGGAAAAGGCGGCGAAGAGCCTCGGGTTGGGCGACGTGGAGTTCGTGGCGTTAGCGAAGCGAGAGGAACTGCTCTACCGACCAGGGACCTCGATCCCCGTGGCGCTCGAGCGTGGCTCGGAGAGCCTGTACCTCGTACAGCGAATAAGGGACGAAGCCCACCGCTTCGCCATCACGTTCCATCGTTCGAAGCGGGCCAAGTCAATGGTCGCTTCGTCGCTGCAGGGCGTCGAGGGGCTCGGGCCCGCCCGCCGTGAACGCCTGATGAGCCAATTCGGGTCGCTCGACGCCCTGCGTCACGCCACCCTCGACGAGCTGGACGCTCTGGCGTGGCTGCCCCGCGACGTAGCGCGCAACATCTACGATCACTTACAGGCCCCGGGTGAGCCGAGACCTACGAAGGGGAGTGCCCACGATGAGTGAAGTGTTGCTCGTAACTGGAATGTCGGGCGCGGGTCGCTCGACGGTGTCGGCGGCGCTCGAAGACCTCGGTTGGTTCGTCATCGACAATCTGCCCCTCGAGCTCATCGTGCGGGTGGGAGAGTTGGCCTCGGCGGGGTCGCTCGACTACGCCGGCGTGGCGTTCATCGTGGGACGGTCGGGCCGGGTGCAGCCCGATGCGCTGCTGGCCGTCGAGATGGAGCTGCAGCAGATGCACGAGAACTCGAAGATTCTGTTCCTCGACGCGCCCGACGACGTGCTGATCCGCCGATTCGAGGGCAACCGTCGTCGCCATCCCTTTCCCGCGCCCACGTTGGCCGACTCGATCGCCGGAGAGCGAATGCTGCTCCAGTCGATTCGCGACGCGGCCGACCTGGTGATCGACACCGGCTCGATCAACACCAACCAACTCAGGTCTCGGATCGTCGAGACCTTCACCGAGGCGAGTGGTATGGACTCGCTGCGGGTTTCGCTCGTCTCCTTTGGCTACTCGAACGGAATCCCGAGGGACGTCGACCTGGTGTTCGACTGTCGTTTCCTGCCCAACCCCCATTGGGTCGAGGAGTTGCGTCCGCTCTCGGGTCTCGATGAGCCGGTCTCGACGTTCGTCCTGCGCCAAGAGCCAGCGCAGCACTTCTTGCACGACGTGGTTCAGCTGCTCGAATGGCAGATTCCGGCCTTCGCGAAGGAGGGTAAGTCCTATCTTTCGATCGCGATCGGCTGTACCGGGGGTCGCCATCGTTCGGTCGCCATCGCCGAGGAGTTGCGTCGTCGTCTCGACATCGGCAACGCCGTGTTTCACCGCGACATCGCTCGATGAGGGTCGTCGCGGTCGGCGGAGGACACGGCACGGCCGTGTCGTTGCGGGCCCTGCGCCTGATCTCCGAACACGTGACCGGCGTGGTGTCGGTGGCCGACGACGGGGGATCGACCGGGCGCCTTCGAGCCATGCTGAACGTCGCCGCGGTGGGGGATCTGCGCATCTGCTTGGGCGCCCTCGCCGATCCCGAGAATCCCCTCGCCGCGTCGTTCGAACATCGCTTCAGCGTGGGTGAGCTCAGCGGGCACGCGGTGGGCAACCTCTTGCTGGTTGGTCTCATCGACGCCACCGGAAATCTCGAGGAGTCGATCTGCGCGGCGGCCCAAGTACTGGGCGTGACGGGCACGATCATCCCGGCGAGCTGCGAGGGAGTGGTGCTGGTGGCGAGCACCGAGCAAGGTCGAACGAGGGGTCAGACCGTCGTCGCGCGGACGTCGTCGATTCGAAACATCAGCGTCGAGCCGGCAAACGCCGCCGCCCCCACCGCCGCAGTGGAGGCAATAGAGAACGCGCAGTTGGTACTGATCGGACCAGGGTCGTTGTTCACGAGCGTGCTCGCGGCGTGCGTGGTGCCGGGCATCGCCCAGGCGCTCGCGGGCACTCGCGCGCGCAAGGTCTACGTCGCCAACTTGCGCGCCGAGGTCCCCGAGACCGCCGATTTCACCTTGCAGGACCACCTGGACGCCCTGGTACGCCACGCCATCAGACCCGACGCGGTGCTCGTGGACGTCAACTCGATCTTCGCCACGCAGCCCTGCAGCGCGCCGCTGATCGTTGCCGACGTGGTCGGGCGAAATGGCATGGTCCACGATGTGCAAAAATTGGCTCAAGCAGTGATTGCGTAGTGCGAGAGCTGAAGACCAACAGATGAGGAGACGCCAGTGGCAACACGTGTTGCAATAAATGGGTTTGGACGAATTGGACGGGGCTTCTTGCGCGCTTCTCTCAACAATCCAGCAATCGAAATCATTGCGGTGAACGATCTCACGCCTCCGGCGACCAACGCTCATCTGCTGAAGTACGACTCGACCCAGGGGCGCCTGGACGTTGCCGTGAGCGTCACCGAGGGTGGCATGATCGTGGGCGACAAGACCATCAAGGTTCTCGCCGAGCGCGACCCCCTGGCGTTGCCGTGGGGCGAACTCGCCATCGACGTCGTCATCGAGTCGACCGGGCACTTTACGACCCGCGACGCCGCCGCTCAACACCTCACGGCCGGTGCCAAAAAGGTGATCATCTCCGCCCCGGCGGCCGATGTGGACGCCACGTTCGTCTTCGGCGTCAATCAGCACACCTACGACCCGGCGCTGCACCATATCGTGAGCAACGCCTCGTGCACCACGAACTGCTTCGTGCCCATGGTGAAGGTGCTCGACGACGCGCTGGGCGTCGACGCCGGCTTGATGACGACCGTGCATGCCTACACCAACGACCAGAACCTCTTGGACCTGACGCACCATGACCTGCGCCGCGCCCGCGCCGCGGCCATCAACATCGTGCCGTCGTCCACCGGCGCCGCTCGAGCCACGAGCCTGGTCCTCGAATCAATGAAGGGTCGCCTCGACGGCACGTCGCTTCGAGTACCCATCCCCGACGGCAGCATCACCGACTTCACCGCCATTGTTCGCACCACCACGGTTGAAGAGATCAATGCGGCCTTCAAGGCCGCCGCGGAGGGACCGCTCAAGGGCGTGCTCGTCTACACCGAGGACCCCATTGTCTCGTCGGACATCGTCGGAACCCCCGCCTCGTGCACCTTCGACTCGAAGATGACCATGGTCCAGCGCATTGACGACGAGAAGAGCCTGGTGAAGATCTTTGGCTGGTACGACAACGAGTGGGGCTATTCGAACCGCCTCGTCGACCTGACCAGCTTCATTGGCAAGTAGCGCCGTGTCGACACCCTTGCCGTCGTACGAGCGTTGGGGAAGTCTGGTGGGCAAGCGGGTGCTTGTTCGCGTCGACTTCAACACGCCGGTGGCCGAGATCGCTGGCCAGCTCCAGGTCACCGACGACTTTCGCATACGCGCGACCGTGCCGCTCTTCGAGGACCTCCTCGAGCGCGGTGCGACGGTCGTCGCGTGCACGCACTTCGGACGCCCCCACGGGGAAGTGGTCGCCAAGTACAGCGTTGCGCCGGTTCGGAAACGACTGGACGAACTTTGTCCGGACGTGCAACTGCTCGAGAATCTCCGCTTCAATCCCGGCGAGGAGAGCAACGACCGCGCCTTTGGCGAAGCGCTCATCGCGGGCTTCGACTACTACATCAACGAGGCGTTCAGCGCCTCGCACCGTCCCCACGCGTCGATCATGATCCCGCCACTGCTCGTGCCGAGCGCCGCGGGACCCAACCTCCAGCGCGAGGTGTCGACGATTCAGTCGCTGCTCGACGATCCCGCCCGCCCCTTCGTGGCGATCATCGGCGGGGCGAAGGTGAAGGACAAACTGGGCATTGCGAGGGTGCTGAGCGAGCGCGCCGACACGGTCATCGTCGGTGGTGGCATGGCGTTCACCTTCGAGGTGACTCAGGGTCGCACGATTGGCTCGTCGCTCTTTGACGCGTCGTACGAGCAAGAGTGCGGCGAGCTGATGGCGGGGGGCAAGGTGCTCATCCCCGAGGATTCACTCGGGCTCGCCGACAGCGCGAGCTTCGGGAGCGACGGGGGAAGCGACCCGGTCATTGAGTTCGGGGCCAATGTTCCCGAGGGCTTCACGGGACTCGATATTGGGCCTCGGGCCCGGGCGTCGTTCGCGAACGCCATTGCCCGAGCCAAGACCATTCTTTGGAACGGGCCAATGGGCGTCTTCGAGGATGCCCGGTTCAGTGCCGGCACCGAAGCGGTGGCGCGCGCGGTCGCGGCGTCAGACGCAGTCTCGGTGATTGGCGGGGGAGACTCGGTCGCGGCGCTGCGGTCGTACGGACTCGAGGGCGACGTAAGCTTCGTCTCCACCGGCGGAGGCGCCTCGCTCGAACTGGTCGAACTCGGCGATCTACCCGGCCTCAAGGCCCTTCGTGAAAGTCCCTTCAACTAAATGACCACCACCCCCAAGCCGCTCGTCATCGGAAACTGGAAGATGAACCTTGACTACGTCGAGGCAGTCCATCTCGGACAGCAACTCGGCGTGATGCTGAAGAACAAGCCCGCCGAGCACACCGACATCGTCGTGGTGCCCCCGTTCGTCGATATTCGAAGCATGACGTCAATCATCGAATCCGAGCGCATTGCCATGGACGTCGGGGCCCAGCACGTGAGTGCCTACGACAACGGCGCTTACACCGGCGAGATCAGCACGACAATGCTGAAGCGTCTCAACGTCCAGTGGGTCCTCGTCGGTCACTCTGAACGGCGTGCCATGTACGACATGACCGACGAGGTCGTCCTCTCGACGTTGCAGGCCGTCGTGAGGAGCGGGCTGAAGGTGGTGCTGTGCGTCGGCGAAGCGCTGTCGGTTCGCGAAGCGAACGAGCAGAACGATTTCGTCACGCAGCAACTGAAGAGCGCACTCGAGGGGCTCGATGAGAAGTTCCACGAACTCGTTACCGTCGCCTACGAGCCGATTTGGGCCATCGGCACGGGGCTCACGGCATCGAGCGATCAGGTTGGTGCGATGACCATTCATCTTCGATCAGTCCTGGCCCAGCTTTCACTGGGCGCGGCCCGTGTGCTCTACGGGGGCTCGGTCAATGGTGAGAATGCGGCGACCCTTTTGGGCGAAGGCGGCGTCGACGGCTTCCTCGTGGGCGGCGCGAGCCTGAAGGCCGAGTCATTCATGTCAATTATCCAGACATGTGACGACTGCTACGATGTAAAGCGCTAATCGGAGGTTGTAATGTTCACTTGGACATTCGTAGTTATTGAGTCGTTTTCAGCGGTCGGGCTGATTTTTTTAGTGCTCCTGCACTCGGGGCGCGGCGGCGGCATTTCTGACCTTATGGGTGGCAGCATGGGCGCCATGGCTTCGGGCTCAACGGTCGTTGAGCGTAACCTTGACCGCATCACCATCGCGGTTGCCTTGATCTTCACCTTCGCAACACTTACCCTCGACCTACGTTTGCAGTAGCTGAAATGATCCCACGCGGATCGACCGTTCGCGCAGTGTGCGCGAGCGCCCTCGTCGCCGCAGTGCTCGTCGGCGCGAACGCAATCCCAGTCTCGGGGGCTTCTCCTTCGAGCGTCGTGCGCACGCTGAATCTTTCGCTGCCCGGACCCTTCAACGGCTGCACCATCCTCGACCCCCCGGCGACGCCGACGACGAATGCCGTGCTCGACCTGATCCGACCATCGGCCTTTCTCACGAGCCAGACGGGCAATCTCTACGGGGAAGGAGGGGCGATCGCGTCGGCGGAACTGGTCTCGTTAAAACCCGAAACGGTGGTGTACACGATCGCGCGCGCCCAGCGCTGGAGCAACGGCGATCCGTTCGATGGGGTGGACCTCGTGGCGTGGTGGCTCAAGGCGAAGTCTCTCGCCAGCGTGCAAAGCGACGGCTACCGCGACATCAGGTCCCTCTCTGAATCGAACAACGGACTCAGCGTGACGGCGACGTTCTCGAGCGACTACGCCGAGTGGAACTTGTTGTTTCGAGACGTGGAGGACGTCGGCATGCCGACGGGTTGTTCGTGGTCGAGCTTTCTGAAGCGTCCGACGCTCGGGCCTTACAACCTGGTCGCGGCCTCGGCGCATCGAATTGTGCTCACCATCAACAAGAGGTGGACTCTTGACCCCAATCGCTTTCAGCGGATCGTAATCACCGACTCCGACGTCATCCCTCGGAGTCCGAGTGCCTTCTTCGTTGGCTACTCGCTCAACGTGAATCGCACGACCGTTGAAGCGGTGAGCACCGCCCCCTCGGTGCTCAGCCACATTGGCATGAACAGCACTATCGCGGAGATCACCTTCGCCCCCGGTCGTCCGCTCACCAGGTCGTTGCTGCTACGCGAGGGACTTAGTTGGTCACTTAATCGCCAGGCGCTCATCGACCAGCTCTTTGGGTCGGTGACCTTCTCTGCGTCGGTCGCGAGTTCGGCGCTCTACTCGCAGGGACAGAGCGCGTATCCGGGAGGGAGCGGGAACGGTGCCTCCGCGCAGTCGACGACAACGACCGTCACGTCCAAGGCCCAGAACGGCACCCTCGCCGACTGCGCGACGTGCGCCGTCAGTGTCTTGCGAGAGGCTGGGTACACACTCACGCCGAGCGGCTGGAGGAGCGCTAGCGGAACTTTGCTGAGCGTGCGGGTAGCCGTTGGCCCTTCGCAACTCGACCGCGCGGTGGCGGCGAGAGTAGAAGGCCAGTGGAGGGGCAAGGGTATTTCGGTACGTTCTTTTGTTGTCGCGTCCAACGAGGCCGCCGCGAGAGACTCGGCAACAAATCAGACAGACGTGGCGATCTTCATGAGACCGACGACGACCACCGCTTCGTACACCGCGCGCTCTTGGAGTGGACCTGCCTATCCAGATGCGTATTCGAGTGGGATTAAGTCCGCGTTGTTTACGAAGCTGTTCAATGCAGGGGTGCAGAACTTCAATCCGGTTTCCGCATCCGTGACGTGGTTAGATCTCGATCAAGAGATCATGAATGCTTTCTGGATTCGGCCACTTTTTACGGCCCCTTCTTTGATTGAGTGGTCCAACTCGATCTCTACAGTTAGTTCGAGCATTTCGGTTGCGGGGTTGGTGGATCAAGAGGTCGGGTGGCTGGCCTCGCAGGTGGTGCCTTCGGGCAGTTGAACCTCGGGCCTCTCTCGGACAGGCTAAAGTAGAACTTCGCGTCGGAGTGGCGGAATAGGCAGACGCGCCAGCTTGAGGGGCTGGTGCCCTTAGGGGCGTGCGGGTTCAAGTCCCGCCTCCGACACCAATCAGATCGAGGCTGAGTCAGGCCTCCAGTGCAAGGTTGCAGAGCTGTTGCGTCGGGCCTCTGACACAAGGCAAACTCAGCAAGCTAACCGCCGGTGCTTGGTTGTAGATCTGTTGCTTCGGGTCTCCGGTCACAGAGCCAGGGTGATTGCGTCTGCTCGTGAAACCTTCCCTTCACCCCATCGGATCGGTCACGTCCGATTCGCGGTATCACCAGGCGGGCCTACATTCCCGGAGACCTGGTCGTCTAAAGGTCGTTAATGTCCCACTGCATCAACACACGCGTCGGAGTCGTCGTTGCGCAGATGCTGGGAGCATTGAACGTACCAATCACCGCATTGGTACGGTACGAAACTATCTTCCCCTTAGTGAAATGACCGCTAATGGTAATGGTGCCGCTCGCGCCGACGGTCGACTGAGTCTCGTAGGGAGTCATCGTGACAGTTTCCGTGGCGGAAAACGCACCGCTCGGTGAGATGGGTATCGATCGGGGAAAGTTAAAGGTTATGCCCCCAGTACTCTGGACGCCTTCGGCCACGAGAGCGGCGCTGGCCAAGCATGAACCTCCGGACGTATGCCCTCCCAGAATCTCCTTTCCGCTGCCGCTCACGAAGAACTGAATGAAGGCAACTCCCTTAGTGGAGCCCGACTCAGAGTAGAAGCCCCCGATAAAGGGAGGGGTGGAGCGAACAAGTCGAGGAGTCGCTTGCGCTACTCCACCACATACAAACGTCAAGACAACAGTCAGGCTGGCTATGCGGAGCAGCTTCATTCGCCCACCGTATACCTTTGAAAGCCTGATTCGCTTGCAAACGTCCAGCGGTCGTAAATGTGTGGTTGCAGATCTTCGGGTCGTACGGCAGAACCCACTCAACTCAACCCAAACGCCGGTGGGAGGCTGCAGATCTGTCGCGTCGGGCCTCCGACACCAATCAAGGTCTGGCCGAATCAAGCCGCCAGCATCAGGTGGCCTGTTTGTTGCGTCGGGCCTCCGGTCTCAGCAGTATTGAGGCGGTGGATCTTGAATTGACACGTAGCCCGTTGATGGCAGATGGGGCGGTTGGACCTCTCAGTCGAAGGAATCCGGACCAGAAACCTCGGGCACATATTCGACGCTCACTTTCACGCCAGGTTTCACCTGAGAGAGTGCGGGCAAGATGTGATTGAGAACTTGTTCTGCCGTCGCCTTGTGCCTGTTACCCGCCGAAGTCATCTGATACCAGCCGGTGTCGTCCTTCGCGAAGTAGTAGTAGAAACGACCAGCCTTGGAACGGAATGTGATGCGGTATTCAGTGTTTCGCAGAGTCATTGCCTCTCCCTACGCCTCCGCCAGCCGACTTTCACTGCATGGTACGGCAGTCGCGTCTCCAGGGTACTGATTCTCTGACATTGAACATCCTGTACTTGGAGCAACCCGCCACTGAGAGGCGGAATTTCTGTTGCGCCGGGCCTCTGACACCAATCAGGCTCTCTAGGGGTCAAGCCTCCAGTGCAAGGTGGCATTCCTGTTGCGTCGGGCCACCGACATCATTATCTCCAAACGAGTTGAGCAGGATTACGGCGACCTTTTTGCTTGAACGTTCTGGCGTGTTTCAGTAAATTGACTACGACAGGCATCAAGAGACAACGTCTAGGAGAGGCATCATGAAGTTGCTACTCACTTCCGCAGGCATCATGAACTCGAGTATCCACGACGAACTGGTCAACCTCCTGGGCAAACCGATTGCCGAGTCCAGTGCACTCATCATTCCCACCGCGATATATGCCTTTCCCGGTGGTGCAAGCATGGCGTGGCAGATTATCAGTGGAAGAGCATCCACTCCCTTGGTCGAATTGGGATGGAAGTCCCTAGGAGTACTGGAACTCACCGCGCTGCCCAGCATCGATAAAGAGAATTGGGTGCCCATGGTTAAGGAGACTGACGCCCTGCTGGTGGGAGGGGGCGATCCCTTGTATCTGTACTACTGGATGCGCCAGTCCGGGCTGGCGGACTTCTTTACGTCGCTGCGCGCGACGGTCTACGTGGGAGTGAGCGGGGGGAGTCTGGTGATGGCGCCCAACGTTGGGGATGCCTTCGTCTTTGGGACACCAACTACCAGTGGTGGCCGGACCCCGTTTCCTAAGCCACTAACTCTGCGAGTCGTTGCTGGTTCCTGAACTTCCAGGTCTCGGCGAACCTGGCTGGCGTTTGCCGACGAAGTGCGCTGTGGGTTCTCTCGTGATTG